>Ga0307992_1001085_pt1 | contig 16373 bp, 10 predicted proteins | sample EllFjometagen133_FD_203162 | JGI IMG/M metagenome (GOLD analysis project Ga0307992, IMG submission 203162) | Marine microbial communities from Ellis Fjord, Antarctic Ocean - #133 | ecosystem: Environmental > Aquatic > Marine > Unclassified | place: Southern Ocean | collected 2014-10-08
ATGTTCATGACTCATAGACTTGAGTTTATGCCTTTTGATTTTTTCAGATTTGCAGTTAGTGAAAATGTAATGTATCAAAATACTCAAAATATTTTCTTATACTTTAACCCTGCATATATATATCATAATATAAATATGAGAGGCATGTTTAATGCAATTGCTCATCTTGAAACTGAAGTTTTACTCTTTAATAAAGTTAACTGGTACACCCAATTAGTACTAGACCAAGCTAAAGCTCCAAATGAAGATAATAGTCAATCTGCTGCTTGGGGTCTTTCAAGTGGTCTAAACTATGTTATACCAATAAAGGATGATATTTTATCTTTATCTGCAGAAGCTTTAATGGCTTTGCCTTGTTTATACAGACGGGATATGGTTGATTTTATTACCTTTGATAGAACATTTGTTATTGATCAAAGCTATGTAATTGAACCAACCTTTATTGGATATCCAGAAGGTGGCGACAGCCTTGCCTTTAAAATTCAAGGTAAATATGACAAATTAGACAAGTTTAAAGCCTTGTTATACTATTCTCTCTTGTTAAAGGGTGAAGTTGATATTTTCACTCCTACCCATATTAATGATGATTTAACAACTTCAAATGATGATAAGCCTAATTATGGCGATCAAATATTTAAAAATGGAATCTATTCAATTAAGCATGTTATTCATGGTGCGTTTGATTATACTATTTTTTCTAATGACTATCTTGAAGTGGTAAATACCTCAACTCTTTCTTATCTTTACTATCAAATTTTACAACCTTCAATTGACACTTATAGAGATATTCAATTCTCCACAGGCTTCTCGATTAAATATTAACATTTAATTTGGGCAAAAAGAATCCTCAGCAGACTAAAAGGAGGTAAAAGCCTACCGAGGTAAAACAAAAGGAGGTTGAAGAGAAAATTCAACTAGGAATTTTGTTCTCTTACAAGCCGTAAGATATAAAAATAAAGAATTTTGTTCAACCCCTTTTTTCCAAAAAAATGAGAATAATATTTTTTTTCGCTCTTTTTTTATCGATTCAAGGAAATTTTTTCAATTAATCAATATTTATATCATTTTTCATTGAGAAAGGTTGTCTAGTATTTTCGATAACATCTCTCCACAAACTCCCTTCAATATCAACATGATTTCTCTTTATAACAGCTTGTTTGATTGGAATATGCACAAATCTATTATTAATTTGAGAAATTAAACATTGTGTTTTTCCGGCCATTGAAGCATGTACTGCATGAGCACCAAGTCTAGCACAATAAATTGAATCAAAAGAATTGGCTGGAGCACTTCGAATAATATAGGAAGGATCAATATATTTTATATTTACCTCAATACCTTCTTCATCGAAATACTTCTTTATTTCTTCTTTTAGGAAAATACCTATATCAGTATATTTAACATTACCAGATGGATCTTTCTTTCCTGTGGAAGGGACTAAAGCTTGACCAGCTCCTTCAGCAATCAAGATTACTGCATGTTTTCTAGTCATTATTCTTTCTTTTAAATGATTGAATAAACCATTAGGACCCTGCAAATCAAAAGGATTTTCGGGTATCAAACAAAAGTTAACATCGCTTTGAGCTAAAGAGGTGTGAGCTGCAATAAAGCCGCTTTCTCTACCCATAACTTTAACTAACCCAATTCCATTTATAGAATTTTTAGCCTCTACATGAGCTCCTCTAACACTAGGAACAGCAGCACCTACTGCAGTATCAAATCCAAAAGAACTTTGAATAAAAGACAAATCATTGTCTATTGTTTTAGGAACTCCAATTACTGAAATTTTTAAGCCTCTTTTTCTTATTTCTTCACCAATATCATAGGCACCACGTAAAGTACCATCGCCCCCAACAGCAATTAAAACATTGATATTTAGTTTTTCCAAAGAATCTACAATTTCATCAACTTGCATTCCTCCACCTCTAGCTGAACCAAGTATTGTACCACCCTTTTCTTGTATATCATCAACAACATCAGGATCTAAAGGAATTAATGGCCAAGGAGAATTTTCTAATAAACCACGATATCCATATTGAACACCACTAAGTCTTCTAACCCCATATCTGTACCAAAAACATCTTACTATAGAGCGAATAACATTATTTAAGCCTGGACAAATTCCCCCACAAGTACATATTGCGGCGTGAACATGGGCTGGATTAAAATATATTTTTTTTCTTGGACCTGCTTTTTCAACAGTATCTTTAACCAAGGGCACTCTAATACCATTCTCATCAATTTGAGAATCAACACTAAAAAAGAGTCTATCCTCATCACAAACATAATCAGCTTGACCGTCCCCATGGTCTTCACTCATCATTATTGGAGTTGCTAATTTTGGTATCCCCAAATTTGTAATATCAAAATTATACTTCAACCCTATTCCTGATTTCTTATTCATTAAAATTCCTCCTAAATAAAACAGGATTCGCTACATATAAATATAGAAATCCTGCTGTAAATATTACAACTTTTTTCCAGCCTTATCAAAATCTTCTAACAAAGAATTTAATTCTTTATTAAAATTATCATAAGGTTGTTGTGTTATTTGCTTTAAATGTTTGTGAAAATCTTTGTAAGCGTTAAGAAATTCCTCTCCAAAATCCGTCAAATAAGCACCTTGTCGCGAATACCCACCTCGTCTTCTGACTAAAACAACTTTACCTAAGGAATCTTCTAAAATGCTCATCATTGAGTAAGCTTTGGAATAGGAAATTCCAATCTCATTTGCAGCAGCCCTTAATGAGGATTGTTTTTTAATCTCTTCTAATAACCATACTACACCAATACCCATGAATTTTTCATTTTTTGCATTTACCAGGTAAATTTTTGTTTTTAGGTCCATAGTTCTCCTGCAGCTTTATAAATTATATCTAACAAATCAGCTAAATTTTCTGTATCTACAGAGCAATATGCTACTCTAAATACTTTATTCATAATATTTATTGCACCAATATTATACTTATTTAAAAGATATAGTCTTAATTCTTCCACATCACCTTTACATTCAAAGGATAAGAAATAACCACTATTAAAAGCAAGAGGTTTAAGATAATCTATTGATTCTTTTTCCTTTAACTTTTCTTTGATTAAGCGATATCTCATTTCCATTTCTATTCTTGCTACTTCTTTTCCAGCATTATATGATTGTTTATTTTCTAAAGCTTTAACCAATAAACTTTGGGAAGGTTTACTACAATTAGAAACAGAAGATCTTATACTACCGAGTATTTTTGTATTAAAAGCTGTATATTGCTCTGGTGTAAAACCTTTGGTTGATACTGTAATAAAACCAACTCTAAATCCCCATACCATAGCTTCTTTAGTAGCACCATCACCTTTAACGGCAAATAAATTTTCATGAGCATCTGCTATTTTAGCAAATAAAGATTCTCTTGCTGTATTTTCTTCGTAGAATAGCCCAAAATAAGCATCATCACAAATAGCTAGTACTTTTTTATTTGATGCGGCTGCATCAATAAGAATTGTTGCTATTTGGTCCATTTCTTCGATAGTAGGAGTATAACCTGTAGGGTTGTTTGGAAAATTTAATAAAACAACAAGTTTTTTACCTGTTGAACTTTGAACTGCTTGTCTAAACCCTTCTATATTAAAATCTTGATTACTCTCATCATAAAGTGGGAAAGTATTAAAAGAAGCATTTACATTTTCTTTAATTATTAAATCATAATTGTCCCAAAATAAATGTGGTAATAAAACACTATCATCTTCATCTAAAAATAGTCTTAGAATAATAGATAAAGCTTGGGTTAACCCACCTGTTACAACCGGCATAGAAAAAGATTTACCCTTAAGAGAAGGATTCTTTTCAAGCATATCCTCTCGCCAAAGTTCCTTTAGTTTTGGTAATCCACCACCAGGTGCATATGTAAATATTTCACCTGGAGTTATTTTATCTTTATCAAAAATATTATAAATTTCTTCTAAATACAAAGGAGAGCCATGTTTAAAAGCTTGTCCTACCGTTGCATTGTATCTGGTAGCTTTTGCTTTTGCTTGTGCGCTTTGAGCTACAATACCTTTTGGAAAATACATCCTTCTTCCATAATCAGATAGTAATTCGTAAACAACACTACCTTTCAAAGTTTCATTTAATTCCTTTGCTAATTCATTCATTCACTGACTCCTTTTTCATAATTTTTATAAAAATAATGAAATTTTGAATATTACTCTATAATAACATATATATTTTTTTATAGTTTTATTTAATTTTTATATATTTTTTAGAACAACTCTCCTTGTTCAAAAAGAATTTCTTTTGTATTTGAGCCTTTATTTTCTATTAAATTCATAAATTCATTTTCTTCAACAATAGTAATTCCCAAGTTTTGTGCTTTGGTTTTTTTACTGCCACCACCTTTACCTAATAACAAATGAGTTGTTTTAGATGAAATTGAAGAGACAGTTCTACCACCACGCTTTTCAATTTCTTCAAGGGCGTTAGATCGAGGATTAAAGTTTTCAAAAGATCCTGTTACAGCCCAAGCTTGATCTGTAAAAATTTGATCAAACTCTTGTGTTGATATTTCTCTCTCTTCCATATTCAAGCCACACGCTCTTAGAGCCTTTATTCTATCTCTCATCACTTTATCATCTAAAGTATCAATAATATTGTGAGAAGTTTTTTCTGCAATCGAATCAATAGCACATAAACTTTCATAATTCTTATTATCTACAAGTTCATACAACTTCTCGATTGAAATAAACCCATTCTTTACAAGCGTATCAACAATTTTTTTCCCAACTTCAGGAATTCCTAAAGAGGTTAAAACCCTGCTAAAAGGCTGAGTTTTACTTTTTTCAATAGCTTTTATAATTGCATTTATTTTTTTCTCACCAAAACCTTTTTCATAACTTAATTTTTCAAAATCAATATTATAAATATCTTGGACATCTTTCACTAATTCTAACTTTAATAATACTTCGATTGTTTTTGGGCCCAAAGTATCAATATCCATTTGACTTTTTGCTGCAAAGAATTCTAATCTGCCAAATATTTGTTTTGGACAATATTCATTCGGACAAAAAGTGTGGGAGCCTATTACCTCAACACTTGAATTACAAACCGGGCACTTGGTTGGCATTTTATAGGTTACTTGTCCAAGTTCATTTTTTTCAACAACTTTTTCAACAGCAGGGATAACATCACCTCTTTTGCAAACTTCGACACCATCGCCAATAGCTAACTCTAATTCATCTATGTATTGTTGATTATGGAGAGTAACATTACTAACTGTAGAGCCACCGATTAATACTGGAGTTATTCTAGCAACAGGAGTTAATCTGCCGGTTCTACCAACTTGAACATCGATTGACTCTACAACACTTTGAGAAAAAGGAGATTCAAATTTATAAGCAATAGCCCACCTTGGATGATGAACTGTATATCCTAAAATTTCTCTAACATTTATTTCATTAACTTTGGCAACTAAACCATCAATTTCATAATCAAGAGCATCACGATTTTCTGTTTGCTTTTTAATTTCCGAATAAAGTTCATCAAAAGGAGCAACATGGCCCTCTAAATTAGTTGATTCTAACAAGGTTTTAGCAGCCTCTTTTGTTTGAGAAAAAATTGCTATTGATGGATTTATTCTAAATCCTAAACTCTTTAATTTTGCTAATATTTCAACGTGGGAATTAAAAGTATACTCATCACCCTCAAAAAACCCTTCATAGATAAACATATTGAGTGGAATCTTTGCACTTTCGCTACTTTTTTTACGTCTTATTGTTCCGGCACACAAGTTTCTAGGGTTAGCAAAAGGTTGTTCTAGTGTTTTGTTTATTTTTTCAAATTCACTTTTTCCCAAATAAATCTCACCTCTAACAGCAACATCAACAGCCTCTGGTAGTTTTAAAGGTACTTCTTTAATTGTCTTAACATTGTTTGTTACATCATTACCGATAGTCCCATTACCTCTTGTAACAGCTCGAATTAATATTCCTTTCTCATAATATAAAACAATTGAAATACCATCAATCTTTTGCTCTAGCACAATATTTAACTCTGCTATTTGTTTTATTTGACTTTTATTAATCCAACTTATTATTTCTTCACCGCTATATGCTTTGTTTAAACTTAAAACAGGAATGGTATGTTCTACTTCATCAAAAGTTGAATCCAAGTCACTACCAACTCTTTGAGTGGGAGAATCAGAGGCCTTTAAATCAGGGTTTTCCTTTTCAATCAAAGTTAATCGATCAAATAATCTATCATATTCTCGATCACTTACAATGGAACTAGAATCTATATAATAAGCTTTTTGATAAGCTCTTATTTTACTACTTATATCTTTTACTTCTTCCAATAATTTTTCTTTATTATTCATAGCTAATATTTTACAACACAATTCATAAATATTCCATAAAAGATATAAGTTTTTGATAGTTTCCACAGAGCGGTTTTCGTGATATTCTTAAACAAAGAGGGTATTATGAGAAATAAAAATTTTTCTTTAAATAATAAAGCAGCTTTGCATGGTTTACTTGTAAAAGCAAAAGAGGGGGTAGGTAAAAATCCTCAATTTAAACTACCAAAAATCCCTAATGATTGTATAATAATTTTCCCAAAAGATATTATTGGATCCAATAGAGTTGAAATATCAAAAAAAACAATTCCACTCTTAGCTTCCTCATCAATTTCCTATATTGATCAACCATTATTTGGTATTTTTGCTCCGAGTTTGGATAGAGTTGAAAAGTTAATTAAAAAGATAAAAATTTCTTATATTGAAAAGGAAGAAAGCGACAAAAAAAAATCAGAAGATATAAGTATTGATTTTAATAAGGGAAATTATGATGAAGAATTAAAAACAATTCTTGATATTAATTCTCAAATTGCTAAAGATTTGCAAAAAAGTGAGAGTCCTAAAAAGGCTAGTGAAAAAAAAGAAATCCTTTACAACTCACTTAAATCAAAACTTAAATTTGATAGAATTAAATCAAATACAAACCAAACAACAAAAGTTATCGCTGAATTGGTAGATGATAATTTAAATATTTATAGCCCTACTCAATGGCCGGCTTTTATTGTAAACTCAGTTAGTACCGTTTGTGGTTTTAATAAAAAGAAAATTATTGTTCATAGAGAGAAAACTTTTACAAAAAAAGATGAAATGTTAATTCAACCAGCTATATTAGCTAGTATTGCAGCTTTAGCTGCTATAAAAACTAACAAAATAGTCTATATTCATGATAATATTTCAAGTATTCGCCCTGAAGTTAATATTGAAAGAGAAACCTGGTATTCAATAGCAAATAAAAAAACATTAATTGAAAAAATCAATGTCACAATAGAGCAAGGGGCAAGCCAAATATTTTATGATGAAATGAGCAAGCAATATATTGCTGGTTTAATTCCTCTCTATGATTTAAAGGCTATAAAAATAAATTTTATCTTTATCAAAAGCCCATTAGAGCCCGCACATTTTTATGGCGGACTAGGCTATGTAAATGCAATTGCATCAACACAAATACATACCACCAAATTGGGAAAAATTTTTAACCTTTCTCCCTATTTTTGGATTTCTAAAAGCCTTTTTGAAAGTACAATACACAAAACAATTTTTGAAATGGATTCAATACAAGACCAAAAAGAGATTTTACAAGATTTGGTTGAGAGAAGTTTTTTTAATAGAAAATATGCTGCCTACAAAGTAAATTCAGCCCTTGATAAAACTTTATCAACCTTTACCCCTTATGCGAGGGGAATTGGTTTAGCAATTGCTCCAAGTATAAGTGGGTTTTCATCTTCACATGAAGCATATGCAACCCCCAAAATTAATCTAACTTTAAATTTTGATGGAAAAGCAGAATTAAACACTTCCTTTTTTAATAAAAGTAAAGGAAGTGAAATTTGGAAAAAAATAATATCTAAAGAACTTGATGTTAAAGTTGATGATATTGAATTTAGTAAAGATGGTCCTGACTTAATTGATAGTGGACCAAGTGTGCTTTCTTCAAATAGTGGAATAATGGCAGTACAGGTTAAACTAGCTTGTGATAAAATAAATGAAAAAAGATTTATTGAAAGACTTCCAATTAGTGTTACAGTTGGAGGAGTAAAAAAGAATAATAAAACTAATTTATTTTCTAGCAACTCTTGGATTGCTTTAATAATTGAAGCAAGTGTTAATCCATTAACTCTTGAAGCTGTTGTTTATAAGGTTTGGGCAAATTGTTCTATAGGTACCTTGGTTGATGAAATAGTTTATAAATCTAATTTAAAACAAGTAATAGTAAATTGTCTAAATGAAATTGGGGCTATCACTGCAAAAGGAAATGCTTTCAATATAGATATAAAGATTAACCAAAAATATGCTGAAATTAGTGATAGTATAACCAGTGGCCTCAAAGGTGTAGTAACAGCCGCTTTTAATACAGCACTAGAAATGGCACTAAACATTGAATGCATGAGTTTACCCACATCAAGTGAAAATATTTTATCCCTAATTGGAGATGACCTATGATAAAATTATCTTTAAAATTAAATAAAACAACTTTTGAATTATATGTTGATGAGATGAAACCTTTATCTCAAATATTATATGAGGATTTAAATGTCGATATTCCTAACAGAAATTGCAATTCAAATGTTTGTGGGAACTGTTTGGTAATTGTCGATAAAGAACCCTTTTTAAGCTGTTTAATTCCAGCTTATAGACTGCAAGGTACAACAATTACGACCTTTGAAGCTTTTATGCAAAGTGCCCATTATAGAAATATTAGAAGAACATATGACGCCCTAAATAGTGAGCCGTGTCCTACCTGCTATGAAGCAAAAACTCTAATAATTGAATCTATGTTATTAAAAGCAAAAACCAAACGAATAGATAGTAAAATTGATGATTTATCTAGAAAATTTTTAACAAAAGCTGTTGATGAAGATGAAAAAAATCCAATTGATTTAGCAACAGCTGATCGGGAATTTTCTCTTAATTCATGCAATTGTTTAACCTCCAAGGCTTTATACAATATCGTAATAAAAGCTTTGAAAGATAGGATAAAACGCCGTGTATTATAAAAACAATAAATTAATTTTACCTGAAAGTATAAATGAATTACATCAAACTGTACTAGAAAACCCCAATTCTATTTTTTTTGCTGGGGGTACCTACATAATGAAAAATAGAAAAATGTTTCTTGATAGTTCAGATGTGAAGATTATTTCTCTTGAAAAAATAAAAGAACTCTTTGATGTCACTAGAAATATAAAGCATGTTGAAGTTGGTGCTATGGTTACCACTAATAAGCTATTAGAAATTGGAAACCTTGCTTTCAACGATTTATTACTAAGCACATTAAGTAATACTGCAACCCATATAGTAAGAAATCAAATTACAATTGGAGGAGCTCTAGCAACTTCAAATATCAGATTTTCTTTACCTGGCACTCTAAGCTGTATGGGAGCGAGTATTGAGTTGCTTGATTTTTCAAAAAATAAGATGACTACAAAACTTGTACCAGTTGAAAAAATGTATAAAAATGGTTTAATTTTATTAGAAAAAGGAAATTTGATAAAAAAAATAAAAATACCTTTGGACACGTTTGATTTTGAAAGATTTTACTGTATCGGCAATCCTGTAAAAGAACCAGAATCTACTGTAATTTTTGCATTTAGGTCAGATATTAATCAAACCTTAATTAATAATATTAAATTAAGTGTTACCTTCCCAAAAGCCGGAATTTTTACTTCCTCTATTGTCTCTTCAGAATTAGATGGAGCAGAAATTCCAATTATACCTAAAAGTGCAATTTCTATTTCAAATAAGTTTATTTCAGAAATAGATAAAAATATTGAAGGCGTAACCCCTTTACAAAAAGAGAGAGCTAAGAGAATATTACAAACAATTCTATATCAAATAACCCCCTCTAAAAAGTATATAGAAAAAAATTACTAATTCTTTAGTTTAAATATTGTTAATTTAGATATTAGATCCAGGAGTAAATATTGACCAATTTTGTTCACCTTCACAATCACACAGACTTTTCATTATTAGACGGAGCTGCTCCAATTGAAAGATATGTAGAAAAAGCTCAACAACTAAATATGAAAAGCCTTGCTATTACAGATCATGGGAACCTCTTTGGTGCCCTACGCTTTTATTCTGCCTGTAAAGAAGCCGGTATTAACCCAATTGTTGGTTGTGAATGTTATTCAAATCCAAAAGGTCACACTTTAAGAAAAGCCACAGGATACGAAGATGATACCAAACGGTATCATTTGGTATTATTAGCAATGAATGAAACAGGATATAGGAATTTACTTAAAATAGTATCAATTGCTTATACTGAAGGATTTTATAAAAGACCTAGAATTGATGATGAATTATTAAAAAAATATAATGAAGGTCTTATTTGCCTTTCAGCCTGTCTTGGTGGAGAAATTCTTCAGTTAATCTTAAATGATAAATATGAAGAGGCTAAAGAGAGGGCTCTTTGGCACTCTAGTATCTTTGATAATGATCGCTATTATTTAGAAATTCAAGATCATGGTTTAGACAAACAAAAAAAGACTAATCCTATTTTAGCTAAACTCTCTAAAGAAACAAATATCCCTCTTGTTTGTACTAATGACATTCACTATATAGAAGATTCTGACTGGTTGTCACAAGATGTTTTATTATGCATTGGAACTGGTGCAAAACTCTCTGATGAAAAAAGAATGAGATTTAATGGCAAAGAATTTTATTTTAAAAGCCAAGAACAAATGTCTGAAATTTTCAAAGATTACCCTCAAGCTATTGAAAACACTAGTGTAATAGCTAATAGATGTAATCTAGAAATAAACTTCCCAGGACCAATTTTACCAGAATCCACTATTCCAGAACCATTCAAAAATGAAGAAGAATATTTAATCCATCTTTCAAGAGAGGGGTTAAAACAAAGGTATAACCCGGTTCCAAAAGAATATGCTGATAGACTTGAATTTGAATTAAAAACTATAATTGAAATGAAATTCCCTGGATACTTTTTAATTGTAAGCGATTATATTTACTGGGCTAGAGAGCATAACATTCCTGTAGGACCTGGAAGAGGCTCCGGTGCTGGATCTATTGTTGCTTATTCACTTGGTATAACAAATGTTGATCCAATGAAGTACAATTTACTTTTTGAAAGATTTTTAAATCCTGACAGAGTTAGTATGCCAGACTTTGATATTGACTTCTGCCAAGAGGGAAGAGCTGATGTAATTGAATATGTTACACAACACTATGGTGCTGATAAAGTATCCCAAATTGCAACCTTCGGGACTTTAAAAACAAAAGCTGTAATAAAAGACTGTGCAAGAGTTTTGGATATTCCTTTTGCAGAAGCTAATAGAATTGCTAAGTTTATTCCAGAAGAAAGGGGAATGAGTGTTGATAAAGCTCTCGAGATGAGCAGTGAATTACACGAAATCCAACAACAAGGTGGTGTTTATGAAACATTATTCGCCGTTGCAAGGCGCCTTGAGGGCTTAAGTAGACACATCTCAACCCACGCAGCTGGAGTTGTTATAGGAAAAGAAAAACTAACAAATTATGTGCCTCTTTATAAAGATCCAAAAACAGGGGCTATTTCCACTGAATATACTATGGACTTAATTGAAGAGTGTGGCTTGGTTAAAATGGACTTTTTAGGCCTCAAAACATTAACTTTAATTAAGCACTGTGTAGACTTGATTCACAAAAAAAATAAAGATTTTAATATTGATGAAATAAGTGAAACTGATGAAGCCACTTTTAAAATGTTACAAGAAGGTAAATCTGCTTGTGTTTTCCAGTTTGAATCTCCAGGGATGCAAAAAACCTTAAAACAAGCGGAGCCAAGTAACATTGAAGATTTAGTTGCTTTGAATGCTTTATATAGACCAGGTCCTATGTCCTACATTAAACAATATGTTGATTGTAAACATGGAAGACAACCTATTACTTATGCAGATCCTGCTTTAGAAGATGAATTAAAAACAACTTATGGAGTTATTGTTTATCAAGAACAAGTTATGAAAGTTGCTCAAATTATAGCAGGCTATTCTTTAGGTGAAGCAGATATTTTAAGAAGATTAATGAGTAAGAAAAAAGTTTATGAACTCGAAGCTCAAAAGAAGTTGTTTATAGAAGGGGCTGCTAAAAAAGGTCATAGCGAAAAACATGCAATAGAAATTTTTGAAATGCTAGAGCCTTTCGCTAATTATGGATTTAACAAATCACACGCTGTAGCTTATTCTTTAATTGCTTATCAAACAGCCTTTTTAAAAGCCAATTATCCTGCAGAGTTTTTAGCAGCAAACTTGACAAATGAAATGAATAATCCTGATAAATTTAAAGAGTATTTAAATGTTGCAGAAAACATGGGACTTGAAATATTACCTCCTTTTATTAATTACTCAGACAAAAGTTTTAGTGTTGTTGATAATAAAATTGTATATGGACTTGCAGGAATTAAAAATGTAGGAGAAGTTGCTGTAGTAAAAATAATTGAAGAAAGAGAAAAAAATGGACATTACATTTCTTTCATGGATTTCTTACAAAGAAGTAGTCCAAAAGTATTAAACTCAAAATTATTAGAATCTTTAATTGTTGCCGGTGCTTTTGACTTGCTAAAAATAAATAGACCATCACTATTAGAAGCTTTACCTGAAGCTGTAAAATTTGCCCAAGGGATTATTGAAGATAAGGCAATGGGACAAATGAGTTTATTTGAAGAATTGGATCAAGGCTCCTTCAATGATTTTGAAATTCCTCCAGTCGATGATTGGAAAATATTAGAAAAGTTAGAAAGAGAAAAAGAATTATTAGGTTATTATATTTCTGGACATCCTTTGGATATCTACAAAAAAGAAATAAGAAATAGTGTAATTTTTGACCTATCTAAGCCAAAGAAATTTGTACTAGGACAAAAAACCGCATTAGTTGCAACTTTAACCAGTAAAAAAGAATTTACATCACAAGCAGGGAAGAAGATGTCCTTTTTGACACTCACAGATGCAAATGGGAGTATCGACAGTGGCTTATTTAATAAAGCTTATGAAAAATTTAATGATAAATGTGAAGTAGATACTATTTATGGATTTGTGGGGAAATTTAAGAAAAATTATAAAGATGAAGAAAAAATTGACTTTGATATTGAAGATATAGTTGATCCTAAAGACTTGCCTCCCACAGCTTTATCTACATGTAACCTAAAAATAAACTATACTGTTGCAAAGGAACTTGGATTAAAAGAATTAAAACAAATAATAATGGAAAATTCAGGCCCTTTGGATCTTAATTTAATTATTGAAAAGGAAGAACTTGAGACAATTGATGAACAAGTTGAAATAGAAGAAGAGTCACCTATTAAAATATCTTGTAATGTAGTATTTAATATAAGGTATAGTGATGAATTTATTTCAAAAATAAATGACCGACCAGAAATTATAGACATCTGGTTTAATTGAGGTAGCAAATGAATGTACAAGAATCGACTTATTTAATGAAAGCCGCAATCGTGATGGCTCAAATTCTAGCAATTTATAATTTACTCCTATGGGTAAGAATTATTTTTTCTTGGTTTTCTTCTTTTTCAAATATGCGACAAAACAAACTTATTCAGTATATACAACTAATAGTAGATCCTTACTTGAATTTATTTAAAAATATAAAATTTCTAAAAACAAATAATATGGATTTCACACCTCTATTGGCGTTTGCTGTACTTTCAGTTGTTCAAAGCATATTAAATTTATTTGGTGCAACAGGCGAACTAACCTTAGTTTTAGTTATAGTCTTAGCAATTAATACACTCTGGTCATACTTAATATCTCCCTTTTTCTTTATATTAACAATAATGCTAGTTATAAGATTGGTACTCTGTTTTAAAAAAAGCGCTAACTCAATTAACCTTATTCATGGAATTGAGAATATTATTGGAGGTTTTATGAATTGGATTCAAAAAGTATTTTTCTTTAGTAAAGTTGTATCAGATAGAACTTTAATAATAGCAAGCTTAGTTTTTACAATTCTTGTTTATATTGTAACAAGACAAGCTATAACATATTTACTTTCTTATTTACTTAACTTATAGGATAGCTTTTATATGTTTATTAGGAATTATTCGACTAATATTTCAGATCTAAAAGGAGTTGGAAATTCCTCTAAGGAAAGTTATGCATCTTTAGGGGTAAAAAACTATTCAGATTTACTTTTACTTACACCAAGAGGTAGAGAAGATAGAACAAAATTTCTTAATCTAGAAGACCTTCCTAAACACTTCGATGAAACTCAACAAATAAACACATTCGTTGAGATTACTTCACATTCCTTTTTTGGAGCATTTTCAAAAAATGGGAAAACTTTAAAGATTAATACTAAAAGTTACTTTGGAAGTAAAAAATTAAGCCTCTTATGTTTTGGCAGAAATTTTCTTCAAAGAATGATAAAAGTAGATAAATTATATTATATTTATGCTTCTGTGACTTCTCACAATGGGGAATTACAAGCCTCTAGCTTTGAACTATATGAAATTTACGATATTGAAAATCCCCCAGCTCCCTTTGGACAAATAATTCCAATATATCCTCTAAAAGGATCTTTAACACAAGCTCTAGTTAAAAAAAATATTATTGAAATATTCTCAAAAGCAGTAAGGTTTGAAGATGAACTGCCACAATCTATGATGAGTGAATTATCCCTTATGCCTTTTGATAAAGCCATTAGAGTATATCATTTCCCCAAAAACCATGCTCAATTGCTTGAGGCTAGAAATACACTAGCTCTTAGTGAGCATTTTTATATGCAACTTATTGCTAGAAAAGATATAGCAATTCATAAATCAATCAACAAGAAAAAAAGTATTCCATCCCAGTTAGAAATAAAGTTTATTGCTAGTTTAAAGTTTAAACTAACAGATGATCAAATAAAAACACTAAAAGAGATAAGAAGTGATTTAGACAATAAAGTCTCCATGAATAGAATGCTACAAGGTGATGTAGGTTCTGGTAAAACATTAATTGCTTGGGCCTCATCTCTTCATGAAATTTCCAAAAATCATCAAGTTGCTTTTATGGCACCAACAGAACTATTAGCCAATCAGCATGCTCAAAAAGCAGCTGAATTATTAGAGCCACTAGGTATATCAATAGCCTTATTAACTGGTTCGGTTAAGCAAAAACAACGAAAACCCATTTTAGAGGGTATCAAAACAGGATCGATTCAATTATTAATAGGAACTCATGCCCTGTTTAGTGATAATGTTGAATTTAAAAATTTGAAATATATAATAATTGATGAACAACATAGATTTGGTGTAAATCAAAGAGCTAAGTTATTAGCTAAAGGAATTGATCCAAACATTCTTATGATGAGTGCAACACCAATTCCGAGAACTTTAGCTCTGACAGTTTTTGGTGATTTAAATATATCTACCATCAATACTCTGCCTGAGGGAAGAATACCAATAATTACACATCTAGTTAGTGAGTCTTCTAGAAAAAGAATGTATAAAGCTGTAGGTGTTGAATTTAAAAGAGGTCATCAAGCATATTTTGTTTATCCTAGAATAGATGATTCAGGACCGCAGGAATTGAGAGATGTTACAAATATGTTTGAATATCTTAAAAAAGAATACCCAAGTGTCCCCTCAGCATTACTTCACAGTAAAATTGAAGACACAGAAAAAATATCAATTCTAAATAGATTTAAGAGTGGAGACCTTTCTTATATAGTTTCAACAAGTGTAATTGAAGTTGGTATTGATGTTCCAAACGCTACCTGTATTATTATAGAACATGCTGATATTTTTGGTTTATCTGCATTGCATCAGTTGAGAGGAAGAGTTGGTAGAGCATCCCTACAGTCATTTTGTTTTTTAGTTTTTGATAAAAATATTAGTGAGCTTGGTATAAATCGATTAAAGGTAATGAGAGAAACCAATGATGGTTTCTATATTGCTGAAAAAGACCTAGTTCTCAGAGGACCTGGGGATATTCTTGGAACAAAACAATCTGGATTCATTAGATTACATTTTGCTTCCCTTGTAAATGATTTAGAATTGATTAAAATAGCAAGAGACTATTGTGATAAAATATTGAGGGAAGATTCAGGTTTTATTAAATTAGATAATAGAGTTATAGACAGGGTTTTAAAAACTGCAAATCCTTTTTTAGAAGAAGAATGAGGTGATATGAGAATTACAGGCGGAAAATATAGAGGTAGAACAGTAAAATGTCCTCCAGGAATAATAAGACCAGCAATGGACAGAATGAGAGAGTCTCTTTTTTCAATTCTAGGCAATTTAGACGATTATTCTTTTTTAGATTTATTTACTGGAAGTGGTTGTGTTGGTATAGAAGCGGCATCTCGTGGTGCAAATCCTGTTCATCTAGT
>Ga0307992_1001086_pt1 | contig 16369 bp, 13 predicted proteins | sample EllFjometagen133_FD_203162 | JGI IMG/M metagenome (GOLD analysis project Ga0307992, IMG submission 203162) | Marine microbial communities from Ellis Fjord, Antarctic Ocean - #133 | ecosystem: Environmental > Aquatic > Marine > Unclassified | place: Southern Ocean | collected 2014-10-08
AAGCATTCCTCACGAAGTTATGGAATTCCCGGAATTAAAAATCATGGCGAAGGCATCTTTCGGCTTTGGAGACGTGAACAGTTGTCTAATCTTTAAAAAGTGGGAATCATAAATTCAGTTTTAAGTTTTGAGTTAAAAAACATAAAAATTATAAGGAGAAAAACAATGGAAGAAAAAGAAATTTTGCAAGAGATGGTAAATATCCTCAAACCGTATATTAAGGACCCGGCTTTGCTGGATAATGCGACAAAAGAGACACATATCCTCGATGACCTAAAGGTCAATTCAGCGCGCCTTGTAGATATCATTATCAAGTGTGAAGATGTATTTGACATTGAAATCGACGATGATGATGCCGACAAGATCAGAACCATCGGAGATGCCGTTGAAATTATTCAGAATAAATTAAGTTAGTCTTCAGATGGATATGAATTGGGGTAATTTATTATGAAACGTCCGGCAAAATTCTTCCTGAACCTGCAGCTTGTTCTGGGGCGTCTGGTTGTTTTTCTTTTAGGGTCTCTTATATTTATCGCGATAAGGCTTATCGGGTACAGGGTGAGAGATCTGAGAAAAATAAGAAGAAATGTCCTGAGCCTGTTTGAAGAACACAGCGGTCCCTGGGTGATATGTCCCAACCACCTGACCATGATAGATTCGGCAGTGCTGGCTTATGCCATGGCACCGTTGCATCGCTATATGCTTAACTACAGGTTACTTCCCTGGAATCTTCCGGAAAGCGCTAATTTTAATAGCAATATTTTTCTGGCTGTTATCTGTTATTTGGCGAAGTGCATACCGATCAGTCGTGGTGGAAATAGAGAAAAAATGAAAGCCACCATGGATAAGTGCGCCTATCTCTTGAAACAAAAAGAAAGCCTGCTCATCTTCCCGGAAGGGGGACGTAGCCGGACAAGCCGTGTGGATACGGAAAACTTTTCCTATGGAGTCGGGCGTTTGATCAATAACAACCCTGATTGCAACGTCATGTGTGTCTATCTGCGCGGCGATGGACAGGATGCATACAGCAATATTCCTCGGTTTGGTGAACGGTTCACCATGCGCGTAGAAGCATTTCAACCTCGTACGGAAAGAACAGGATTGAAAGGGCAGAGAGAATGCGCGAAGCAAATCGTAGAGCAGCTGGCACTGATGGAGAAAGATTATTTTGATAGGCAACGATATTGTAGATCTGACCGATTCCCGGACAAAAGAGAAAAGCCGGGATATGCGGTTCATGAACAGAGTGTTCACACCGGATGAACAACTAAATATCTTAAAAAGCAGTAAACCGGATGTAGTTCTCTGGAGCCTGTGGGCGGCAAAAGAAACGGGATACAAAGCAATAAGCAAGCTGTATCCCGCTGTTTCCTCTGCACCCAGGCATTATGAAATGAAATTGTTCTCAGCAGACGGGTCTTTGCCTGAAACGGGGGTTGTTCATACGCCTTGCGGACCGGTATCAGTCTGTTTTTTTATGAGCAGTGACCATATTCATTGTATCGGCACAACGCCGGGCAAAGATACGGATTCGATCATGTGGGATATCCGTAAGATATACCGGCGCCGGTCTTCCCCTGATTATGAATCGAATCTTGTTCGAAATATGGCCGGGGAAAAAATATCGCGCTATCTTAAAGAAGATCCTAAAGCCATAGAGATCATTCGTTCAAAGGGGCGTAGCGGTCTCGGTTCCCCGGTAATATATGCCGGAAAGAAAAAAACCGCAATCGACATCAGTATGAGCCATGACGGTCATTTTGTGGCCTATGCGCTTCAAGATACAACCAATCACATCCATTAATAAAATCAATTAGCAGGTATTGCCCCCAACTCAAGGTTTAAAGGGGTTCCTCTCCCTCACGGTATCCGCAGGTTTTCTATTAAGATCGTACGTTTCCCCTGGCGAGAGATGCAAAGATACCGCCGGCGCATAGGATACCAAATATTGCAAATGCGATTCTGAAACTGGTCAGGAAAAGGGCGGGATCAGTTTGACGGAGTTCCGTATCACCGACAAACAGCGCGATCAGCAGGGTCACAACAGCCATACTCATAGACATACCTATCATGCGCATTGTTGAAACCGTTGATGCGGCAACTCCATAAAATTGCTTGTCTACCGATCCCATGATTGCGTTGGTGTTAGGTGACGAAAACAAGGCGAACCCGAAACCGATCAGTGCAAGGTTCAGTGCGACCATCCAGACAGGAGTCGCGTTGCCAAGAAGTGTGAAAAGAAAAAGACCCAGTGCGTTAAGTCCCATACCGCATGAGGCAACAATACGAGGTTCTATTCTATCCGAAAGCGAACCGGCGAATGAAGAAAACAGGGCCATTATGACAGGTTGCGCGAGAAGTACAAAACCGACTGTCTGGGGACTGTATCCGCGGATCACTTGGAGATAAAGAGAAAGGAGGAAACCGATAGCAAAGGTTGCGCTGTAATTGATCATGGCAGCCAGGTTAGAAAAGGCAAAGACAATGTTATGAGAAAACAATCGCAGATTTATGAGAGGGAAGGGTATTCTTGATTCGAGAAGTATAAAACCCGTCATGAGAATAACGCCGGCTATAAGAATATATTTCGCCAGTGGCGTGCTGGAGAGCGATGACATACCGTACAAAAGCGCGGCAAGTCCGAACATATAGAGCATGCTGCCCGCGAGATCAAACTTTTCTCCCCGCGCGCTGATCGATTTATCCCGTACACGGGTCATAATAAAGACGACGGCAAACAAACCAACCAAAGCGGTAAAGAAGAATATGCTCCTCCATCCCAGATGCTGGCATATAAAGCCTCCGAGGACAGGGCCCAGAGAAAGACCCGTATAGGTGGCAGTAACGGCCAATCCCATTGCCTTGCCCCTCTGCCCGGCCGGATAGACGGAAGAAATTATTGCCATTCCCGTCGCGTATATCATTGAAGCCGTTATTCCCTGTAGTACTCGGAAAAGGATGAGCGAATCAATCGACCACGAAACCGCGCACAGAAACGTAAGAAGTGTAAAACCCACCGTTCCCCAAAGAAAGATCTTTTGCCTCCCGGCTATATCGGCAATTCTTCCCATGGGCAGCAGAAATACCGCCGATGCCAGGATATAACCGGTTACAATCCAGCTGAGGACAAGGGCGCTTCCCGAGAATTCCCTGCCGATTAACGGCAAAGCCAGGTTCGTTGAACTGCCGATAAACGTTGTAAAAAAAGATGTCATCATCACGGAGATCACGATGCTCTTGTTCGGCAGGATATCACCTTTAATCCGTTCTTTTGTACGTGTTTCCATCAGTAAAAATAAAACTCCAAAGGATCTTTCACAACACAGTGACCGATCGAAATATAATAATCAACCCCCATTATAATATAACAATCTATCATTGTATCTTCATGAATTCATTCTGAGATGAGCGACTATATATTAATGGAGAAATGGGGTCAAATCGTTATTCTTCAATTTATTTGAAGCATAACAATCTGACCCAGCCATTTCTCAGGTGGAGTGAGTAAGAAATCCCGCAAAGAAATCTCTGTGCCTACGAGCAATTTTGTTTTACCGAAAACTCCCTGGAAAAAGTTTCAATACCCGGAAGACTCGCTTTTTTCGAAGCTGCTCTTCACCTCAATGGCAACTAGATTATTCCCATGCCGCAAAATAAAATCTACCTCACGGTTGTGGCTTGACCAATAAAAAAGTCACGACTGGGTGCCCCTAAAACCATTTACGTTCCCCGCATACGCAGGGATGAACCAAATCTTTTTCAAGTTCTCCGAATGTCCAGTAAGCGTCACCCCCATGTCGGGTGCGTGGATTGAAACAATCTGTCGCTGGATATTTTTTTCATTCTGATCAATGGAGCTATCAGTTATTTCCGCTTGTCTTTCAGAATTAAAGTGGTATACCTCTTGGCTGAATAAAATTGGAGAGGAAATAAAAATGAAAATTGTTTTTATTGTTTTATCAGCGCTCGTACTTCTTTTTATAGGTCTGCGGCTGGTAATGGAATTCAAGACTTGGAGAATGAAAGGGAAGGATGCGCCTACCCCTCATAAGGCATCGCAAAAAAGGATTCAGGCAGGTGAAAAGACGGTGCTGTATTTTTATACGCCATCGTGTGGTGCATGCAGGATGCAGGAACCAATTATTCAAAGCATCCGAAAGCGATATCCAGACGCGGTATTTAAGATTGACGCGTCACATAACCGTGAAGCCGCTGCTTCCTACGGGGTGATGGGAGTCCCCTTTATGGCTTTCATTAACAATGGCACAATAGTAAAAGCAAAGGCTGGCGTTCAGAGCGAGCCGGTTATTGAAGGATTTCTTACGAAATCATAGCGAGAAGCTATAAGGAGGTATCTTCTTGAAATCAATTGGTATATGCATGGGAGCTTCGACGCTCTCAATCGTTCATCTGTTAAAGGATACAGACGGAGAAATATCCATAACAGATACTAATGTAACACCTCACCATGGCAATCCCCAAAAAGTCCTTATAGAAGCGATAAAAAAGCTGAGCATAGACGGAGATTCAAGGATTGCCGTAACCGGCAGGAAATTCAGCCAATTTATTAATCTTACGTCCATACCGGAACCGGAAGCAACCGAAAATGCTTTCTCCCGCCTGAATGGTCAGGGAACCCACTACAATGCAATTGTCAGCGCCGGTGGCGAAACCTTTATGGTGTATGCCCTCGGAAAGGATGGGAGAATATCCACGGTACAGGCCGGTAACAAGTGTGCATCCGGTACAGGAGAGTTTTTTCTGCAGCAGATCGGGAGAATGGGAATTTCCATTGGAGAGGCCATTTCGCTTGCTCAAAGAGAAAAACCTTACAAGCTTTCGAGCCGTTGTACTGTTTTTTGCAAAAGTGATTGCACCCATGCCATGAACAAGGGAATTCCAAAGGGACAAATTGCGGCGGGTCTCTGCAGGATGATGGCGGGGAAGGTTCTTGAAATTATAAGGCAGATACCCAAAGATAATATCATGGTTGTTGGGGGATGTGCCCAGAATTCCGTTATGATCAATTATCTAAAGGAAGAAATAGAAAATCTTGTTGTTCCGGAAGAGGCACCTTATTTTGAGGCTCTGGGGTGCGCCCTGTGGGCATTAAATCACGAAACCGTGCTCTTTCCAGGTACAGAGGAACTTTTCAAGAAGGGGAAAAGTTCTTTTTCTTACCTTCCACCCCTGAAGAACTTTGAAAGTATGGTGGAATTTAAAACAGCATCCCAGGGAAAGGTTCACAAGGATGATCATTGTATCATAGGACTTGATGCAGGTTCTACAACCACCAAGGCAATTCTTTTAAGAATGAAAGACAACAAGATCCTGGCCTCAATTTACTTGAGGACGAATGGAGATCCGGTACAGGCATCGAGAAACTGTTATACAGCTTTGATTAACCAGCTTGGCAATTTCACTGACAGTATCCATATTGTAGGTCTTGGTGTTACCGGATCGGGCAGAAAGATAGCAGGTCTGCACGCTATGACAGATGGGATCATCAATGAGATTATCGCTCACGCAACCGGCGCCCTTTTCTTTGATAAAGAGGTCGATACCATTTTTGAGATTGGTGGTCAGGATGCGAAGTACACCTATATCACAAATGGAGTTGCTTCTGACTATGCAATGAATGAGGCTTGCAGTGCGGGGACAGGCTCTTTCCTCGAGGAAGCGGCAAAAGAAACCCTGAAGATCGAGATGGAGGAAATTGCCGATATCGCTATCCTGGGGGAAACCCCACCCAATTTTAACGACCAGTGCGCAGCTTTTATAGGAAGCGATATTAAAAACGCTTTCAATGAAGGGATCGGCAGGGAAGATATTGTTGCCGGTCTCGTTTACTCTATCTGCATGAATTACGACAATCGTGTTAAGGGAAACAAACCCGTAGGTAAAAAAGTTTTCATGCAGGGAGGGGTTTGCCTGAATAAAGCTGTGCCGCTTGCCATGGCTGCACTTACGGGGAAGCATATTATTGTTCCCCCCGACCCCGGGCTTATCGGCGCGTTTGGAGTGGCCCTGGAGATAAAGCAAAGGCTGGCTTCGGGCTTAATGGAAGAAAAGGTATTCTCCCTGAAAGCATTAAGAGATCGGGAAATCGAGTACGGAACTTCCTTTATATGCGATGGTGGAAAAGAGAAATGTGATAGAAAATGTGAAATCGCAAGAATTAAGATAGAAGGAAAAACGTTTCCCTTTGGTGGCGCGTGTAACCGATGGTACAATCTAAGATCAAAAATCAAGATAGATACCGAAAAGCTGAATCTCGTTGCCTATTATGAAAAACTGACATTTGAAAAACATATCCTGTCTCCAGAAGAATCAGGTATATATGAAAAATCCAAAACGATAGGAATAAATAAATCTTTTCTTGTTAATACCTATTTCCCTCTGTATTACAACTTTTTTTCTCAACTTGGCTTCAGGGTTATACTTTCTGATAATTCGGACCAGGAAGGGATGGATCGGGTAAGTGCTCCTTTTTGTTATCCCGGCGAAATGGCCCATGGATTTTTCTCGAATCTTTTGGGGAAAAAGCCTGATTATCTTTTTCTTCCACAGTTTAAGGGAGAATATGTGAAATCAGCAGATGAAGAAGGCGTAACCTGCCCTATTTCACAGGGTGAACCATTCTATCTCAACACAGCATTTAAGAATCATGAAGTATATAAGGACCTGAAAGCAAAGGGCAGGATCTTGTCCCCTGTCATCGATTTTTCCGGCGGGTATAAACCGGCAGAGCCTGTTTTTACAGGAATGGTGAAAACACTAAAGATCGATAAAGAGAGAGCCCGGTTGGCATATGCAAAGGCGGTGAAGATCCAGGATAACCTGTTTAACGAAATGGAGGAGACCTGTTCAAAAGAGCTAAAGAAAATTGAAGAGAATCCGGACGAATTTGCCGTTGTCATTTTTGGGAGATCCTACAACGCGCTTGTGACAGAGGGGCATATGGGTATACCAAACAAATTTGCCTCGAGAAACATCAAGGTTATCCCGTTCAGTTGTCTCCCAATGGCAAAAAGTACAGGGGTAGAACATATGTACTGGTCCGCAGGACAGCGTATCCTGAGGGTAGCAGATTTTGTCAAGAAACACCCCCGGCTTTTCGGGTGTTACATAACAAATTTTTCCTGTGGGCCTGATTCTTTTCTTGTTGGATATTTCAGGAATATTATGGGAAGAAAACCTTCGCTGACCCTGGAGTTGGACAGCCATGTAGCTGATGCCGGTCTGGAAACAAGGATAGAGGCATTTATTGACATCGTTAAAAGATACCGGGAACTGGAAAAAAGGGAAGAGATTATCGATGATTCACAAAATTTTGTACCTGCTAAGGTAGTAACAAGAAATGATCAGCAGGTATTTATTGAGTCAACGGGGGAGGAATACCCCATCTCTGACCGGAAAGTTCATCTTATCATTCCTTCAATGGGGAGATATACCAGCGAAGCAGGCGCCGCTGTATTCAGAGGTGCCGGCATTCATGCATCAGCCCTGCCGCCGGCCGGTGAAGCGGCCCTTAAACTTGGCAGGGGAAATACATCCTGTAAAGAATGCCTACCTCTCTTACTGACCGTCGGAAGCCTGCTAAAGTATACTAATGAAAGAGAAAACAGCAATGAAGCGCTGATCTATTTTATGCCTACCGCTTCCGGTCCATGCAGATTCGGTCAATATTCTGAATTCATAAAGGGTCTTATAAATAAGCTGCACCTGGAAAATGTTGCTGTATTTTCTCTATCTTCAGAAAACAGCTACGCTGGTTTTGGTGGCTTTAATCTCAAAACTAATCTCTGGGTCGCTACCATTATAGCAGATACCTTCGAGGAGATGTATTCCAGTCTGCTCACCAATGCGGTTGATCGAGATTCGGCTATGGACATTCTTGAAGGAGAGTGGAAGAGGGTATTGAATGCGCTGGAAGCCCGGCACAAGTTGAAACAGATTATGGAAATCCTTGAGATAACAGCAAATAACCTGAAACAGATTCCGGTCAGAAGAACCATGGAAGATACGCCGGCTATTCTTCTCACAGGGGAGATTTTTGTCCGCCACGATGATATTTCAAGGCAGTATATCGTAGAGGAACTCGCCGACCGTGGAATTTCCACAAAAGTTTCTACGCTTGCGGAATGGATCTACTACACAGACTGGCTGGTTCAAAATAACCTGTCAACAGGCAATCACAGTTTCAAGGATAAGCTGTCGCTGTCTATCAGAAGTATCTTTATGAAAAAGTATGAAAAAACTATCAGGAATATATTATCAAAATCCAATCTCTGCGAGAATAGAGTGGAAGATGTAAACCATGTCATAAAGCATACACGTCATCTTATAAATCCTGAACTTACAGGTGAGGCCATTCTGACAACCGGAACGGCAATAAATGAAGTGCTTGATCACTACTGCGGTGTAATTTCCATTGGCCCCTTTGGGTGCATGCCCAGCAGAGTAGCGGAAGCAATTCTGACGGTTGAAATGAATATAGAAGGAAAGCTGTCGGCAGGAGCAATAACCAAAAAGGTAAAAGATCTACGAAATGACGTACAGGAACTGCCTTTTCTGACAATTGAAGGTGATGGGAGCAGATTTCCCCAGATTATTACGGCGAAACTGGAGGCATTTCTGCTGCAGGCTGAAAGATTACACAAAAAAATGCGAAAAAGTTCCTGATGCAAGTTTGATGAACTTGTAAAAAGTCGAAAAGTCTTCAGATTTGTCATTCCGTCGCGTCACCCCGGTGAAAACCGGGGCGGAATCCAGATATTTTGTATATTTACATAAAATCTGGACACCGGTTTTCACCGGTGTGACGACTTTTTACGAGGCCGTCAAGTTTTAAGCGCTTTTAAAAAATCAAATTTATAGGGTAAAGATAATGATATTTATTAAAAATCCGGAAGAAATAGGAAAGATGCGAAAAGCAGGAAATTTAGCTGCTCAGTTATTAAATTATATTGAACCTTTTGTGAAAGAGGGTGTCTCAACATTATACCTTAATGATCTTTGTGAAGAATTTACCAAAAAACATGGCGCGATTTCTGCTCCTTTGAATTATAACGGATTTCCAAAAAGCATTTGCACTTCAATTAATGATATTGTGTGTCACGGAATTCCTTCAGAAAAAGATATTCTCAAGGACGGTGATATTGTAAATATCGATATTACCGTAATTCTGGATGATTATCATGGAGATACATCCCGCACTTTTATGATCGGTAATGTTGACGAAAAAACAAAAAACCTGGTGAACCGAACAGAAAATGCCATGTATAGAGGAATTGCCGCGGTTAAGCCGGGGAAATATTTGTATGAAGTGGGTAAGGCAATTGAAAAATATATAAGTAAATTCGGTTATTCTATTGTTCGAAGTTACGGGGGACACGGGATTGGGAAGAATTTTCACGAAGATCCGCATGTTCTTCATCATTTCAGCCGGGACAACAAAATACGCCTTCGGGAAGGGATGATCTTCACTGTTGAGCCAATGATTAACATGGGAAAATCTTATGCTGTAGAGACATCTTCAACAGACGGATGGACAGTTACTACTGCTGATGGAAGTATAAGCGCTCAATTTGAGCATACAATTCTGGTTGGTTCTGAAGAAGCGGAAATTCTTACTGCGATATAGAGACATCACTTATGGACAATGAAAATAACTGGTTAAAGCGTGATGATGAGACTATGGATAAACTCTTTCATGGTTCTCTGAGGGTTTTGCAGAAGGAAAAGGGATACCGGTTTTCTGTAGATGCCCCTTTGCTGGCGCATTTCGTAACCCTCAGGAAAGGTGACCGCGTTGTTGATCTGGGAACCGGAAGTGGTGTCATAGCCTTGATCCTGGCTCTCAGGTTCGCGGAAGTAAGTATAGCGGAAGTAGAGATACAGAAGGAACTGGCTGATATAGCCGGGAGAAATATAGAATTGAATGGTCTGGGAGATAGAATCAGAGTGTATCCGGGCAATGTTAAGAAGATTAAAGAGATATTTGATCCGCGGTCATTTGACGTTGCGGTATTTAATCCGCCTTACCGGAGATTGAACTCGGGAAGAATAAATCAGGATGCCGAAAGGGCTGTTGCGAGACATGAGATCAGGGGGGCGATAGATGATTTTCTTGCCTCTGCCAGGTATCTGTTGAAGGATTCCGGGCGAGTATATGTCATCTATCCGGCCTCGAGGGGTGTTCAGCTGATTGCCAGGATGAGGAAAAATGGTATGGAACCGAAGAAACTCCGTGTAGTGTATTCGAGCAGTTCATCGGGGGCGGTTTTTATCCTTGCCGAGGGTGTCAAAGGCGCAGGGGAAGAGCTCGAGATAATGCCTCCTCTTTTTATCTATGGAAATGTCGGCAGGTATTCTGATGAGATGGATGAAATACTCAGCGGGACATCTTTTACTCATTCAGCCTCCGTTTGACTATCTCCTTTTTCATGACCTTTTCCAATATGTCTTTCAGCTCTTCATCATCCAGTTGAGAGAGATTTTCCCTGATGAGCCTTTCGTCTCTTTTCTTTAATGGATATTGGCTGAAATCGATGAAACGATCCGATACCTTTGGGGGCGTGTAATGTATATCGCCTATCGAGAAGTAGATGTTTTTTATCTCTTCCTTTTCCCATTCGAGATTGACCTTGTCCATGATTTCCTGCTTCATGAAGCGCAGTTGCTGCATCCAGGCCGGATCCGAGACGTTCACAAATAATGTGCCATTTTTGAATTTGAATGGATTTGTGTGGGCCGATATCTGTGGCCCGACCGCTTTGTTCCAGATATCCAGGATGCGGTAATCTATCAGGTCAAGGAATATTTTTTTTTTCTTTAGAGCCCTCTGCAGGAAATCTCCCATCTTCTGGAGATTTCTCCGGCGTTTTCCTGGTCTTCTTCTATACATGGGTGTATTTTTCGCATAGTTGCCCATTACAGTCAAGAGCGCGATTGATTTCTGTGGTTCCCATATGATAAACAGTTTTTCTGTGGAACAGGAGGGGTAAAGATGAATCTGACGGATATGATAAAAAAGGCTAAATCTCATCCTGATTATAAAAAAGCGGGGATGATACTATGTCACAATGGCGTGGTGAGAAATACATCAAGAGAGGGAAAGCCTGTCAGTGAGCTGTTTGTGAAGGCGGACTGGAAGCGACTGGAAGAAATTCTGTCTGAGATGAAAAAACGCGAGGGGATTATAGAGGTGCTCGCGGAGATAAAGGAGGGAAGGCTTTTTCCGGGGGACGATATCATGCTGGTTTTGGTTACCGGTGATTTCAGAGAAAATGTATTTCCGGCGCTCAGAGATACGGTGGAGGCCATAAAGAGTGAAGTTACGAAAAAAACAGAAGCTTGAGATTGCAGGATGGCTGCTATGCACGTGTCCGCAACCCGCAACCCGTACTACACGGGAGAAGTAATGATATGAAAAATCTTCGCTTGGATATAAGGAAAATCTTCGATGCCGGTCTGAAGGCTGCGGATCCCGGTGAGGCGATCAGGCGTACCGTAAAGCTTACAGAAAAGCAGTTGATGATCGGTGACAGGGAGTATGACCTGGGATCATTTGACGGGGTTATGGTTGTCGGGGCAGGCAAGGCGGCTGCGAGTATGACCACTGCACTTGAGGGTATTCTGGGTTCATATGTAACGGGGGGAGTGATAACCACAAAATATGGCCATGGACTCGCCCTGAAGGTTGTTTCTGTGACTGAGGCTGGGCATCCTATTCCCGATGAATCAGGTGTTCGCGGTTCCGAACGTATCCTGAACCTGCTTGAAAGCGCCGGCGAAAGAGATCTTATCCTGTGTGTCATATCTGGTGGAGGCTCGGCGCTTCTGCCCATGCCTGCAGGTGATATTTATCTTCACGATAAGCGGAAAACCACGCAGGTACTCCTGGACTGTGGAGCCGATATTCACGAAGTCAATACCATAAGAAAGCATATTTCAGGGATAAAGGGTGGGAGGCTCGCGGAGGCGGCATTTCCGGGGACACTTGTTACGTTCATGCTGTCGGATGTTATAGGTGATGATCCTGACGTGATTGCGTCGGGTCCGACTGTTCCCGACAGGAGCACCTTCAGGGATTGCATGAAGATAGTGGATAAATACGATCTTGGAGAAAAATTACCTCACTCGGTGATCGAGTATCTTAAAAGCGGAGTTCAGGGTACAGAACCTGAGACGCCAAAACCTGGAGATTTGGTCTTTGACCGGTCTCTTGCGCTTGTCATAGGAAGCTGCGCGCTTTCGGTTTCTTCCGCGAAACAAAAGGCAGTCGAACTTGGATATGATACGATAATTCTTTCTTCATGCATAGAGGGAGAGACCAGGGAGGTAGCGAAGGTTCACGCGGCAATTGCCAAAGAGATACTGAAATCCGGCAATCCTGTTTCAGCTCCCGGGTGTGTTATCTCCGGCGGCGAAACGACGGTGACTATTCGCGGTGATGGTCTTGGCGGACGGAATATGGAATTTGTACTTGCCACGGCCATTGAAATAGATGGCCTTGGCGGAGTTACCGTTTTGAGCGGCGGTACAGATGGTACGGACGGTCCCACAGACGCTGCAGGAGCAATTGCCGACGGTTCAACCGTGCAGACTGCAAGGGCCAGGGGACTCGACGCGGCAAATTATCTCAGAAATAATGATTCATATCACTTTTTTGAGGCAACCGGTGACCTCCTGATAACCGGGCCAACAATGACAAATGTTATGGACCTGAGAATCTTTCTGGCAGATGATTAGATCTTTGTGTAAAAGGCCTTTTCGCTTTTGACTATGTCTTTTATCTCATTAAATACATCGGGTCGCTTCGTGATTATCTGTTCCCATGAAGCGGTTTGAGGCATCTCAAAGATCTGACCCTGGTTTTCCTTTTCGTAGGAGATCAGATCGTTTATTAACCCGGCATCGCGATATTTTTTGAATCTTTTATCACCTGCAATAATACACAGAAATCTGTCATGGAGGTGGGAAGGAAGTGTAAGATAGTCTCCCGCTGTCAGGATTGCGTCCTTGAATATTCTCCGGACCATGTCGGATTCACCACTTCGATCATATTTAAGTTTTGCGAAGGATGCATTGTCTGAATATTTATTGATCAATTCGTCCGCCACGTTCAGATACGTTATGGTTAGATCCCTGACAAAATAGTCGGAAATTTCCAGCCCTTCTTCGATAACCAGTGTTGAAAAGAGTGTTATTACTACATCAATAGCCATCTTGTAGAGACCGGCTTCGCTATTATCGTATGAAACAGGCTGATGCTTGTGCTCGAAAGGTTTTGCCGAAAACTGTACCTGGGCTATATTATTAGCCTTTCTGTATACTTCTATAAGTGTAAAGATTTCAACTCCCCAGTTAGTTGCAAAGTGCATACGTTTGAGAAGACTTGCTTCAAATGCAACCTCTCCCGATAACTGATAATTAAAGGACAACAGATAATCAACAAGCCTCAGAAATTTTTCATCTCCCGATTCGCAAAACTTTCTCTTCAATGCAAGCAGCAACGGATCCAGGAGGAGGCGCTTTGTGCGGCCGTACATTCTGTTGTCTCCAATCCTCAAATAGGAGGCCTTTGAAAACTGGTAGTTCAGAACAAGGATGGGGTAGAAAAGCCGGTCAAGCTGTCTGCGATGAAATGTTTTTATGTCTGCGTCTATTACGCCTATGTAATCGGCACCCAAAGCCTGAGCGATGCCGAAAGACATAAACATGTTTCTGCCCTTTCCAATCTGTTCAAGCCCGAAACCGTCATCGTGGAATTTTCGGTAAAGGTTCTTAAAACAGGCTCCTTCGTTGTGTTGAATTATGTAATTATGGATACCATACCCTTCGATCAGACCGGCAAGCTCCAACGCCTCTTCATCCGTCGCTTTGTCAAGTCCAAAAATTATCCTGTATAAGTAACTGACTTTGCTAAGTTGTTTGAGAATATTCAGGAAAACAGGCCTGTTCTCCTTGAGGGTAAATTCTGTCGCAAGTGTGGGAACAGCAAGTACGGTCTTTTTCCCCCTGGAACCCAATCTTAACTTTGGCCTAAGATCCTGCACATCTTTACTTAAAAGGTGTAACGTTGTGATCTTTGTATTTTTCTGGGCAAAACTTAACATGATTTTCCTCCATTAAGTTTGATGAACTTGTAAAAAGTCGAAAAGTCTTCAGATTTGTCATTCCGTCGAAAGACGGAATCCAGATATTTCATATGTTTACATAAAATCTGGACACCGGTTTTCACCGGTGTGACGACTTTTTACGAGGCTGTCAAGTTTAGTGGTGCAACTATATGCCGGTTAATTTGTAATATTGTATATATTTTTGAGACAGTCTCGAAGCAGACAAGCGTGCTTGTGATCTGTTCAGAGGGTGTTCAGAGTATTCTTCAAGACGCGCTCTACGAGTTTCCTTATAGATTCGAGACCATCTTCGGTCTTTGATTCAAAACGCAACACCAGGATCGGCTGGGTGTTTGACGCTCGTACGAGTCCCCATCCGTCTTCGAATTGCACGCGTACGCCATCAATATCAATGACATCGTAATTTCCCGCGAAATAGTTTTTGACCTTTTCGACTACTTGGAACTTTACATCATCCGGGCAATCCACCCGTATCTCAGGGGTATTGAATGTGTGAGGAACATCCGATAAGAGCTGGCTGAGTTTCTGCCCAGTCGTGGAGATGATTTCAAGGAGCCGTGCCGACGCGTAAATGGCATCATCATAACCGAAATAGCGATCCGCGAAGAAGATATGGCCGCTCATTTCTCCAGCCAGGAGAGCATTCTCTTCCTTCATCTTGCTCTTAATGAGCGAATGTCCCGCCTTCCACATTATAGCCCTGCCGCCATTTTTCTCCACATCGTCATAGAGTGTTTGAGAACATTTTACCTCGCCTATTATTGCCGCCCCGGGATTTTCTTTCAGTATGAATCTCGAGAATAGCAGCAGAAGTTCGTCTCCACGTATTATTTTCCCGTCATCGGTTATAACGCCTATTCTGTCCGCGTCACCATCGTAGGCGATTCCCATATCAGCTTTTTTCTCTTTTACGAGCTTTATTAAACCTGTGAGATTCTCTTCAACAGTCGGGTCGGGAAAGTGATTTGGAAAATGGCCGTCCATTTCGCAGTAGAGTGGGGTGGCAAAGCATCCGAACCTTTGAAAGAGAGGTAGGGCGAAAAATCCACCCACACCGTTACCCGCGTCCACAACCACCTTTAATTCCTTTTTTATCGTTACATTATTAAATATATAATCCTGGTAATCCGTTGCAATATCTTTTTGATCAAATGTTCCTTTTCCCAGCGCATAACGGTTGCCTTCCATTATACGCCTCAGTTCCTGAATGTTCTCCCCATAAATTGTGTCATTGCCGATGCATACCTTGAATCCGTTGAATTCAGGAGGGTTGTGGCTTCCCGTTACCATAATCCCACCACCGGTATTCAGGTGTCGAATGGAATAATAGAGGATGGGCGTGGCGCAAAGACCTATATCGATAACATCAATGCCTGTTGCAAGAAGCCCCTCTATAACTGCCCTTTGATATTCTTCAGAGCTCAGTCGGCAATCCCTTCCAACGGTCATGCTTTTCACGTTTTGACTTTTTCCATATGTGCCTATGGCCCTTCCAAGGTCATAGGCGAAGTCATGATTCAGGTCATCTCCGACGACACCCCTGACATCATACTCCCTGAATACCTGCGGATTCATATTGTTTGTTCCTCCTATTCAACTCAGAGAATAATACCATATATGCCTGATTAAGACAATAAGCGTTCTCCGATATGTGTTGACACCTGTTTAATGCCATGTTAGATTCGGCAGAATTAGAAAAGATACTGTAGGGAGGTAGGATTATGGGTTGGAAGGACAATGATGGAAACCCGTGGGGTAACCGGCAGGCGCCCAATTTAAAGGAGGCGGTTGAGAAGATAAGGAAATCAGTTCCCTTCAAGATTCCATTTGGCGGGAAATACGGTTTGGTTCCGATAATAGTTGTGGTCCTGCTGATTCTCTGGCTTGCATCCGGGATATACTTTGTCGCGCCCGACGAAGCCGGTGTGGTTAAAAGATTCGGGAAGGCGGTGCGTTCCACCACGCCGGGTCCTCACTATCACATTCCTATGCCGATAGAAACGGTTATGAAGCCGAAAGTGACGCAGGTTCGAAGAATAGAAATAGGATTCAGAACCATAGGAGACAGGCAACTCGGCAGATTGAGGGCTGTAAGCAATGAAAGCCTTATGCTTACTAAGGCCGAGAACATAGTAAACCTGACCTTTATCGTTCAGTACAAGATAAAAGATGCAATAGCATATCTGTTTAATGTAAAGAATCAGGATAAGACGGTAAAGGAT
>Ga0307992_1001088_pt1 | contig 16358 bp, 12 predicted proteins | sample EllFjometagen133_FD_203162 | JGI IMG/M metagenome (GOLD analysis project Ga0307992, IMG submission 203162) | Marine microbial communities from Ellis Fjord, Antarctic Ocean - #133 | ecosystem: Environmental > Aquatic > Marine > Unclassified | place: Southern Ocean | collected 2014-10-08
AAAGTGTTATTTGTGATTAAATTGTTTTGCTAGGCTCAAAAACCTATTAAAGATTTAAACCTTTTTTTTAAAGTCTCTACTAAACGGGGTTCACTCTACAGTAGAGTCCTTTTTTGTTTTTAAAAAAATAAGCATAAAAAAATACGGATTTTGTATACAATCCGCATTTTTTTATTAAGGGGAGAAAAATGGAAGATATTTTAAGAGGGGTCTCTGATTATTGTTTGATTATGATTCCTAATTTAAGTCCATCTATATAATCCAAGATGGCATAAGAAGTAAGCACATAACTTAAAAATTTCTATTGATCAATGTATCTCTCGTACTTACAACATTATTGTATTCCTAAAAACATAAGATGTTAAGGATTATGGTACATTATGTAAAACTATGATATTGTTTGTTAAAAATAACTTATTGTTCTACTTGTATGTTCTTTTTAGGGGACTTTATGATGAATTTGTCTAGAAGTACTAATGCTGTTGGTAAGAAGATGAAAATCATTAAAGATGAAATCATAGCTCCCTTACCTAAAAGAAGACCAATATCAGTAACTGATTCAATATTAGAGAATACGCCTTCAACGAAACCTGCAATGGTTAATATAGCTCCTGAAATTAATATTGAAATAGAAGATTTCGAGTATGCTTCGAGCATTGCCTCTTTCTTGGGGAGAATCTTTCTTTCATCTAAGTATCTATTGGTTAGAAGCACAGCATAATCAATGGTGGCCCCTAACTGGATACTCATGACGACTAAATATCCAATAAAGATGACTTCAGTACCCATGAAGTATAAAATAGACAGGTTTATCCAAACTGCGCCTTGGATAATTCCTACTAGCAGAATTGGGATTGTAAAGGATTTAAAAATGATTCCTACAATAAGACCTACGGCAACTATCGTTAAGAGCGTAATGACGAGATTTTGGTCTAATATGGATGTTCTGATGTCTGTTAATGCTGAGGCGTTCCCAACAATATAGAATTCATCATATTGAGTTTTGATGATATTGTTTAAATCATCGACAAATGTGTAGAGTGCATCGTTTTCTTGATATAGGGATGTAGTGATGATTATCCTAGAGTAGTTTGTTCCTACAAATTGACCTACAAGCTCGGTTGGTAAGAATGCTCTAGGTGTACTTGGATCAGCACTTGTTACTAAAGCTTGAACATTTGTGATATCTGGATTTGAAATAAGTGACTGTGATAATAGAATTTCTTGATTGATAGTTTCATTTGGAATCAATATAACAAGTTGATTGTTATAGCCAAATCGCTCTCTGACAAGATTTTGATCCTGTAATAGTGTGCTTTCAGAACCTCCTATTGCGCTTGAACCATATAAATAGGTTGTCTGAGTCTGAAAGTATGCACCTAAACCTATGGAAGCAATCAAAACAAAGAATAAGACGTATCTAAACTTATATTGAAGTTTAAAGAACTTTTTAAATGATGGAATGAGCATACCGTGCTTTGTCTTTTGAATAAGCGGATCAAACCATGCAAGTAATGTAGGTAGAAGAATCATTGTAGATAGATAACTAAAGATAATACCTTTAGATAGGACAAGGCCAATGTCTAATCCAATTTGATACTTCATAAAGAATAAAGCTGTAAAACCAGCGATTGTTGTTAATGCTGAAGCAGTAATTGATTTAAATGCGTGGTTTCTAGCAAGGAGTGCTGCATCATGGGCATTATTGGTCTTCCTTTCCTCATAGAACCTATGAATCATGAATAGAGCATAGTCAATAGATAGAGCAAGCTGTAAAGCGAGCGCCATCGTTTGAGTGATGAAAGAAACATTGTTAAGTAGGCCATTTGTAAATATATTAAATAGAACAGCTATGCCGAGTACGATTAGAATTAAAATTGGTTCCACCCAAGCATGTGAAGCTAAAAGTAAAATAATTAATATAATAGGAATGATTAAAAACATGATTTTAGTAACTTCACCTTGAGCAACAGTTCTTGCTTCAATATTATTAAGCACATCACCCCTTAAATGAATCTCATAATCAGACAAAATACCCTTAATGTCATTAATAGCAGTTTCTAGATTGGTATCATAAGCATCCGTATCAAAAATGATAGTGATTAACGCATCACCATCTTGATAGAAAGGCGATAGCGTTTGAGCGTCAATAAATTCAATTGGAATTAAAGATAAGTCTACATAATCATCTAACCAGATGATATTTTTCACGTGTGATGTTAGACTGATTGTATCCATTAGAGGCATAAGGTTTGTAGGTGTGATATCCATTACTAAAATTTGGATTATTGACTCCTCAGCAAACTCCTCTTTTATAATCTCTAAACCTTGTTTGGTTCCTGAACTATCAGGAAGATAAATTGTTAAATCATAGTTCGTATTTGTTTTAGGAATAAAAAGGAATGATGCGAGTAATAGCGCAAGTACTCCAATAAAAATCATTAATTTCTTCATAATATCTCCTCAAATTGCTAATTTAAACATTCATTTCAAATATACATTTTAATTATACATTTTTTATGGTATAAATAAGATATGAAACATCATTTAAAATATAATTTCAAATGAAAGAGGGAAGAGATATGTCAAGTCAGGAAATAAAAAGAAAGTTAATTGATAACACGAAAGTATTAATTCAAAAAAATGCAACAGTCACCATTAAGGATATTGCAGAAGCATCCTTTGTGAATATTGCAGCAGTCAATTATCATTTTGGAAGTAAAGAGAAATTGATGAAAATCGTTATTGAAGAAGTTTTACAGGAATTGAAGGAATATGTGACAGAAAAAGTCATCAAAGTCAAAGATGATCAAAGCATTGAAGAAAAACTAGAAAAAATGATGACTTACATATATAATTTCTCGCTTGAAAATATTGGGTTACTTAATTATTTGTTTTTAACTCAAGAAATACAAAGTGAATCATCAAGTATGCTAATTGATAACTTTTTTGCTGATAATGAGTTTACTCAGTTGATTTATAAGAGCTTGGAGCAAACGACCGATACACATAATCAAAAAGAATTATTTGCTAAGTATATATTATTATTCTCATCATTCTGTATTCCACTTTTTATTCAAATATCTCAAATGAAACTACACAGTTCAATGAAAATTGAGATGTTTATGGATCCTGAGTTCAGACAATACTATATTAAGAGCATTATGAAGATGGCTTAATAAAGACATATAATATACCTAATCATCAGATTTATCTGCAATGACTCATTTTAACGTTATAGCGTCAATCAATTGATAACCTCTAATAAGTTTTACTTAAATTGACGATTTACCGTTACATAAAATATATTCAAGGAAGGACTAACCATGACATTTCTTCAACTAAAATACTTTGTTTCAGTATGTGATAACGGATCATTAAGTTTGGCAAGTAAGTGTTTATTTGTTACTCAACCGGCACTTTCATCTGCAATTAATAACTTAGAAAAAGAATATAATCTTAAATTATTTGAACGAAAAAACAATGCCATGATCTTAACTAAAGATGGCGAATTTTTCTATGAAAAATCGAAGATCATTCTTGAACATGTTGATCTTTTTGAAAGAGATTTAAATGATTTATCCATGAAAAAAACAACCATTAGAATTGGTGTACCACCAATGATCGGATCATTTTTATTCCCTAAAATCTATGATCAATATATGCTAAAGCATGAAGATGCTAAATTCGAAATATGGGAAGAAGGATCTTTGAGTATTAGAAACAAGATTTTAAATAATACATTAGACTTAGGGTTTTCGATATTAAACGATAGTGAACACGAACATTATCAAAGAGAAGTCATTTTAGAAACAGAGCTTTTATTTTGTGTATCAAAATCAAACCCAATTTCTAAAAAAGAATCATTAAGCATTAAGGATATTCAAAATGAGCCTATTATTTTTATGCGCGAAGGATTTTTCCAATCTAGACTAATCAAGAGTATGTATAATGAAATAGGATTGGTACCAAACATTGTTTTAGTCTCTAGTCAGCTTTTAGTTATCCGTAATTTCATCAAGATTAATGCAGGTGGAGGATTCCTTATTAAAGAACTTGTAGATCCTGATGATGAGTCGATTGTAGGCATACCTTTTAAAGAAAAACTTAAATTAAGAATTGGATTAATTTGGCGGAAAAATGTGGAATTGCATCATGGAGCAATCCAATTTGTGAATTATCTTAAGAGTAATACTTAAGGGTATAAATTATTTTTATAGCATATAAAAAACGTAAAAAGGCAATTGGTCTCAATAGCCTTTTTTTTTGGTAAGATGTATGTGTGAGCGCTTTCATTTCAAATGAATTAGGAGGATTTATGCATGGAAAAAAATGAATTGAAGATAAAACAACAAAATAAGAACAAATTGATTTCAAAACTAGGGAAATCAGGAATTTGGACGATCATTCTAGCACTTGTCATCATGATTTGTTCGCTTTTTGCTAGCCTAATTCAAAATGATTGGGGAAATATAGATATCGATACTGTCTATTTCGAAGCACGAGATAATCAAACAGTAGCATATGATATTTACACGCCTAAAACAGCAACTGAAGATAACAAAGTACCTTTGATTGTTGTTATTGCTGGCTTTCAGCGTTCAAGAGAGACCCAAGGACATGTTGCCTTAGAGTTTGCTAGAAGAGGATTCGTCGTTGTTAATATTGATCCTTATAGTCAAGGAGACTCATCAAGTAGCTCAGCAGTTCAAGGTAGCGCGATTGCTACTGTAGAGGGGTATGGATCTTTTGACTTAATTGATTATATTTATGATAACGCTGATGTCTATCCTTTTATAGATAAAACGCGCATCGGAGTCACGGGACACTCAGCAGGTGGAAATGCTGCTTATCAAGCTGCTGTCCATTTTGGTAAAGATGCAGTTAATAATGGTGGGGTCAGTAAGGTTCAATCTATATTTATTAGTGGATATGTATTATCCATCAACTCAGACATTATAAATTCAAAAAGTAACATGGGTATGGATTATGCATTATATGATGAAGGGGCTTTTAGAAATCAAATAAATCTTCTTGCACCTGAAGGTACAAGTTTATCAGATGTTACTTGGATGACTGAATCTCATGATTTTGTCAATTCCGGATTAGTTAAAGCTGGATTACCTATCGTAGATATGGGTACGCAAATCGAAATTGAAAAAATCTATGGCAATCCTAACTTAAGAAACATGAGACAAGTATTCAATACAGAAACAATCCATTCTTTCCAACCTTATAGTACAGAAGCTACAGGTAAAATCCTTAGATTCTTCGAAATATCGATGAATTTCAGTAATTCAGAGATTATTACGAGTAATCAAGTGTGGACATATAAAGAAATGCTTACAGCAATCACACTTGTCAGTTCAATTGCTATGCTGGTTCCGATTGCAACATTGCTATACAGAATTCCATTTTTTAACAAATCTAAACATGAACCAATTTATGTAACTGAAAAAAGAAGCACTTCAAGACTTATCGTATATATTGTCGTGTTCTTAATATCTGCAGCATTTGCTGCCTTTACGTATTTACCTAGTAGTCAACTCACATTTACTTTATTTCCAGAAGCAAGCAATTCTGTAAATACTTGGTTCTTTCCTCAAAGAATGACCAATGCAGTTACTATATGGGCAGTCTTTAGTGGTTTGTTTTCCGCATTGATGTTCTTATTAAGCCACATATTCTTTACGGGTAGAAAAAAAGCAGCCACGATAGAAAACAAAGGCTTGAAAAATGATATTAAACGTTGGGGTATTAAGATTCCATTAAAAGATATAGGAAAGACGGTTTTATTAGGTCTTTCGGTCGTCGTAATCTATTTTGGATTCTTAATGTTGATCTACGGATTATTCCATGTTGATTATAGATTTATCTTTGTAATGGCTGCTCGCCGCATTAATTTAAAAGCTGTTCTTCAGCTTCTAATGTACTTCCCATTATTTTTTATCTTTTATTTTTCTAACTCGATTCGTGTTAATGGAGGTCAAATGCATGGTAAGCTACCAGAAAATGTAAAATTGCTTTTAGCGGGTTTAATGAATATTTCCGGATTGGCCATTATATTGTTTATTCAATATTTTGTTTTCTTCAATTCAGGAACGATTGCATTTACAGAATTAAATGATGGAACGACACAATGGTTATACGTCAATATATTATTTACATTGTTACCAGTCATGTTCCTTATGCCATTCTTTAATAGATGGTTCTATAAACTAAGTGGTAATTCATACTTAGGTCCAATCATTATTTGCGCAATCTTTGTTTTATTCGCAATAAGCAGTTCGGTTGCTTATATCCCTAATTGATCAAATAAATTAATCAAATAGTCCATTTAAAGAAAAAATCAAAAAGGAGATTCCAATAATACATGAGGACTACATCAATATTATTGGAGCATATACATTAAACGCATACGTTTATGTATGGAAAGGAACATATGAAAAAAATATTATTAGTAATCGCAGTTGTACTTTTACTAGGATTAGTTGTTGGTTGTAAAAAAGATCCAGTAGAAGAACTAAAGTATACTGTTACATTTGAGACAAGCGGAGGTGCAATTATTGCTAACCAAGAAGTCTTAAATGGTGGTAAAGTTACAGAACCAACTGATCCAACAAGAGATGGTTATCAATTCTCTGGAGATTGGATGAATGGAACATTCGATTGGGACTTTGCTATTGATATCGTTACAGAAAATGTAACACTTATTGCTGGGTGGATTGAAATATCTACAACTCCAACAAATATTAGTGTAACTGATGAGTTATTCTCATCAACACTTGTGTGGCAGCAAACAGATGCAGAACTTCAAACTTTCACAGTTTCTATTAAACCAATAGATGGTAGTAGTTATACTGTTGTTGCAGGTTCTGTTGCTATTGAAGATACTGACTTATTGGATACTGTTACATTTACACCTACAGTATTACCTTTAGGGGGTTATTATTTAGTTAAAGTTGTAGCTGGTTTAGAAACAGCAACAAGTGAACAAGTTTTATTAGGTGGCGCAGGAACTGCTCTAAATCCTTATAATGTAAGCCAAGTATCTGATATTTTAGCAATATTAGATGACTCATCACTTGCTGACAAGCATTTTTCACAAGTTGAAGATGTTTTAATGACATTAACTGATCCAATTGAAATCAATAATGATAGAAAGATTAGTTTTAGTGGTGTTTATGATGGAAATAATAAATCGTTATCATTTAGTGGTAATGGGGGGCTATTCCATGAACTTACAGCAACTGGCGAAGTTAAAAACATCGTTGTTGATGGAGCAACAGTATTAAGCGCACAAGAAGATAACACATATCCTATTGGTACTATCGCAGATATTAATAATGGATTAATTGAAAATATCAGCTCAAGAGCAAAATTAACAAATGCAACCCTTCAGGGGTTCTTACCTGTTTTTGCAGGTGTTGTTGACACAATAGACCAAACAACAGGTGCGGGTGGAATCGTAGGTATTAATAATGCAGCTGGCACAATTAGTAATGTGACAGTTGGGGGTGCCGGTTCCGTTAAGGCTGGCCGTGGTGTTGGTGGCGTGTCCGCTTATAATCATGGACTTATCGAATATGCGACTGTTACAGCTACATTACCCGCTGGTAATCAAGCTAATAGTGGTAAGAGTTCTAATACATACTCATTTGGTGGTGGTATCTCAGGATTTAACTTTGGTACAATCAGTCATAGTGTTGTAAGTGGTAGAGTATTTGCTCAAAGTGCTTATAGTACAACTGGTGATGGCAACGAAGATAAAAATGTTGCTTTTGGTGGTATTGCTGGTTACAATGAAGGTACAATCACTGAAAGTTCATTTGCAAGATCAATGAGTTCTAAAGAATTTATTGATAAAGCAAGAGCTGCTGATTTAGGAGATTCCGCAAATAATTTAGGTGTTGCAGCTATTCATGGCGACATTTATGTAGGCGGTATTGCAGGTATTAATGCAGGAACTATTACCGATACTTATGTTGGTGGCGCACTAATTGCAGCAAGAGACTTTGTTGGTGGTGTTGCTGGATTAACATTAGGAACTGGTAGCATATCAAATACATATGTATTCGCTGAAGTTTGTATTAAAGATGATGGTGGTCTTAAAGTGACTACTGCTAATGCGAAAACAACACTTTCAGTTTATGACATTGCTCCAAGTGGATTTGATGCAAATACAATCTTCTTTAGACAACTATTAAATTCAAATACAAGTAGTACTTGGGCTCCAGGTGACTTTGATGCACCGATGATTCCTGAGTTTACGACAGCTGATTTAGCAATTGTTGGTAATAAATTTGCTGCTAATGGTGTCTTAGCATGGCAACAAGGTACAGTAACTGGTGTTGATATTGCACTAGATACAATCGTAATAACTTATCTAAGTACAGAAACACTTGATTATACTATTACACCTTCAAATGCACCTGATTCATTTACTGTGTGGACAACAAGTGATGATACAGTTGTTGAAGTCTTAGGTGATGGTGTTATTAAGGGGTTAAATCCTGGAACAGCAACAATTACTGTAACAACAAGAGATGGTAGCTTCACAGATACTATTGATGTCACTGTTGATATTTATACAACCATTGATACTGTAACTGTTACAGCAGATAGTTTGACCTTACCAGCAGTAAATAATATTGATGTTAGAGATGACGTTGAAATTGATACTGTAGTTGTCTTAACAGTTAATATCTTACCAATAGATGCTGATTATCAAGGTTATACAATCACTACATCAAATTCAAGAGCTGTTGCTAATGGCAACACAGTAACTTTTGTTTATGGCAATACAGGACCAGGAAAAGTTAGTATAAAAATCATTTTTGATGATGCTAGTATGGCAATGCTAGAATATCGTTTTACAACAATACCAAGTACTGCAGGGAATATTTCTGTTGATAGTGCTGTTGTAACAGCTGGTACATTTACTTTACCAAATGTAAATGACAGTGAAGATAGAATTCCAGTAGCTAGAGATGTAGTTGCAACACTAACTATTGATATTTCACCTGTGAATGCAACAAATCAAAACTACACAGTAATTACCTCAAATTCAAGAGCAGAAGCTATTGGAAATGTTGTCACATTTGGCACTTCAACTATAGGTAGTGTAAGTATTAAGATATTATTTGAAGATACAACTTTTGGCGTACCATACACAGACTCAGATTCAGGAATTCTTTACGGAATGCTTGAATACAGATTTACCGTTATTGAACCCGTAGCTATTGATAGTGTTAATATTACGGCGGATACAATCACAGTGCCAGAAGCAAATAACAGTGATGTTAGACTTCCAGTAGATATTGGCACGATAGCAACTTTCACAGTTGAAATTTTACCAACAACTGCAACCAATCAAAATTATGAAGTTACGACATCAAATTCAAGAGCTACTGTTGAAGGCAATGTTGTTACATTCGTTTGGGGCAATACAGGTCCAGGAAGTGTCAGTGTTTATGTTACTTTTGAAGATGCAGCCATAGGAGAACTTAATCACCGATTTACAACAGTAGGTGTATATGTTGCTAGTGCTGATATAACAGCAGATGTTATAACATTACCAGAAGCAGACAACGCAGCTGATTTAGCGAATGTAGCTATTGATACTGCTGTAACATTTACCGTTGATATCTTACCTACAGATGCAACCAATCAAAATTATACGATTACATCATCAAGTACAAGTGCTACTGTTGATGGAGATGTTGTAACATTTGTTGCAGGAGATGGACTTGGTAATGTAAGTATTACGATTACTTTTGTAGATGATACGCTTGCACCACTCGTATACTGGTTTACAACAACTAATTAGATATAATTTATATTTTGAAAGGCAGTGAGAGACATGGATATAATGGAAAAATCATTAGAATTACATAGAAAATTAAAAGGAAAAATATCGATACAAAACAAGTTCGATATTAAGGATAAGAAAGATTTAGCATTAGTCTATACACCAGGTGTAGCTAGCAGCTGTCTAGAGATTAAAGATCATCCAGAAGAAGCTTATAATTTAACCGCTAAAAATAATACTGTTGCTGTCATCAGTGATGGCACAGCAGTATTGGGCTTAGGGGATATTGGACCATTAGCAGCGATTCCAGTCATGGAAGGCAAATGTGCGATTTTCAAAAAATTTGCTGGTATCGATGCAATTCCAATTGTACTTAACACAAAAGATGTGGATGAATTGGTAAAGACTATTTATTATTTAGCACCTTCGTTTGGAGGTATTAATTTAGAAGATATTAGTGCTCCTAGATGTTTTGAGGTAGAAAAACGATTAAGAAGTATGCTTGATATCCCTGTTTTTCATGATGATCAACACGGAACAGCAATAGCAAGTAGTGCGGCTTTATTAAACGCGCTTAGATTAGTTGCTAAAGATTTAGAAAGTGCTAAAATCGTGATTAATGGCGCTGGTAGCGCGGGTATCGCGATTTCAACCTTCTTATTAAGACTTGGTGCTAAAAACTTAATTGTTTGTGATAAAGCTGGCATATTAGATCCTAAAGATAAAAATTTAAATCAATCACAAATCAATATGGCTAACCTTTCTAATAAAGATAATATGAAGGGTAGTTTGAGTGATGCATTGGTTAAAGCTGATGTGTTTATTGGTGTGAGTGTTGGTAATGTCGTAGACAAAAAGATGGTTAAATCAATGAATCAAAATGCAATCATTTTCGCATTAGCAAATCCTACACCTGAAATATCAAGAGATGATGCACTCAGTGTTGGTGCTAGAATTTATGGTGCAGGTGTATCTAATATTCCTAATCAGATTAATAACGCACTTGTTTTCCCTGGTTTATTTAAAGGATTATTGGACGCAAGAGTTAAACAAATAGATACTGAAATGGAAATAGCAGCATGCAAAGCTTTAGCAAGTATAGTGTCTGATGGCGAATTAAAAGAAGATTATATTATACCGGATGTATTTAATGAGAATGTGACAAAAGCAATTAGTCAAGCAATCATTAAATGCCAGTTAAATAAATGAAGAGAATATTAATTGCTATTTTGCTTTCAATATCACTCATGCTAACTGGATGCGAAACTGAGCTCGGAACAGTAACACCAACTGATACGGATGAGAAAATAAGTTATTTAGAAAAAGAAGACTTAAAGAGTGACTATATATCTTGGTATGGTAGACACCAGACTTTAGTAGACCAAGAGTATTTTTACTATACGGCTACCGGTTTTAAAGCAAGTTTCACCGGAAGAATTATAGATGTGACATTATCACTTACTGATAAGCATAACAATATCTATTTTTCTGTTACTAAAGATGACGAATCTTTACTAGATGAGCAAGTGCTTGTTTTAAGTGACGAGACACAAACGTTTAGAGTTACATTTGATACATATGAAGACCATGTGATACAAGTCGTTAAAAGAAGTGAACCTGAAGATGGGATAACTTCATTAGTATCACTTGAAACCAATGGAGAATTCAATAAAATAGTAGAACAAGAAGAAGCTCCACATTTCCTTATTATTGGTGGTTCTGGGATTTCAGGTCATGGTGCGTTAGGTTCTGCTGGTCAAGCAAGAACCACTGAGAATTCATCATCCCTACATTCTTTCGGATATTTAACAGCAAGTAGTTTTGATGGATCTTATGAATTTGTGAGTAATTCTGGTTGGGGATTAGCTTTTGGTTATAATGACAGAACAGGAACTACAAATATCACAACTGCATATGAATCAATCGGTATTGATCCAAATCAAGATGTTATTGATGTTCAATATGATCATAGCGTCATACCTGATATTATCATTGTCAATATCGGCGGGAATGATTATACATCTGTAATTAATAGATTGAGTGGTTTTGAAAAAGAAGAGAAAATCGCTGAGTTTAAAGCAAAGGTTGGAGAGTTTATTTTAACACTTAGAGAAGATGCACCTAACGCGCATATCTTTTGGACAATGACAAGTGGATCCTTAAATGGAACTGCAGCATTAAGCGTTTTTGGGCTTTTAGATCCAGAAGACCAACCATATATCCATATGGTTGTTATTAAGGCTACAGGCGAAGATGGTGACCCTGTAGGAGCGAATGGTCATAGTTCCTATATCACGCATCAAAAGTCAGCAGCTATTCTTGTAGAAGCAATTGAACTTTATACAAGTTATAGATCTGAATAAAAGTATTTTTGTATGAAACAAACATTTTCTTAGTTTTTTTGTTAGAATAAAAGTGAAAACAATAATATTCTAAGATAAAGGAAAATGTCAATGAAAACATACTTTGACGGATCAATGAACAAAGTATCTAAAATAATATTAAAAATAGTCTCATCTAATGAGACCTTTTTAACGCAAGCAAGTAAAGAAAAGAAGGAAAAAGTTCCTTTTATGATTAAGAGTCAATATAAGGTAATCACTAATGATTATGAAGGACATGAATTTCATACTTTAAATGATAAGCCTGATAATCATAAGCATATCATTTATTTTCATGGTGGAGCAATGTGTTTAAATGGCGGGTTACCTCAGTATATGATGATTAGTAAATGGATTAAGAAAACAGATGCAAAAGCTACATATATGATTTATCCGATGATCCCTAAATATAAATTAAGTGAGATTTATGATATTTCATTAGAGATGTATCAAAAAGTGATTGAATTGTATCCAGATGACGAATTCATCTTCATGGGAGATAGCGCTGGAGCTTTAGTCATTTTATCTGTGATGCAGCTCATTAAGCAAAAACAACTTAAAATGCCCAAAGCTACCATTCTTATATCACCTTGGCTTGATTTCTCTTTATCAAATCCGGATATTAAGGATTATGAAGAGAAAGATAAGATTTTATCCTTATCTAGATTTAAAGGTTTAGAGGCATATGATGATATCAAAAATAATAAGAACATTGTCTCTCCAATGGATTATGATTATCAAGAAGTTATTGATATCTATTTGGGAACAAATGATATCTTATATCCTGACGCATGCTTATTTGAAGAGAAGAATGAACATGTGCATTTAAGAATCTTTAATGAGTTTCCACATGTGTTTGCTTTATTACCAATGAAACAATCGAATAAAGTACATCAAGGTATTATTGATATAATCAATTCAATATCATAGAAACAACAAAAAAGGAGAAATTAATCATTGTTTAATTAATCTTATCGAATCGTTTTAATAATAAAAACAAATCGTGTATAATCAATTCGAGGAGTTGAGAAAATGAACAAAACAACAGAAGAAAAAATAAAATCATGTTCAGGTAATGATGGATGCGCACCTGATCTTAATGATGGGAAAGCTATCGTAAATAAAGTAAGACAGGTTGGCGTAAGAGAAGGCTTATTAGAAACGCCTCATATGTTAACGTGTGATTGCGGGAATGAAATTAAGATGGTTCATTTTGAAGAAAAATGTCCAAACTGTCAAATGGTTTATGGTGTTACGCCTTGTAGTAGTCATAATAAGGATAGTATTAAAGCTGCAGGTATTAATTACTAAGAAGAATCTAAAATTTAAGAAGACATAAAAAAAGCCCCAATCTTAAGTTAGATTGGGGCTTTTGATTTTGTGATTAATATATTTTTATGACTTCATCATTTGATTTTTTAACAATTTCTGGAAGTTTATATGATTTTGATCCCTTACCACAAACAATAATCAAATAAGGTTTCTCATTTTCAGGTCTTTTAAGAACCTCACTTAAGAATAGATTAGGTGATGGTGTATAAGTTAAGATATCTATTCCTAAATCCGTTAGGGCAGCAATTAACATACCCGTAGCAATCCCAACAGATATATCTGGATAATAAACCTTTTCTTGATTACCTTCGTCATCAAATTGATAATTTTGTTTAAATATGACAATTAAATAAGGTGCTTGTTCTAAAAATGGTTTATCAATCGTAACATTTAAGTGTTCTAAATCTTCTTGCCAATGAAGGGGTATTTTCTTATAAAATGCACTTTCAGCTTTTTCTGCGTGTTTTCTGATTTCCTTTTTTACTTCTGGATTTTGCACAATGCAAAATATCCATGGTTGCTTATTTGCGCCACTAGGGGCGTACTTAGCAGCCTCAATAGCATTCACTAGAATTTGGATGTCGAATGACTCTGGTTCAAATTCACGATAGGAACGTCTTTTTTTCAATTTATCAATTAATTCCATAAAAACTCACCTCCAATACACCTTAATTATACCACTTTACACAATCTATTTTAAAAATTAAGGGTTACATTTAAGATTATGATTTATCAATGATATAATACCTATATATAAAACTTTTAATAATAAATATTGGAGGGCAGTATGAAAAAGCTAATTATCATTTTATTATTAATTCTAATAATGACCGGATGCAAAAAATCTAGTGAGGATTTTCTCATAACTATCGATACTGAAATTTCAGTATGTCAAGAATCATGTGTAACTGATCAAGCAGAAATTCGTGTTTTATTAACTAATTTCTATGAGTTGATGGATGCTCAAATATTGACGATAGCTGAAAACGAAGGTGACATTCCTTCTCCAATGAGTGTAGAAGTAAGCTACGCTAAAGATGAAATTCCTAGATCTAGTCCAATTTTACAGATTAATCAGAATTCTATTTTGAAGCCTTACCAAGATTTTTTTAGTTATTCCTCTATGTTCAATGCATATATTGGTGTATTGGTTATAGGAGAAGATGAACAATCATGGGGCTCAGTGTCAGTTACAGATGTAGATTACGGGTTTGATGATGTTAGCGGATTTTATAAACACACATATAACAGTGGAAAAGAAAACGAGAGAATTGAAGGTTTTAAATTCAAGATTACAGAAGATGACATGCAGTATGAATTTATCGTATATTCGACGAATCTAGAAAGTTATCAGTACACATCCTTCCAAAACAACATATATAGAAAATACACCTACACTTCAGAATCCATATACTCATTTACATATATCAATATGAACAGTAATAGCATCGTTGAGTATTCAGTAAAGGATCAAGATGAAATAGTAAATATATATGATCCGGATTCTAAAGACGTTTATAGAATGGTTAATTCAAATTACGAAACATCCCATTTTGAAGATTTGGAATTTGTAGCATCACTCAGAAAAGATGATACAGGATACCCCGTTCAATTTAGTTTATATTTTACGGATGGATGGGATGAGGTAGTCTATAGGGATCCCTCAGTTATACCCTATAGCACCATATTCAATGAAGAAGTTAGAGTATTTGAGGACTATGATATTTTAGTCTCATCGCTAAAGGGTAGGTATTATAATACCAATGCATTAATGACCTTATCTGAAACGCAATTAGAAGATTATGAATTTCCAGTAGAATTTGAAGGTAATACATCCATCAGTGAACTAAAAGAAAAACTAGATGATTTTATGGATATGGAAAACCCACTTGATATCGTGGGATTAGAGATAACTTCAATCCAAAACAGATGCATAGAAATCTTAGATATGATTACTGAAAAATATAGCTAAAATAATTAATAATTTGATTTAAAAAAAGGAAGACAAAGACTCATATTGAGTTTTTGTCTTCCTTTTTTATTTTTTTTTGATCATTGAAAGTTTGGATAGAAAGTCTTTAGTTGTTTCTGATAAAGGTTTAGATTTCTTCGTGTCATCATCTACTTGAACAACAACAGATTCAGCACTAGCTACTAATCTATTATCTTGGTAGATGGCTTGAGTAAGGCGCATTGAGCTATTACCGATATGCGTGACTGCCGTTCCTATATCTACAGTCCCAGGCCATTTGATCTCATCTATGTAGTCTAATTGAAGACTCGCGATAACATAGGTGCTATGATCTGTTAATTTACTTTCCGGATTATAAAGAAGTTCGTTTCTTCCTGTTTCTATAAATGTTGAAAAGACTGCATTATTGACATGGAGCTGTTTGTCTGTATCGTTATATCTGATTTTGTCATAAGTCTTATGTGGGTAGTTTTCAAGAGTGAGTTCTTTAAAGTTTATTTTATTCATCTTATCAATCCTTTCTAATGTGACTTTATTATAGTGTTATTTTCTATTAGAATCAAGATTTATGGATTTAAAGTGTGAACATTGATCAACAATTATATATTACGTTATAGCATCTTTCTTTTCATATAATAAATAAACATACCTATAGATAGTAAACCGACGACTGAAATTGCTATCTCTTCAATATCTATTACATCTGTTGGTGTGACGGTTGTATCTGCTGCAGGTGTTTGGGTTATTGGTGGTTGTCCGCCAGGTCTTACTCCGCCTCCTGGCATTTGACCACCACCTGGTATACCCGTTCCAGAAGTTGTATTTCCTAATCCGTTATTTGTGCTTGGGATTTCTCCTGATA
>Ga0307992_1001090_pt1 | contig 16351 bp, 8 predicted proteins | sample EllFjometagen133_FD_203162 | JGI IMG/M metagenome (GOLD analysis project Ga0307992, IMG submission 203162) | Marine microbial communities from Ellis Fjord, Antarctic Ocean - #133 | ecosystem: Environmental > Aquatic > Marine > Unclassified | place: Southern Ocean | collected 2014-10-08
TCGGAAAGATAATTGTGGAGGAAGAGCAAAAGGGAAAAGATAAAGCGAAATATGGTTCATATTTGATAAAAGAATTATCAAAGAAACTAACAACAGATTTTGGAAAAGGATTTTCCGAACAAAGCTTAAGGAATATGCGGCAATTTTACAACTGCTTTTCAATTCGCTCTGCACTGCGGAGCAAATTGGAGAAAACAAAGAAACAACACTTAACTCATACTGAATTGGTAAATGGTAATAACGAGTTGAGAGCAAAACACTCCGCATTGCGGAGCGAATTATCCTGGACTCATTACAAGCTACTGATAAGAGTAGAAAATCCCAAAGCACGTGAATGGTATATGAATGAAGCTGTAGATTGCAACTGGAGCACAAGAGCATTAGAACGTCAGATAAATTCCTTTTACTATGAAAGGATTTTATCCAGCAAAGATAAAGAGCCGGTTATCAGAGAAGCAGAAGAAAAAACAGCAAAGTTCAAACCGGAAAATATCTTGAAAGATCCTGTTGTATTGGAGTTTCTAAATTTGAAAGATCGAGCTTCTTATCGTGAATCTGAATTAGAGCAAGCACTTATTGATAAACTGCAGGAATTTCTTTTAGAACTCGGCAAAGGTTTTTGCTTTGTGGATCGGCAGAAGAGAATTACTGCTGAAAATGAATACTTCTACATAGATATGGTTTTCTATAATTATATCCTGAAATGTTTTGTTTTGATAGACTTGAAAATCGGTAAACTTACTCATCAAGATATTGGGCAAATGGATATGTATGTTCGGATGTTTGAAGATAAATATAAGATCGAAGGAGATAATCCGACGATCGGGATAGTTCTTTGTTCCAAAAAAAATGAAGCAGTTGCTAAATATTCTGTTTTGCAGGATAGTAAACATCTGTTTTCTTCCAAGTATCTTCTTTATTTACCGACGGAAGATGAGCTGATTAAAGAGCTTAAATATGAGCGAGAACTTATTGAAGAGCAGAGAATTGATGATATATGAAAAAGAATGAAACCAACATAAACCTGCAAATGAAAGATGCAGGGATTGAATTTAAGGTGGTGTGAGGTAAGAAATGTTTATATCAAAATTAAAGATAGAAAATTATAGAAACTTCCAAAGTTTTGAAATTGAATTACAACCATTTACTTTATTAATTGGTGAAAACAATGTTGGGAAAACTAATCTATTAAATGCTATTGGTCTCATTTTTAGCCAAGATATTTCATTTTTCAAGAAACGAATGTTAGAAATCGACGATATTAACAACAAGGTTAAAAGAGATTTTAAAGAAAGCATTATTGATAATGATTCAAAAATAAAATATCCAGAAGTTAAGATCGAAGTTATAATGGAGGATTTTAATGATGATCAGGAAGCGGTGATTGGAGATTGGTTTATTGATAAAGATTTTAAAAAAGCGAAGTTAACCTATGTCTTTCATCAAAAAACAGATTTATCAAAATGGTTGGAAAAGCAGAAAGAAATATTAAATAAATTATCAAAACAAGATAGTGAAACTGATGAGCAATTTAGAGAAAGAAAAATAAAAAAGATTGATTTTCCAATAAAAAAATACGGATTTGATATTTATGGTGGTGATAACTTTACAAAGAGAGTAGATTACTATTTTTTAAAAATGTTAAGAATGGAATTTTTAGATGCCTTAAGAGATGCTAAAAAGGAACTTGTTGCAAGTGGTGACTATAGACTTTTATTTAAAATTCTAAACAACCGACCAGAAGATAAATTTGGAACAATAAAAGACAAATTATCAGGTTTGCAACAAGAAATTGAAGAAAATCCTGAATTAATAAAAGTTAGAATAGAGATAACCGAATATCTAAAAAAAATATCATTAGAAGAGGAAGAAAATAATTATAAAGTAGATTTTCAGTTTTCTTCAATTGAAACTACTGAAATATTAAAAAAATTGAGTCTAATATATGGTAATGAACCAATTACAGTTGATAGAAATGGATTAGGAAGAAATAATTTATTATACATTTCTTTAATACTTTCTCATTTAACGAATACTGATAGTGATAACAATAATGATGCTTTCTTCAGATTTATTGGAATTGAAGAACCTGAAGCCCATTTGCAACCACAATTACAAGATCATTTATCAATGAATATTAAAAATGAAATAAAAGATGAAATACAAATATTATTAACCTCGCATTCCTCTCACATAGCAAGTAAATTGAAATTAGAAAATACAATAATATTATACAAAGATGATAATGTTATAAAACCACATTATATTTTAAAAGGAATTGAAGATGACAAAAATACAGTGCGATACATTGAGAAGTATTTGGATGCCACTAAATCTACAATGTTCTTCGCACGAAAACTTATTTTAGTAGAAGGTATTTCAGAACAAATTCTTATCCCCAAATTCTTTAATTTACATACTAACAAAACCTTACTTGAATTAGGATATACAATTATTAATGTAAATGGAGTTGCATTTAAGCACTTTTTAGAAATAATAAAAAATGGTTACTTCATTAAGTGTTTAGTATTAACAGATAAAGATACTGGCAAAAGAACTGAAAAAAGAGCAAATAATTTAAAAGTAACTTATGAAATAGAAAACTTAATTGAAATTGACATCAGCAACAATAGCACCTTTGAAAAAGATATAATAGATAGCAATATTAACGGAATAGGAAAGGATATTTTATTAAAATCATTAAAAAAAACTAAACCTAATAAAAGTAAGAAACTTATTGAGGAAGTTGAGAATAAAGATATTGTTACTGATGATTTTTTTGATCTGATAGTTAATGATAAAGCAGATTTTGCAATGGATTTATTGGAGTCTCTAAATGATGATAAAGATAAAGCAGATAAATTTAATATCCCAAACTATATAGAAAAGGGGTTTGAATTTATTTATCCTATAAAACCAAAAAACGATGAATAATAGTTTAAATAAATTAGTTATTGCAGGTCCAGGAGCAGGTAAAACTTACTCAATGGTTGATGAAGTTATGACAGTTTTACCAACTTTAGATAACAATAGATTTTGCGTAGTTATTACTTATACAAATGTTGCAACTGATGAAATTAAAAATAGAATGCAGAAAAAAATAAAAGTTCCTGAAAATTTATTTATTGGAACAATTCACAGTTTTTTAATAAGATTTATTATAGAACCCTATGCTCATTTATTTGGTATTGTATCGATTGATAAAAATTTCATAGATTCTGTAAAATTATCATCGGCGCCAAAAGACATTAATATAAAAAATGCCATTGTGAGAAAATTAGCAGAATCCATTATTGAAAAGAATGTTATGACCTATGATAAAATTATTGAGAAATCTTATCTATTAGTTAAGGGATTTATTTTTATTAAGGATTTAGAAAAAATAGATGTTAATGCAGAAGATGTGTTTGAACACTTAAAGAAATACAACATTATAGATTCAAATGGTATTATTTTATATTCACTTTCTGATTTAACAGATTTAGATAATATACGATTTGGACGAAAGTTTAATAATGAAAAGCAAGATATCATTAAACTTATTAAAAAATGTATTATTAGGAGCAGCAGAATTAGGGGAGTTTTATCTAATAGATTGCAATATGTTTTCATTGATGAGTATCAAGATACTAGGCTTTTTGTTCATTATATTTTTAAAGAATTATTAGCTCAAAATAAAACTCAATTCTATTTCATTGGTGACCCTTTACAATCAATTTTCAAATTTTCATATAATTTATCTCAAAATAAAAATGAAAAATCACCTGAATCATATAATGATTTTCCAATAATAGATTTAAAAAATAAAGTTAATGTTGATCAGAAGAAAATAAATCGTCGTTCAACAAAAAACATTGTAAAATTTCTTAATAATTTTAGAGAATTAGAACAGGAATCCAAAGAGAAAAAAAATAACTATCCTATATATTTTATTAAAAATATTAAGTTCGAAGAAATAATAAAGGAGTTCTACAAATTAAAAGAAATAAATAAAATAATAAAAGAAGAAAATAAAATAGAGAACTTATTTTTGGCAAAGGAATGGAGGGCAATTGAGAAGGATGAAAATAAGCAAATCTTAGATAATTATGATATTAATAAAATTTTAGAAAAGATAAACAGAAGCATTTTGCAGGAAATTTCAAGATGCATATTTGGTTTAATTGATTTAAAAAAGTCAGAGGTTTTAGAATTTACGAATATTATAGATTATAGAAAATTCTGTTTAAAAATGTTAAAAGAGATTAAGGATAAAAAATTTAACGATAATGACCATCGGGATAACTATATTCGATATAAGTTCAAAATAACTTTTAATATTGATTTTGATAATAAAATAAAATTAGACTCTAATCTAACAAAGTCATTGGATAATATCTATAGTGTTCAAACAAAAAGAAATGCGAATGATGCTGAAACACAAAAATCTTTATACTCTTCCATACATAGTGCAAAAGGTTTAGAATCTACATCTGTTTTAGTAATAGCACAAACAGAAAATCAATTAAAAGATTGGTTTGAAACTGATATTAACAAGTTGAAAACAACGGATGACAAACATCGTTTAAGTTATGTTGCATTTAGTAGAGCAAGGAGATTCCTTTGTATTGCTTGTTTAAAAAATATCTCTGAAAAATTAAATAGAAAGATTAATAATTTGAATATAAATTTCAATTAAAATATATGAAATTAAAATTCGACCCAAATCAATCCTTCCAATTAGATGCCATAAAATCAATCGTAGATATATTTGAAGGGCAGCCGTTAAATCAAAGCGAACTGGATTTTACATTTTCAGATACAAATTTGCAATTTTCCGAAACAGGTGTTGGTAACAGAATTATTTTGAGTGACGAACAAATCCTGAAAAACCTGCAATCCGTTCAAAAGCAAAATGGAATAGAACCGGTATCTGAAAAATTAGATGGAATGCACTTCTCTGTTGAGATGGAGACAGGTACAGGGAAAACTTATGTTTATCTGAGAACGATTTATGAACTAAACAAAAATTATGGATTCAAGAAATTTGTAATAGTTGTTCCGAGTGTTGCAATTCGTGAAGGCGTGATAAAAAATCTGCAAATCACACACGAGCATTTCCAAAATCTTTATGATAAAACACCTGTAAATTTTGAAGTTTATAATTCCAGAAAAGTTTCCAATTTACGCAGTTTTGCTTCAAATAATAATATTCAGATATTGGTAATAAATATCGATTCCTTTGCCAAAGATGAAAATATAATCAATAAACAGAACGATAAACTAACCGGTAAAAAACCGATTGAATTCATTCAATACACAAACCCGATCGTTATTGTTGATGAACCACAGAATATGGAAACGCCGATTCGTAAAAAAGCAATTGAAAATTTAAATTATTGCTGCACACTTCGTTATTCTGCAACTCACACAAACTATTATAATCTGGTTTACAGTTTAAATCCGGTGCAGGCTTATGATCTTGGTTTAGTTAAACATATCGAAGTGGATTCCGTAGTCTCAGAAAATGATTTCAACGATGCTTTTATCAGTTTGGAAAAAGTAAGTTCAACTTCGACCCGAACCTCTGCGAGAATCCGCATAATCCAAAACACGGATAAAGGAGTTGTCAAAAAAGCGGTATCTGTAAAAGTCGGAGATGATCTTTATAAAGTTTCCAATAATCGCGAAATTTATAAAACTGGTTATATCATCAATGAAATAGATGTTTCCAATGAATGTATTTCTTTATCGAATGGAGATGACATTTTCGTAGGTGAATCTCGTGGCGGAATAACCGATGAATTAATGAAATTCCAGATCGAGAAAACTATCGAAGAACATTTCAAAAAAGAGAGAATTTTGCAAAAGAAAGGAATAAAAGTTCTTTCTCTTTTCTTTATCGATAGAGTTGCAAATTATAGAAAATATGATGAATCCGGTAATTTATTGAAAGGTAAACTTGCAATTTGGTTCGAGGAAATATTTAATGAATATTCAGAAAAATCAGCTTATACAGATTTAATTCCTTTTTCAATAAACGAAGTTCACAATGGTTATTTTGCCCAAGATAAGAAAGGTCATTTTAAGGATTCTCAAAGAGCAGCAAAATCTCAAGCAGATATCGATACTTTTAAATTGATCATGAAAGAAAAGGAAAAATTATTGGATTCAAATGTACCTTTGCGATTTATTTTCAGTCATTCGGCTTTGAGGGAAGGTTGGGACAATCCGAATGTTTTTCAAATCTGCACTTTAAATGAAACGAAATCAGAACTAAAGAAAAGGCAGGAAATCGGTAGAGGTTTAAGACTTTCCGTAAATCAAAACGGTGAGAGAATATTTGATAATAACATTAATCGCTTGACTGTGATTGCAAATGATAGTTATGAAGATTTTGCTAAACAGCTTCAAAAAGAGATTGAAGATGATTGCGGTGTTTCTTTCAAAGGTAGAATAAAGAATAAACGAGATAGAGTAAAAGTTGAATATCGTAAAGGCTTTGAACTCGATGAGAATTTCAAAGAAATCTGGGAAAGAATTAAATATAAAACCACATATCGTGTAAATTATAAAAGTTCCGATTTGATTGATAAAGCTTCTAATGAAATAAAAGAAATTCCACCAATCACAAAAACGGTTTTAAAATCTACAAAAACCGCAATAAAATATGATGATAAAGGTGTTGATTTTGATATAAAAGGTTCAAAGAAAATCTATTTGGAAAGCGAGTTCTCAATTCCTGATGTTTTAAATTATATTCAGAATAAGACCGGCTTAACACGTTCAACAATTTTGCAGATTTTGAGGAATTCAAATCGTTTGCAGGATGTTCTTGTTAATCCACAACTCTTTATGGATTTTGTTGCAGAAAAGATAAATAATGTTTTGAATGATTTAATAATAGATGGGATTAAATACGAAAAAATCGGGAATAAAGAATACGAAATGCATCTTTTTGATGATAAAGAAATAGAAATTTATCTGGATAATCGTGTCTTTAAAGTGAATAATTCAAAGAAAACAATTTACGAAGAACTAATTCCACTCGATTCCAATGTTGAATATGAGTTTGCCAAAGAATGTGAAACCAGAGATGATATCGAGTTTTATTTCAAATTACCTTTCTGGTTTCATATAAAAACACCAATCGGTAAATATAATCCTGATTGGGCTTTGATCAAAAAGAATGAGACAAAAATCTATTTCGTTGCTGAAACAAAATCTGAAGGACAGCAATTGCGTAAAAGTGAAACTCAAAAGATCAAATGTGGAAAAGCTCATTTTAATGAATTTGAAAATGTAAAATACAGACAAGTTACAACTGTAGAAGAATTGGATTAAAGCATAAAAGAATTACTTTATTCGGGTTATTTTAGTTTTATTTAAATTCAACATCCATTAAGACAAGGATTGAAACGAACTGGTTAATTGGTTAACTGGTAAACAAATTAACCAATTAACAAATTAACTAATTAACTGGGTAACTAAATCTTTAATTTATTTAAATACTTTTCACAAAATTCATTTATACCACAAATCGAACATTGTGGATTTCTTGCTTTACAAACTTCTCTTCCGTGTTGAATAATTATATGATTCCAAATAGACCAATATTCTTTCGGTAATATTCGTTGTAGATCCTTTTCAATTTTAATTGGATCTTTACTTTTTGTTAATCCCAAATGTTTTGAAATCCTTGCCACATGCGTGTCCACGGCGATTGCCGGAAAATTAAATGCCGTTGCCAAAACCACATTTGCTGTTTTCCTTCCCACTCCGGGTAAAGTAGTTAATTCTTCAATATTATGTGGAATTTCTCCATTAAAGTCGTTAACAATTTTTTTAGAAGCGTTAATAATATTTTTTGATTTGGAATTGTAGAAACCGGCTGTTTTAATTAATGATTTTACATTTTCAATATTTGCTTCAGCCATACTTTTTACAGTTGGATATTTTTTAAATAATTTCGGTGTGATTTTATTAACTCTTTTATCCGTGCATTGAGCAGATAAAATTGTTGAGACCAAGAGTTCATAAGTATTAACATGATCCAATGTGCAAGTTGCTTCCGGATACATTTTAATCAACGATTTGATGATTTTTTTTATTTTTACCACGAGAAACACCGGGAATTCACAAAGGATATTATAATATTACATTGGGTGCAAAGTGATTTCATAGTGTTCTTCGTGTTTTTGCTATATGTTTGCTTTGTGATTTTTTTGCCTGTTCTGTAGTTAACGAAGTGAGAATGTATCCGAGTGGCTTAATTATTCAATTTATTTCTCTTTCATGAACGGATAGCGATAATCTTTTGGCGGATTGAATGTTTCCTTCACTGTTCGCATAGAAACCCATCGCATAAGATTAGCAGAAGATCCGGCTTTATCGTTTGTTCCTGAAGCTCGCGAGCCACCAAATGGTTGTTGTCCAACGACAGCTGCAGTTGGTTTATCATTCATGTAAAAATTTCCGGCTGCATGAGTAAGAATATCTTTTCCCAATTCTAATGCTTCTCTGTCTTTTGAAAAAAGTGCTCCTGTTAAAGCATAAGGACTTGTCTCATCACAAATATGTAACATCTCCTCATATTTATTTTCATCATAGACATGAATAGTTACAACCGGCCCGAAGATCTCTTCTTCCATTGTCTTGAATTTTGGATTTATGGTTACAATTGTAGTTGGTTCAATAAAATATCCTTTTGTATTGTCATAATTTCCACCGGTAATAATTTCAGCTTCATTGTGATTTTTAGCATAATCAATATATCCTGTGATATTTTCAAAAGCTGCAGCATCAATAACTGCTGTCATAAAGTTCGTAAAGTCCTCTGCGTTACCCATTTTTATCGTATCAACTTCTTTTATATATTTTTCTTTGAATTCTTCCCAAATATTTGAAGGCATATAGACACGAGAAGCAGCCGAACATTTTTGTCCTTGATATTCAAAAGAACCTCTGATCACTGCTGTTACCAATGCATCTACATCTGCTGATTTGTGAGCAAAAATAAAATCCTTTCCTCCGGTTTCTCCTACGATCCTTGGATAAGATTTGTATTTTGAAATATTATTTCCTACTGTTTTCCACATATTTTGGAATACCGCAGTTGAGCCGGTAAAATGAATTCCAGCTAATAATTTACTGTCCATTACTATTTTACCAAGTTTTGCTCCGCTTCCCGGAATGAAATTAACAACTCCATCCGGTAAGCCGGCTTCTTTGAACATTTTCATTAAAAAATAGGCAGAATAGACAGCACTTGAAGCGGGTTTCCATAATGCAACATTTCCCATCAGAACAGGAGCAGTTGGTAAATTTCCGGCAATGGAAGTAAAATTAAATGGAGTAACAGCAAAGATAAATCCTTCTAAAGAACGATATTCTACACTATTCCACATGCCATCGGGATTATATTTTGGTTGGTTTTGATAAATTTCAGTCAAATATTCGGCATTGAAATTAAAGAAATCGATCAATTCAACTGCTGCATCAATTTCCGCCTGCATTACGGTCTTTGATTGTGATAACATCGTGGATGCATTTAGCAGATCTCTGTATGGTCCGGCTAAAAGAGTTGCCATTTTTTTAAATATTGCTACTCTGGATTTCCAATGCATTTTTGACCATTTTTTCCACGCCTTCTGTGACTCATCGATCGCCATTTGGATTTCTTTTTCTCCGGCTTTGTGATAAGTACCAAGAATGTGTTGATGATCGTGCGGAATTCGACATTTCCCCATATCACCTGTTTTAATTTCCTTGCCGCCAATGATCAATGGAATTTCAATCTTTTTACTCTTCAATTCCTGTAACTTTTTTTTCAGAGAATTTCTCTCTGAACTTCCGAGAGAATACGATTTAATTGGTTCGTTTTTTGCTTCCGGAACCTTGTAAATTGCATTTGACATTATTTTACCTCCATTATTTTTTAATACTATAATTTATGAAAATAATTATGTATTTGCAATATAAAATTTGGGAGTAATAAAAAAAACAAGGGAGCATTGCTCCCTTGTTAATAAACCAAATCCAATCTTATTTTAATTAATAGAGATCTTTTTTGGCTTTGCTTTTTCTGACTTAGGAATTGTGATATTCAATAATCCGTCTTTCCATTTTGCATTAATTTTGTTAGAATCAATGTGTGAAGGTAATTCGAAACTTCTTGAAAATTTTCCAAAACATATTTCATTGATGTGGTAACGAGAGTTTTCTTCTTTTTTCTCTGTTTTCTTCTCACCGGAAATTGTCAAAATATTGTCTTCGAATAAAATGTCAATTTCGTCTTTTTTAATTCCGGGTGCTTCAACTTCTAATTTATATTCGTCATCAGTTTCCAATAAATTCATTCTCGGTGAATAATTTTGACCCCAGTTGTCTTGAAAAGCTCCCCAAAAATCGTTGAATGTGGTTGGAAAAATTTCATTTCCTTGATGTCTTCTTGTTAAATCTCTCATTTTCTTCTCCTTTTTTTATTTCTCAAATTTCAGTTTTCACTTACAAATAATGCATATTTCATACCCAAATAAAATATCTGCAATAATGGCAGACATGGTTGCGTTGATAAGCCAATATTGAAATAATATACGCCATTATGACAATTATAACACTTTTATTTAATAAATATTTCTGTTATTTTATGAATTTAACGAAAAATAAAGAATGTTTATACATTTAATTGGCGATATTTTAATCTATGAGAATAATAAACATTTATTAAAATTTTCAAAATTGGAAAAAAATATGTATATTTATTAAGTGTAATTTGAATGAATAAATACAAAAGAGTTAAATGAAAAAACGAATATTTTATACATTATTATTAACAACGATCTTTACAATTCCGGTTTTTGGTTTTGTAACTTATGTTCCCGACAGTATTTCTACAATCCAACATGCGATTGATTCTATGAGTACAAATGACACGATAATTGTGAAAGAAGGAACTTATAATGAAAATCTAAATTTTGATGGGAAAAATCTCACACTTGTTTCATACTATTTTAATGATCAGAAAGAAGATCATATTTCAAAAACAATAATTTCAGGTAATGATAGTGGTAGTGTAATTATTTTCAATAGTGGTGAAGATACGACTTCAATCTTAATGGGATTTACAATTAAAAATGGAAATGCAAATTCAAACACAAACTATAATGGTGGAGGGATTTATTGCAAGGATTCCAACCCGAACCTATATCATTTGGTCATTGAAAATAATATTGCCGATAGTTGTGGTGGTGGAATTTATTTCAACACTTCAGATGCAATATGTGAAAATATCACACTTAAAAATGATAGTGCAAAAGTATTCGGTGGAGCAATTTATTTAAAAAACTCAACGCAGATTGATAGTCAAATTATAATTCAAAATAATTTCTCTGAAAACAACGGAGCCGGTTTATATATTGATAACTCAAATTTAATTTTGTCAAGAAGTTTCATAATAGAGAATAGTTCAAATAATTCCGGTGGTGGACTTTTGATCAATAATTCAACTTGTAAATTTGAGAATTGTTTGATAACGGATAATCAGATAATTAGCGGAAATGGTTCTGCGATCAATTGTATAAATTCTACGATAAAAGTTGTAAATAATACAATTGCAAATAATAGTGGAGAAAATGAAATATTTTTAGATATGACACCATTTGAATGTAAAAATTCAATCATTTGGGATTCAATATTTACAAATTCTTATTCACTTATTATCTCATTTTCGAATATAAAAGATGCGTTAGGCGGTGAAGGTAATATTAATGTACCGCCTAATTTTGTTTCTGACGGTAGTGATTATCATCTTTCTAATTATTCACCTTGTATTGGAATGGGAACAAATGATATTTCTATTGAAGAGGATATCGAGGGGAATGTCAGACCAAATCCTGCAGGTTCTTATGTTGATATTGGAGCTTATGAAAACATCAGAAGAGCTCCTGCAAATGAAGGAAACATTTATTATATCACAAAGTCCGGAAATGAAATAAACGGGAACGGTTCTTATGATAGACCATTTTCAAAAATTCAATCCGGTGTGGATAATGCATCTGTTGGAGATACGATTTTAATTTCACCGGGCACTTATAAAGAAGGTGTAAGTATAGATAAATCTTTGTGTATCGGTTCGCATATTTTGATCACAAATGACTCTACATATATTGACAACACAATAATATCTGTTGATTCAACTTTAAATAAAAGCGTTTTACAAATTGAAAACACAGGTGAGGATATTGTGGTAATAAATGGATTGACATTGGAAAATGGTAAAGGGACTTATAAGTATCCCAATTCCCGTGGTGGAGGGATATTTTGTAACAATGCAAATGTACAATTAAAGAATTTGGTAATTAAAAATTGTATGGCTAATTATGGAGCCGGATTGGACTTCACTAATTCGGATGCCGTTTTGAGTGGTGTTTTAATTGAATCAAATTCAACAACAGGTTGGGGAGGTGGAATATCATCTGCAAATTCTGAATTGTATTTGTTCAATGTAAATATTTTGAATAATAAAGCGAGCAGTGGTGGTGGAATATATTCTTATAATAATTCTATCTTGAATCTACAAAATGTTAATATTTGGGAAAATTCTGCTACCGCCAATGTTACACTTTCACCTAATTTGCAGACATTATATAAAACTTCTGATATACAATCGATTTCTAATTATGGTGGTGGAATTTACTGCGACAATACGGAATTATTTTTACAAAATACGATCATTGCAAAAAACAATTCTGATGGAAATGGTTCCGGAATAAGTTGTATAAGTCAATCGTTTGTGAAGTCAATAAATACAACTTTTTATGGAAATACTTCTAATAAAAATGGTGGAGCTTTTTACTTTGATTGGGACTCAAAAGCAGTTATTGCCAACTCTATTTTATGGCAGAATTCACCACAAGAAATTTATCTAAATGCCGATTCAATTCATATTACGAATTCTGATGTTGAAGGTGGAGAATCAGAAATTGTAAATGATGACACTGGTTATGTGAATTGGTTAAGTGGGAATATAGATTCAGATCCGAATTTTGTAAATGTTACAAACGATGACTACAATCTTAATATCGGTTCTGCATGTGAAAATATTGGAACTGACTTTTTCGTTTTTGAAGGTGATACGATGATTGATCTATCAAGTGAAGAGTACAGCGGAACCGCACCGGATTTGGGAGCTTTTGGTAGTAACCCGAATGTCTCGAATCCAACAGTGAGTATAAAAGAAATAGAAGGAGTTGTAATACCGGAAAAATTAAAATTATTTCCTGCTTATCCAAACCCATTTAATCCTATGATAACAATACCTTATGCAATACCGAAAAATGGATCGGTCAAAATATCTATTTACAATATTTTCGGTCAAAAAGTTATAACTTTAGTAGATCAAATACAGGAGGAAGGAGTGCATTATATTGTATGGAATGGTATTAATGAGAATGGCAGAGTAGCTTCAACCGGAATCTATTTTGTAAATTTTTATATTAAATATAATTCAAATTCATCGGATTTAGAATCATATAAAATCGTACTTTTAAAATGATCATTGAAAATAAATTGAATTCAAAAGAACAAAATAAAACTTACGACTTACTCGGTTTCAACAGAATTAAAGAATTGTTAATAAGTTATACTTATACCGAAAATGCTGTTTTGAAGATCCAAGAATTAGGATCATTCCATTCAGTTGACAAAGTAGAATATGAACAAGAATTAGCTTTGGAAATGCGAGATCTTATTGCTTTGGATAGTCCGTTGCCACTTTTAGAATTCCCAATTCAAGATGAAGTGATAAAACATATTGCAATTCTTGGGACTGCGATCGGTTTGGAAGAATTGTTTTTGATTGGAGAAATTTTACATTATCAGAATCGTATAAATAAATTTTTCAAGGAGCGTAAAGGAGATTATCAAAATCTAGAAAAGTTAGTAGAGATAAATTACTACGATTTGAAAGCTGTTGAGAAGGAAATAAAATCAATTTTTACACCCGAGCGAACAATTGCAGATAATGCTTCAAAAGAATTGAAAAATATCAGAAATCAGATTAAAAGAACCGGTAATAAGATCAAAGATAAGATAAAATCCATTGCATCGAGTTTAGCAAAAGATAATATTGCGGTTGAGGAACAAATAGCTTTTCGTAACAATCGCCATGTAATTCCAATCAGATCTTCTAAGAAAAATAGTGTTCAAGGAATTGTTCACGATCAAAGCCAAAGTGGACAGACATATTATATTGAACCGATTGAAATTGTAGAGTTGAATAATAAACTTGCTGAGATCGTATTAAAAGAAAAAGAAGAGATTAAAAAGATACTTAAAGAAAAAACGAATTTGTTGAGAGCGAATTTTGACGAATTGAAAGCAGCAATATATCTGTTGGAAGAACTCGATTTTATTCATACTAAAGGGAGATTAGCTGTAAAATTCAAATGTGATAAGCCGACAGAAAGTGGTGAAGATTTTATAATTAAAAACGGTAGAAATATTGTTCTTGCACTCCATCGAGATGTTGTTCCGTTAAACATTTTTTTAAATAAAAGTAAGCGTGGAGTAATAATAACCGGTCCGAATGCCGGAGGGAAAACTGTAACTTTAAAGACGATTGGTTTGATATCTTTGATGCACTGGGCGGGTTTATTAATTCCAGCAGACAGCAGCAGCTCCATTCCAAAGTTTGATGAAATATTCATTGACATTGGTGATGACCAGTCAATAGATGGTGATCTGTCAACTTTTTCCGCACATATTCTAAAACTGAAATCTATTTTAAAAAATGCAACTTCAAAGAGTTTGATTTTGTTAGACGAACTCGGAACCGGAACAGATCCAAAAGAGGGATCGGCATTAGCGGAAGGAATATTGATAAATTTGATCAATCGAGAAGCACTGACTTTTGCAACGACGCATCATGGTTCACTTAAAACATTAGCTTTTCAAATTCCCGAATTAGAAAATGCGAGTATGACTTTTAATAACAAAAATCTCGAACCAACTTATGAATTTAAATTGGGAATTCCCGGCAGTAGCTATGCGTTAGAAATTGCCAAACGATATGATTTAGATGACGATGTGATTAATTATGCAAAAAATAATATGGGTGAACATCGGGAAAAATTAGAAGATCTGATCATTGATCTTCAGAATAAAATTTTCAATTATGATGAGCTAAATAAGAAAAATTCTGAGAGTGAAAAGAACATTAAAGAAATGGAAAAAGAAATTATTAGTCGCAGAAAAGAGATTGATAAAAAATTCAGAAGAGCGGAAAAAGATGCCATTATTCATGCGAACACTTTAATAGGTGAAATGCAAAGTAAATTGGAAAAAACGATAAAGCACATAATAGAAAATAATGCAAGTAAGAACTCAATCAGGGAAGCAAAAGCATCTTTTCAAAAAGTAAAAAGTAAATTGGCAGAAAGGGAACAAAAGATTGAAAGCAAAAAGAGAACTTTATTCTCTTGGTCAGATATTAGTGTTGGAAAGAGAGTCTATATTGCCCCACTTGATTCTAATGGGGTTATTTTAGAAGTAAATCGTAAAAATAAAAAAATATGGGTTAATGTTAATGGTTCGAGAATGCGATTAAATTTGGATTGGCTCTTTCCAGCTGTAGAAAAAAAACAACTATTCACAACATCGGTTCAGAAATCAACAGACAGTGTTCCATTTCGTATCGATCTTAGAGGAAAAAGAGGGAATGAAGCGTTAGCAGAAGTAGAAAAATTTATTGATAATGCCGTAGTTCATGGATTGTCAAATGTTGAAATTTTGCATGGAAAGGGTTTTGGTATTTTAAAACAATTGATTGGTGAATTTTTAACTAATGATCAACGAGTTGAAAGTTTTAAAGAAGCATCTTTAGAATCTGGCGGAGCTGGAGTTACTTGGGTGGAACTTGTTAAGTGAACAAGTGAAAATCAACCACAATGTTCACCAAGAATACACAAGAGACACGAATAAAAAATGAAGATTTTACTAAGCAGATAAGAAATAGCAAGAAAAATAACAACAGAAAATAAAAACAAACAGAAACGGGCAAAAAAATATTTTTTACAACGGGGACTAAATGAGAAATAAAAACCTGTTTTTTTATTGCCATTTTTTCTGGAACAACCTTGTTGTTTCATTGCATCAACACGGTTAATGCACTCCATACAAAAACGCTCATTATTTTTAACAAGCATTTCTTCTAAATAACCACACGCTGTTTTTATATTAGATAAAACGACGACTTATCTCTACAATTTTTATCTTACCTTTTATGTTTTCTGCGGGTAATTTTCTTAATGTTTAAAATGTCTCATTTCGGTAAAAATCATTCCCACACCTAATTCATCACATTTCCTGATTA
>Ga0307992_1001091_pt1 | contig 16347 bp, 14 predicted proteins | sample EllFjometagen133_FD_203162 | JGI IMG/M metagenome (GOLD analysis project Ga0307992, IMG submission 203162) | Marine microbial communities from Ellis Fjord, Antarctic Ocean - #133 | ecosystem: Environmental > Aquatic > Marine > Unclassified | place: Southern Ocean | collected 2014-10-08
ATCCGGGTTATCAAGGAGGCAAATCCCGATATCGTCGTATCAACAGGAGATCTTGTGGACGGGCAGATCAACAGCATGATGGGGCTTGCGGCGATGCTCGGTGAAATATCGCCTCCACACGGGAAATACGCCGTCACGGGAAATCATGAATTCTATGCAGGTCTCCCGCAGGCACTGCAATTTACCAGTCAGGCGGGCTTTACTGTTCTCCGGGGCGAGGCGGTGGACGTTGCCGGTTTTCTTATCATCGCCGGGATCGACGATCCCACGGGAAAACGCTTCGGCACCAATCAAGGAATATCTGAGCGAGAGCTCTTGGCGAAACTTCCGAGGGACAGGTTCACCATCCTCCTTAAGCATCTTCCTCTCGTAAGGGACGACGGCGGCAGCCACTATGACCTTCAGCTCTCGGGACATACTCACCGAGGGCAGATATTCCCTTTCCGTCTTGTTACAGGGATCTTCTTTCAGTACAACGCCGGATGGTACACTCTTCCCGGGGGCGCCTTCCTGCATGTAAGCCGTGGCACGGGGACCTGGGGACCGCCGATCCGGTTTCTCTCGCCACCGGAAGTGACCATCATTGACCTCGTGCGCGAGGGTCAGTCCTCATAAACGCCATTCTGAGCACGACTTTGATCGATCTTCCCTGCACGCGTTACATTATCAACGCGCTATAACTGTATAAAGTCGTCCCAAGAATTGTCAAGATTGGTAACGATAGAAACTCTATCTACAGATTTTTCGATATCACCCAGCTGTAGGAATTACTCACTGCACCTAGTTATAAACACCCTTGACTGTACTGGAAGATTACCCATTATTTATAGAAATCGGTATTGCGGTTATTGAACCGGAATTCACATTCTTTCAGGTGAAGGTAAAAGGTTGATTTGGGTATACCGTGAAATTTCATAAGCCTTCGTTTCGCAAATGACCAGAAGGATTCAATACCATTGATATGGTTCTTCCCTCTGGCAAATTCATTGTTACTGTGATGTACACGGTAATGCTTTTTATACCCCAAGTCAACCAGGCCATTATAGCCTCTCCAACTATCTGAATGAATGACACTATCCGGTTCTATTCTGCCCCTGATAATGGCTTGTAATGTCTTTCTGGCGCAATCAGGGACGATCTCAGTATAGACACCTTTTTGTTGAAGGATGCCGAATACAGGAGTTTTTCCACCAGCACCACGTCCACGTTTCCCTTTGATCCGTTTTGCACCAAAGTAGGATTCATCAACTTCGATCTCTCCCTAAAAGGGTGATGCCTGTTCGCAGAGTTCGGCAATTCCTTTACGGATCAGACACAAATACCGGTTTACCGTATTTCTGTTTAATTTAGTTAAAAGAGCTATGGTATGAGCGTCAAGATCCAGCACAAAATACTTTAAAAGTTCCCGGAATTTGGGCTCTGAAATCTTGGCATTTTTTACATACCCAGTTGACTCATAATAAAATGTTACCGAAAGAGGATTGATAAGAGGTAACGTTGCCTCATATTAAATGTTACCCATGTTTGTTGTTTATAGAGAAGATTTTTTTCATTTTTTTATCCATGCTTTTCCTTAGCAGAAAAGGGTTCAGGTTTTCAAGTTGTTTGGACAGGGATTCTTTGACCGATTGATGGATGTGCGGAGATTCCAAGATTCTCTGGTAAGGGGTTTTTGGAGGATCGTGGTGTTTGATGGTTCTGGAGCCGATGCTTTTTTTTGCGATGAGTTTTACGGAGGGGCAGAAGAAGTTCTGCTTCAAGATCTACGTCAGTGACAATGACAAGAGAAGAGATCTGCGGGACACGTGGCACAAGCGCGTAATTGAAAGTTGCGCACGAGTCGGTCTCAAAGCCAAGAGGCCAGACAGATTCGGCAATGGTTACTGCATGACCGTAGCAGTTCTTGATCAGGAGTATTGAGTCGCAAATGAAGAAGGTCGGATAGACCTTTCACGAACCATCGAACTACTGAAGAAAGCAGAGTCTGTGCTGAATGACATGATGGCCCAACAATCGCTTGGAGCCGACCTCGCAAGCTCGGCGGCTCAAGCGTGACGTTGCTGATTACCAAAAAGAAGTTATGCATATTTACTAAAATACGGGAACCATTGACTACAGGAAGGCATCTGGATTCCACAGGAACCGAAAATAAGCTGTTCCCCCTCTTTGCACATTTCAACCTGTTATCATTGATCCGGCCAGATCACCCAACCTCACGACTTGTATTTGAACTGAATGAGTGTGGTTCATGAAAATATGGCATGAGCCGGTTATTGGTGTCACCTACAAACAAATGCTTTCGATCAAAGGGGATTACTGAGGATTACCGTTGGAAGTGTAGTAGAATATCACTATTCAGCGGTTCGGCTTTTTGCGCTCCGCTGAAATGACAGGTTATGAATCACTATTCTTGAACATCCTGAATCACACTCTTTTCAAGGTCGACGATTCTTTTTCTTATTTCATCTGGAATAAGCGTCTTTTTATTGTTCTGATAATTGAATGTAACAAGCACTCCTTCCCCTAATGCTGCTATTTTCTCGTGCTTGTGACTGATTACAGCATACTTCATTATAAAACGCTCTTTTTCCATAGTATCCACTTTGGCTCCCACTGTGATATGGTCTGGATATGTTAGTGGAATTTTATATTTACATTGAGTGGAAGCCAGTATGGGGCCAATACCAGTTTCATTCATGACCTCCAGAAAATCAATTTTTTCGAAATATGAAATTCGCGCACTTTCAAAATATTTGAAATAGATTATATTGTTAACGTGTTGAAATGCATCCATATCGCCCCATGCTATTGGAATTTCAATTACTACGGGATAAACGCTGATTAGTTCTTCCATTATTTCACCAAAGTTGAAAAGTCAGAATAATTATAGTTAATTTCATTTCATAACGTGCCCTTCACCTGCGGGGATGAAGCGGAGCGGAATCCCCGTCAGCGTGCAAGAGGCTTGTTATGCCCTAAATCTTAAACTTTCCTTTAAAATACGTATTTTTGCCGCTTTTTGCCTTATTTTGCGCCCAAGTTTCTAATCCCATTTTCTTTATTAAACACAAATTAAATATTTTGGTGTTATGCGGGACTTCACTTGCTTTGTCAGCATATGGATGAAGGTGATCACATGGAAAATCAGAACAATCACAACAAAAATTAATTTCTTTTTGGTCGATACATTTATAAACATTGCAAGGTTCTGTCATGTTAAGAAACGGTATTGTGCCATTTTCATTTCCGCAGCCCTTACAAACTGCCTTTTCAATTGGAATATTGAGGCTTTTTGAGATAGCTGATCTTAATTTCTGATTTTCGTTTGCTAAATACATCGGGCAATTAAAGCAATCTAATCCGCAAGGAGCGGTCATCTGAGTATAGTCTATTTTTATTCCTCCTTATAAGCACAACGAAGACGTCAGTGGCAGACAGGGCAACAGCGCCTCTCGATAAAGCCAGAGAGACACAAACTTATGAAAATACCTAAAACCGCGGAGTCCTGGCTGTCCACTGAACTGCCATGTTAAACCATTTTATATTGTTAACAGCTTTTCATCGTTTGTTAAAATCTCCGTAAGCGGCTCCCCCCAATACTTGATTTCAATATTAAGTTTTTCTAAAGTTTCCGTTACGCCTAATTGATCTGCACAAGCCTTGCACGCAGTTATATGAACACCTGCTTTTAATGCTTTTCTAACCATTGTCTGGATATTTTCATTTTCGCTCACCAATTTAGCAGGTGCTCCCCAAATAATAAGTGTGACTTTTTCCCACCAACCTTTAATGAGAGAGTTTACGGTATACATAAATACCATTTTTTCCGCAGTAATCGGATTATCATTAGTCCATAATACATAGAGATGCGTTTTTTTACTCATTGGTTACCTCTCTTTCAATTCGTTGTTTAACAATTAATATACCTATGCAAGTATTTCCCGAACGTTCGTGCAATCCTACTGTATTTTACGAATAATGAAAACATAAAAATCTAATGTAAAATCAACACCAATGGATTTTTGTTATTGGGTATTTTGTGATAATAAAGATTAGAAACCAAGTCGGTATAACATGAGAAAATGGTAACAGCTAACGATGAATACCATTTGAAATGATGTATTGACGGATCGAATCAGACAAACAACAGGACAGGAAGGTATCTGGATCCCACAGGAACCAAAAATAAGCTGTCTCACCTTTGAGTGTTTCCACCCGTATTCAATGATCTGGCCCGATCAGCCACAGTGAAGCTTTGTATTTGAAGTCTTGTGCCCCTCCGATAAAGGCTGTTTTATTGACTTCAGGAAGGAGCCCATGGAAAAAGCTATGTACCCGCTTCTAATGGCAGGGGGAGAAATGGCGGTGCTTACCGGAGAAGGCCAAGAGATACTCATGGCCGCAGTCCTTGCATTTGGCGCAGATGAAGCCGTGGTGCAAATCACCGCAGTCGAGGTCCTGGTACTGGTAAATGACCTTCTGGATAAAAGGTCGGGTTTTATCCCTACCAATTTCAATATACTTACTTTTAGGCTGAAAGATCCTATTTTACGGAAATCTTTTGTATAATTAAATGATTAACAGGCACGTTGCCCATGTACCCTTTGGATACTGTCTTTACACTCTCAATTTTGTCCACAACATCCATTCCTTTGATAACTTTTCCGAAGACTGTATAACCATACCCCTGCATCGATGGGGCAGAATAGTTCAAGAACGAGTTATCTTTGGTATTGATAAAAAACTGGCTGGTCGCTGAATTAGGGTCACTTGTTCTTGCCATGGCAATGGTGCCCCTGTCATTTTTGAGGCCATTATTTGATTCTATTGCTATTGGAGCCAGAGTTCTCTTCTGTTCCATATCCTTTGTAAAGCCGCCGCCCTGAATCATGAAACCTTTAATAACTCTATGGAAAATAGTACCGTCATAGAAATTGCTGTTAACGTATTGGAGAAAGTTTTTTACTGTGTTAGGAGCTTTTTCAGAATCCAGTTCAACTTCTATATTTCCCATATTAGTTTGGATTATTACCGTAGGAGCCCCTTGCTCGGTAGCTTGGCTCGGCGCCCCTAAGACCAGAACAAATAGGCAAGCGCATAGGCTTGCCAAGGTAAGGACGCTTCGAATGCGTAAATAGTGGTGGCGGTATTCTCTCATGATAATTGTCCTCTTACTTTTTTGCTGTTTGTTTTTTTGATAAGAACTCGGTTTTTGATTCGCCGTTTATATTAAGAAGGCGATTGGTGTCAAGTAAAATGACCTCAAGCAAACTTGGATAAACATTACCAATCGAAGTCTAGTATACTGCCAAGATCAGCAGGTTTAACACTTTCAGGAAGGTATCTGGATCCCACAGAAACCAAAAATAGGCCGTCCCATCTTTGCGTGTTTCTACCCGTATTCAATAAGCTGATCCGGACATCCGGCTTGCACCTTTGTATTTGAACTGAGTGAGTCGATTCATGAAAATATTACATGAGCCAGACATTGTCTCCACCTACAATTCCGTAGATGCATTTCATCTGAATAGTAATGATTACCTTTCGAAAGTCTCCCCGTAATATTTCTTGACAAGACATCATAATGGAGTTAATGGCTCAGCGTATCTTTTGATCTTGGCCTTATCATGTGTGCTTTTGAACAACTGTAACCAGGGGGGATTATGGTCTGATCATATAAAGCTCTGTTTCTCAAAACGAGAGATAGGGCTTTTGTTTGTTGCCTGTTTTTAGTGACAATCAGAAACATTTTAACAAAGTGGAAAAATCAGTGTATGTTTTTCCGCTTATGTGCTCTTAATGTAAAAATAGATGGAATTAAATCCGTGCTATAAGGCTAATATAAGTATGACCCCCAGGTATGTGTTTAATATCTCTGTCCTCTCATGGGTCACCTCCCGGTGACCATCATAAACCGGACAGATTACGTGCCCCTGACAATTGGTGATTTCTTGCTTGACATATGGGCACTTCTCATAAAAAATGCAGCGTCAATAAAATTCAACCCAGTACACAACAGAGGTGCAACGTGAAGCTTGAACGTTTACTCATAGCGGCCGTGATATTGTTTTTCTTTTTGATTCCAACAGCCTGCAATAACTCCGATAACACCGACAGTGGCCAGTGGGGACAATGCACTGACGATTTTGCCCTGAATGAGTCGGCACAATGCCGGACTTTCTCTGTCCCTCTTGATTACGACGCACCCATCGGGCCAAGTATTGAGGTCAGCGCCTTCCGCTACCTGGGAACCGACGAACACCGCAAGGGGCAGATCTGGTTTCTGGAAGGGGGACCGGGAGGATCGGGACGTCTGCTGTCGCGAGCCATGTTGCAGGTGGCCAAGTATTATCCCAATTTTGATTTCTACTCCATGGATCATCGAGGCGTTGGGCTGTCCACACGCTTGGGGTGCAGTGGTGACAACGATATTGGAGGTGATTGGGAAAGTTATCAGGACTGTTACACCAATATTTCCGAGACCTGGGGGGAGGAACTCAAGGAGTTCTCGACCACTAATGCGGCCAGGGACCTGCATGAAGTAATTGCCCGTTCCCGCGAGGAGGGGAAAAAGGTCTTCATTTGGGGTTCGTCCTACGGAACCTATTGGCTTCTGAGATATCTGCAACTCTACCCAAACGAAGTGGATGGAGTTATTCTCGATTCCATCTGCACTCCCGGAGAATGTTACCTCGATCGTTACGACCGCTGGAATGACATGGTCGGCGGGCAGTTCCTGGAATTGTGCAAGGCCGATCCGATTTGCAACGCAAAGATGAGCACCATCGCCGAGGATCCGCAGCAGGCTGTGGAGGAGGTCTTCCGTCAGATTGACGAAGGTTCGCTGCCGTGCGATTGCCAGGAGATGTTCACCAGAGAGGAACTCCGGCACATCCTGGCTCCGCTTCTGAATAACTGGTCCACCAGGATTTTGATACCGCCCTTGATATACCGGCTGCACCGGTGCAACGAAGGGGACCGGGAGGTTATTGATTTCTTCCGGCAGGGCCTGCAAGCTGACGGACTGGACAGGACCCTCTTGAATTCTCCCATGCTTTGTGACCTGATCTCCCTGTCCGAACTTTTCGGGGGCAGCACGTCCGAAGAGCTGCAATCCTTCCTGCAGGAGGCGCATTTTTCCGAAGACGTCTCGTTTCGATTCGCCGAAATTTATGAAACCGGGCTGTGGAACACCTACCGGGACGAGAGATACGCCCAGAAACTGCCTGAGACCGATATCCCTATGTTGATGCTCAACGGGACCACCGACCCCCAGACCCCTCTTGAGATCGCCAAAAAGATGAAGCTGCATTTCACCGGCGAACATCAGCACTTCGTCACCATTCCCTACGCCACCCACGGAGTCCTGGTCAATTCACCTATTACCCCGCCCAACTGGGCGTTCGGCGGGGAGGAGCAGACATGTGGTTCATTGCTCTTCGGCCAGTTCATTAACGATCCAATAGGCCCGTTGGACACATCCTGTACCCAGATGGTGTACCCGGTGGATTTCGATCCCACAACCATGAATAATAAGCTGGTCAGTGAAAAAACATTCGGTACCGACAACATGTGGGAATAATAAAAAGCGCTGTTGTGTATGCTCAATAATTAGGTAACTCATTTGGTCTATGTTATGAGAAAAAAGAGAAAAAAGGACAGCGCCATGAATTTACCGGAGAGCAATTTATCCATACGCTTACCACAGGGCTGGCCAAGATGTTTGGAACATTGGCTGTAACGGGCGTTTAATCCCAATGGCACAAAATAAATCGGCCGAAGAGTCAATTGGAGGGGTATGCAGACAGCCTCTATGTGGTCCGACGCCTGAACATCCAGCCTGCAAGGGGCAGGGTAAGGGCTGCTATACAAGCCATGGGCCAGAGCAGGGACCAGATTGAAGCAAGATCACCACCGGCAAGAAAAATCTCCCTCAGACCATAGACTACGTAGCGTAGTGGGTTTAAATACGTTGCTGTCTGAAGCCACGCCGGCATGTTTTCGATGGGGGTTGTAAAACCGCCCAGGATTACGGCAGGCATCATGATGACAAAGGAGCCAAGCAGTGCCTGCTGCATTGTCGTTGAAAGGGATGAGACAAAAAGTCCCACCCCGACGACGGCGACCATAAAAACGGTAAGAATGACAACAAGTGCCGAAACGGTGCCGTGGAAGGGAATTTTAAAGAATACAACGGCCGCCCCCGAAAGCAGGAGTGCGTCGAACAATCCGAACACGATGGGGGGTATCGCTTTGCCGATGAGGATTTCAAAAGGTCTGAAAGGTGCTACCAGAAGCTGGTCAAAGGTTCCAAATTCTCTTTCCCGAGCTACGGAAAGGGACGAGAGGATCATGACAATAATCATGGAAATGACCCCCCCAAGGGCGGTAACAATATACCAACGGCTGACAAGATTTTCGTTGAACCAGGCCCTGTTGACCAATTCGAGTGAGGGTTCGGTCAGCGGCTGTCCCCTTCCCTGTAAAAAGCTGCTCGCCTGTTGCTGAACAATTGCATTGACATAACCAAGGGCAATGGCGGCCACATTTGAGTTGCGACCGTCCGCGATCACCTGGATCTCTGCCTGCTCCCCCCTGAGTACTTTCTTACTGAAATCAGCCGGGATAGTAATCACAAGCCGTGCCTTTTCGGTATCGATCATCTCCGGTATCTGGCTGTTGGAAGCAAGACTTGCCACCAATCTGAAATTCTCCGATCCTTCAAAACGGGCCAGAAGTTCACGGGATTGCACCGTTCGGGATTGATCCAACACCGCATACCGGACATCGATGAGGTCATAGGTTGCGGCAAAACCGAATACAAAGAACTGGAGAATGGGTGGTAGAATCACCACGAGCCGACTTTTCGGGTCTCGCAACACCATGCTGAATTCTTTAAGAATCAGCGTAAGTATTCTTTGAAGACTGTTCATTATTGGGGGAGTCTCCGGACAAGTTTTTTTCTTGTTGCACCAAGAAGCACCGCAGCCATGACAGCCAGCAGTCCGGCCGCCGGAAGGAGCGTCGACCAGACATTTCCTGCAAGAAAAATGGTCTGACTGATGGTCACAAAATAGCGGGCGGGAATAATATAACTGATGATTTGCACCAGCCTTGGCGTACTCTCCAGATCAAACAGCAGGCCAGAGAGGAAAAATGCCGGCAGAAAACCTGCTATAACGGAAACCATTGCCGCCACAAACTGGACCCGGGACGCAGAAGAAATAAGGAGACCAATACCCAAAGAGGCGAGTAAAAACAGTCCACTCAAGGCTATCAGGACTAGCAAAGAACCGCGCAGGGGCACATCGAAAAGAAAAACGCCAAGGGTAACTGAGAGGAGCATTCCCGTCATACCGAGAATGAAATAGGGAATGATTTTGCCAAGCAGTATTTCCCCCGGCGTAATGGGTGTTGCCAGCAAAGCCTCCATGGTACCTCTCTCCCACTCCCGCGCAATAACAAGGGCAGTGAGCAGGGTTCCTGTCAGGGTCATGATAAGGGTGAGCAGGCCGGGTACCAGAAAGTTGGTGGAGTCGACTGATTCATTGAACCAGATCCGTTGTCGAACGGTAATGGGCGAACGAATGCCATCTTCCCCTCTCGCTCTTCTTATTTCCAGCCATTTACTGATGGTTCCCTGGCCATAGCCCTGGATCAGCCGGGCACGGTTGGCATCCATTCCGTTTAATACAAGCTGTACTTCTGCCCGAAACTCTTTTGTAAGCTGTGCGGAAAAATCGGAGGGAAGGATAAGAATTCCACCAACTTCCCCCGAATTTACGAGCTCTTTTGCCTCGGCCACCGAATACACCCGGTGCGGTTTGAAATACGGAGAGAGCTCAAAGCGGGCTGCGAGTTCTCTCGCTTCGGGACCGCTGTCTTCAAGTACCATTGCAAGAGGCACGTTTTTCGGGTCCAGGGAAACCCCGTATCCAAAAATAAAGAGCAGAACGACCGGCATGACTATACCAAGGAGAAGACTGGACGGGTCCCGAAGAATCTGAATGGTTTCTTTTTTTAAAAAACCTGTAAGCCGCATCCGGCTACTGCTTTTCTCATTCATTGTCGCCTCCCACGTCCATTTGGAAGACATTGGTATCTGTCAGGGCTATAAAGGCGTCTTCCACTGTCGGATCAGGATTGTCGGCCGTAACAGCCAACCCCCTGATTTCCTCAGGCCGTCCTGCAGCAAGGTTTTTTCCCTCAGACATGATCAGCATATGGTCACAGAATTCAGCCTCCTCCATAAAATGGGTAGTAACAATGACCGTAACACCCTCTCTTGAAAATCCGTTAATCCGTAACCAGAATTCCCTTCTTGCAAGGGGGTCGGCACCGGAAGTGGGCTCGTCGAGGAACAGAATGTCCGGCTCGGGCACCATGGCAACAGCCATGGCAAGTCGCTGGCGATATCCGCCGGGCAGGTTGCCCGCTGAGAGTTTTGCCCAGTCGGCCAGGTCAAACTCCTGCATGGCCCACTCGATCCTTGTTTTTAGTTTTTTCCTGGACAGGCTGTATGCCTTGCCGTAGAATTCCAGGTTCTGGACCACGGAGAGCTGGCGATACAGCGAAAATTTCTGGGCCATATAGCCAAGGTGGGCCCTGGCTGTTGCAGGCGACGTCCTCAGATTGTATCCGGCAACCTCAACCTCGCCCCCAGTTACCGGCAGAAGGCCGCATAGCACGCGAAAGGTTGTTGTTTTACCGGCACCGTTTGAACCGAGCAATCCGAAGATTTCTCCCCGGCGTACCTGGAATGAGATATTCTCCACCGCAGTAAAATCCCCAAATTTTTTCACAAGCCCTGAAACCGATACAACCACTTCGCTGGTATCAGGTTTTTTCCGCGTGCTTCTTTCAGATGAGACCACCACGGGCTGGTTCCCCCGCAGTCCTGTCATTTTGTCCATGAATCCATCTTCAAAGACGGGAGCGACAGGAGCAATCTCAATTCCAGCAGGCAATGAATCAATGAGCTCCCTGGCTGAAGATGTGTCCTTCAGCACAATCCTTACCCTTCCGGAACGAATGGTGGCATCAATCACTTCAGTGCGCCCGTAGAGCAGTCTCTGCAGTTCCCGAACCCCGATCCCATCCTGGTCGGTGGCGATAAAAACTCTGTTTTCAAGCCCTGTTATGAAATGGGACGGAGCACCCATCTCAATAATGTTGCCCTGATGGAGCAGAACAACCTGATCGCACCGGTCCGCCTCATCAAGATAGGTGGTTGCGACTACGACACCGATCGCATCTTCTCGTACCAGTTCATCGACGATGGTCCAGAGATCACGTCTTGAAACCGGATCAACTCCCACTGTGGGCTCATCCAGGAGAAGTATCTCTGGAGTTTTTATCAGGCAGCAGGCAATCCCCAGTTTCTGCTTCATGCCCCCGGAAAGGCGACCTGCCCTGCGGGCTGTAAAAGGAGTGAGGCCAGTCATATCAAGGAGTTTTTTGTACCGTCCGGGCCGCTTGGTATGGGGAACAGATTTCAGGTCCGCATGAAAGCTCAGATTTTCTGCCACTGTCAAATCTTCATAAAGGCCGAATTGCTGGGGCATATAGCCAATGCGGCTACGCAGCTTGTCGATATCACGTAGCGCATCACGTCCCAGGACCTTGAGATCTCCTGCTGCAGGCACCAAGAGCCCTACGGCCAGGCGCAGGCAGGTTGTCTTGCCAGCACCATCCGGCCCGACCAGTCCTGTTATTTTGCCGGAACAGGCCGAAAAGGTGACATGCGAGAGCGCCTGTACCGTTTTTTCGCCCTTGGGATGATATTCCATGCTAAGATCGCACGCTTCAAGTACGGTCGTAGTACCTGGGATCTGTCCCTTTTTTCCCCTCACTCCATCCATCTGCAACCCTTGCTATTCCTGATTGCCCAGCGTTTCGGGCTTGATGATTGGGGCAGCATTTTCTGTTCCACGTTTTTTCACAACCACGGTAACAGGCATTCCGAGGCGGAACCAGTTGTCCGGATCATTGACCCAGATACGGGTTTCATACACCAGTTGGGTACGCAATTCGGTTGTCTGTACAAATTTGGGGGTAAATTCTGCGGCAGAGGAGATAAAGCCTATCGTACCCTTAAACGACTCCTCCGGAAACGAATCACTCGAGACCATGGCCACCATGCCTGGGGCAACAAAGCCAAGATCCGGTTCTGTCAAGTAGGCACGAACCCATTTAGGTGCCATGAGGGCAAGGGAAAAAACCGTCTGCCCAGGTGCTGCCACCTCTCCCGGTTCCATTATCCTGCTCTCAATGATTCCCGGTGCGGGGGCATAAAGAAACGTATCTTTCAGACGCTCCTCAAGCAACGTCACCTTGGCCTGCCTCGCTTTCAGAACTGCCCGTGCCTCAGCTATTTTCTCACTCCGGAATCCCTCTTTAGCGAGAGCCAGCGACTCCTTTACCACATTAAACTCAGCCCGTGCCACATCGAGCTCAGCCACCGCATTGTCGCTGTCCTGGATGGTGCTTGCACCTGTCTCGGAGGTAACCTTGAGTCTTTTGGCCAATCGATCAGCATTGACAACCCTGACCCGTGCAGCCTCGAGCTGGGCTTTTATCCGGGCAATTTCCTGCGGTCTTGTGCCGGCAACCAGCAGCCTGAGAGCCTCCTTCTGGGCTGCCACCATCGATTCAGCCTCCTGCAATTGGGCGGAAAGTTTCTTCCCCCTCAATTTTGCGAGGAGTTGCCCTTTTTCGACCATGTCGCCTTCATCTACGAGGATCTCGTCCACCATCTCCTGCTCGTTAAATGCAACGTGCACGGTTCTGAGGTCTATATTCCCGTACAGGGTAACAGTATCTCCGGACGGAGTCTGCACTGATTTATATTTCCAGTAGTAGACACCACCAGCCACCCCGAGTATCAGTAGCAGAATTATTATCAGTACACCTTTATTCATCACGTCTTTCTCCTTCTGCTCTCTTCTTTACAATTTCCCGGCCGAGCATATCCCATCCACCGCCCAGGGCACGGTACAGTCTTACAATCTCGCCAAGTTCAAACTGTTTTGCCAGAATCAGTTCGTCCTGGGTCTTTATCTGTTCACGCTGGGCATCAATCAGTTGGAAAAGGCTGCCAAGTCCGATTTGGTAAAGCTGATCGGCTAGCTCCACGGATCCAATCGCATCATCTACGGCAGCCCTTAATTGACCGACCCGTTCCTGATTATGGACGACTCCAATGACACTATTTTCAACCTCTCCCACAGCAGTCAGCAGAGTCTTTTCCAGTTCCAAACGGGCCTGTTCCGCCTGGGCCTCACGAATTTCAACCTTGGTCTGCAGCTTACCACCGGCAAAAAGCGGAAAGGAAAGTCTGGGGCCCAGCGAATAGATAATCGATTCCGGCTGGAACAGAGTACCCAGATCGTCGGTTTGAAGATAGATAGAGCCAGTGATGGATAAACGCGGATATTTATCGGCCTCCGCCGAACCGATTGCGGCCACCGCAGCCGCATACTGCCGTTCCATCCTGCAGACATCTGCCCGCCTTGTCAAAAGATCAACCGGAAGTCCAATCCCAACCATTTCCGGAACATCCATGAGTGTTCCTTTTGCAAGATGATTTTCCGCTGGCAATAAACCAAGAAGAATGGCTATCCTGTTTGCAGCAACTGACCGTGCCCGTCGTAGTTCAGGACCGAGGGCACAGGTTTGGCTCAACTGACGTCTTATCTGTTTCACGTCAAGCTCTGAGGATGTACCCGTCTGGTATCTCAGATCTACCAGCTCAAGGGATTTTGTGAGCAGTTTGATATTTGATTCAAGTATCCCCAGTCGATCCTCAAGCGTCCGTACATCAATATAAGCAAGAACCAGCTCAGCGGTGAGGGAAACCGCAACATAACGGTATGTCTCCAAATCCGCTTCATAGCTGCGATCCGCCACCTCCACACCTCTTGCAACCCGGCCCCAGAGATCCAGTTCCCACCCGGCAAAACCACCTGCGGAAAAAAGCGAGGCATTTTCGCCGGGAAGCGGGCCTCCGAGGTTCACGGCTTTTTCACCAGTACCGGCCTGGACTATTTTTCCATCGAGGTTGACATCGGGCAGCCTGTCGGCACCTGCCAAACGGCGCCTGAGACCCGCCTCCACAATGTGCTCTCTGGCTTTGGCAAGATCAAGATTCCTCTCAACTACTTCACCCACAAGCCTTGTAAGCTCGGGATCATCAAATTGCTCCCACCAGTTGACGACAGGTGCGTTCACTGAAAGCGAGGTACGCTGTCCAGTCTTTGGCTCACCAAGCCATCCGTCGCCATGTTTCTCAGCCAAATCAGGTATCCGGTAATCGGGACCTACCAATGTGCAGCCGCCGGCGATAAGCAGGACCGGCAGCAGCCTGAGCAGCAGAGACCAGCCCGGTCGATTTTTCCTCATCTCCCTTTCCTCCCCCCACTTGCAGTGCTGTTCTTTCCCGGCAGGGACTGGGCGAGCCGTTCAAACCCGCCAATAATTTTTTCCAAGGAGCCGAACATTTGTGCAACCTCATCCCCCTGTAATCCTGAACTGATTTTTTTTACGTTTTCCACATGGGTGGGAAAAAAATCGATGATAAATTTTCGCCCTTTTTCAGAGAGCCGAATGTTCACCCTGCGCCTGTCTTCGAGATTGGCGCACCGTTCAATCATGTCATCCTTTTCCAGGGTGTCGAGCACCCCCGACATGGCCGCGTAAGAGATTGGATAAAACGGCAGCAGATCGGAAATACTATCTCCGCTTGACGAGTCTGACAGGAGCAGTCTGGTCAGGATAAGAAACCGCCCCTTTGCCGTACCCATACTCTGGAAATAGGCGTCACCCACCACAACGACCCGGTGCAGCAGGAGCATCATCCCGGAAAATTTCATCATGAATTCAACATCCTGCTCGGGTAAAAAATCCTCAAATTTTGGAAAAAATTTATTCACTTCTGACAGGTTATCTGTTCCGTTTTGTTCCATGGCATCATCCTTGGGACTGTTTGCATTTTATTTAGGCACCTAAATAAAATAAAAGGGAATAAATGTCAACTGAAAAAAACGCCGTAATGCGATGCGCTTTCATTAACTTCAGACCGTCCCAATTAAAATAAAAGACCATGGCATATGAAATCGGCTCTACCAGTGACCCGCTATCCGTGTCGTAAAGAATCGCCCGGTTGTCCCCAATCTCTTTCAGGGTCGCGTCAAGGCCCAGAGCGACACCATAGGGTGGTGGGAGGCACCACATCAGACACAGCCACAATGTGGGCCTCTATGACACTGTGTAGAAAGTAGTGGAAACATCTAACCTCCACTACCTATGCAGCGGGGAATGCATTCTCGGTTCAGTTCAAGACAAAAGTTATTCTACAAGAACATTAAATTCCGTTGACGCAGACACACCTTCATATGTGGCAGTAATGGTGACTGGTTGACTTGCAGGGGGATTATCTACTATTAAGTACCCTTCAAAACCGGATTGTTTTGATATTTTTGCGGAGGAATCGGATGTCGTATATGTTGCTTCACTTGTAATATTTTGTGTACTTCCATCTGAAAATACGCCTGTAACATGATATTTTTCACGAATCGGCAGTTCCAGATAGCTCTTATTAATTGGGTGTATGGTTACTCCGGTCAACGTTGGTGGAGCAATACTCTCAGGTCCGGTTAGAGTTTTAGATTTTGATATTTTTTCGCCAAAAAAGTAACGTGACCCAGTGATTGTTACCGATGAGTTCGCTTCAAGCCATGTGACCAGACCTTCAGAACCGGAGACATTTGATACGGTTGCAATAGATTCATCTGAAGACTCCCAGAAAAAATACTGATTAATGATATTATGTAATTTATTATATATTCCCATTACTGTTAACTGGGTTGTCGTTCCTGTCTCTGACGATGTTGTTGTGCCAACTGTCATATGATCAAGATTATATTGAAGTGTGCTTATGCTTATATCTGTGAGGGAACATTCTCTCTGATACGGTAGGAACAGTATAGAATAGGCACCACGATGGGTACAAGGTAGATTTACAATTTCTCCTTTATCAAAATCCCATGCGTAATAATGATACGTACTCGAGTGCCTTGGAGCACCTTCATTTGACCACACAATGGTACCTTCCGGAATGTTAAATCCAGCGGCATTCAGTTCTTCACGTGTATGTCCAGAGAAAGCCGCCTCAAGATCTCTTCTCGAATTAGGCAATTCAAAGCGATCTATATATGTTGATGGTATTTTAGGTGTGCAGAAACGAGCATTTTCCCATTTGTCATAGGGCCCAAAGACATTTCTTGACCATACATTTTTATGTATCTTATCAATTACCACCCAATTACTGGGGGGTGCAATCGGCAGTCT
>Ga0307992_1001094_pt1 | contig 16328 bp, 14 predicted proteins | sample EllFjometagen133_FD_203162 | JGI IMG/M metagenome (GOLD analysis project Ga0307992, IMG submission 203162) | Marine microbial communities from Ellis Fjord, Antarctic Ocean - #133 | ecosystem: Environmental > Aquatic > Marine > Unclassified | place: Southern Ocean | collected 2014-10-08
TACTGTCTTAATCTTTCACCGGCTAGTCCATAGTTAATTAAGACGTCGGTTTTATGTTTACTTCCAACATATCTTAGAATCTCAGCTTCTTTAACTATGGTTTTACAAGATTTAGATCCCTTCTTCCTCATCATTCTGATTTTTGTCATATGTTTGTCTTCGCTCAGCGATCCTTTCGACCATGTTTTTTAACCTTGCTTTTATACTTGCCTTTCTAAGCTCCCTCAGCTTTAACATCATCTTCTCAGACCCATCACCGTCGTCCACATCGATATCCGCCATGTGATAGGCATGTTCTTCTTCATAAGTCAACAGCGGAGCACCTGGATCTTTAAGTCCCAAAGCTACACGCTTCCATTTCTCTATGAATGGGGACCTCAGTTTTTTTGACATTGGGACTAACCAATTATTCATATCGGTCAGGTCTACCAGTTTTTGTGGTGTATCAACTTTGACTATTGGGGTTAATTCTCTAACAGGAGATCCCAATACACCATCGTCAGTTTGGCTCATCTCACCAGATCTTTCATCTATGGCTATTTCTTCACCAAGACCTAATGCTATTCCAAATCCGTCTGTTATCATATCATCCATTTATATTTCCTTTTTGTAATAAAATGAGGGGAATTCTTTAACGGATACGGTCAAGATCCGACTCCATATAATGGCGGAGCAACCTAACCCGAAAGGTGATTTCGATTTAAAGACCGTAAATTCCCCTATAATTGTATAAATTGGTAGCACCTTGTCCGGAATGGTAAGTGTTATGTTAGAAACTACTAGGCCTAGCAATCTCTCAACACTATTCCACAGCTCTGGTGCCTTGTACCAGGAGCGGGGCTCGAACCCGCACGGACTGCCGCCCATAGGATTTTAAGTCCTAAGCGTCTACCAAGTTTCGCCACCCTGGCTAGTTAATTATTCTTTTCCAAAGATTTTTAACCATTTTTATAATAGCTTTTATAGTACCAATTATATAAAGAGGAAGCCATAGAAATGTTATTATAAACACAGTGGGCTCTTTCTTATATTTTGGATATCCTTTAGACTTAATTGACATATTATTATCTGTTATGATTTCTAACCATACCATTAGACCAATCATAAGGTAAATAACCACACTGCATATGACCTTTGTATAATCCATTTTTTATCCTTTCTTGTGCTGACCACAGTTCGCCATCCGCAGTCAGCGAGGAGTGAAACACTATGAAAAATCTTAACCAATTATAGGCTAAGCTTGTGGCTAACCACAATTGTCCCGAATACAATCATAGTCAGCCGGTCATAAGTAATTAGAAAGGAGAAAAAGAGGAAAACCTCTTACTTGTGGCCATAAAACCCAGCGTTATGATACTATCACAATAAACTCGGTAATATGACCGATTCCCACCACACACCCACTCGACCTACGTCCCTCAATTGATAGATTTAAGTTTGGATTTCACGTCACGGTTGCCAACTTTTACCTAATTACGTTTCAGTGCAATGCTTCATCACGTTTTCGGTACATTCGTTGCGAACACTAGGTAGTGACTCGCAAACTATAAATCAAATCAATTTAAAAAGAAACTATATAAAACAGCAAGCTTTTATCTAGTCTATTATTAATCATGCTTACTGATATTATCTTGTGGGGAGAGGAAGATTTGAACTTCCATCATACATCTAAGAATGTCCCCCCGACAGTGATACTATGCACACTGTAGTTTAGTTGTACAAGAGATTCGAACTCGTAGTTTTCCTATTCCCAAAATCACAACTCTTTTTTTTAACCAAAATGTTTGGCGGCCACGACTGTTCAAGACGGTAGAAAAAAAGATTAAAAAAGTTCCGTGTCGTAGAGTTAACCTAATAATACTGTTACAGAGGGCCAGGTTAACTTACAAAGCCCCCACTGAAGAAACACCGTTTGAAAACCTGGTAGGTTGACATTTTATTGCAATTTTGTGTCGGTCTAACACAAAGCTTTAATTATTTTTGCCAGTGTAAACCTGTAATTGTTATAATCTATCGGCCTACGTTAACAACTTAATATTTCTTCGTCATATTTCAGGATAGATGTATTACCTAACCTATACGATACAACCTCATCTACTGCGTGTTCCTGCCAATACATAGGCAGAGAGAGCATTAATATACAACGTAGTTTTGTTTCACAAAATGGAAGTTCTGTGTTTTTCGTGAAGACTTTTCGACATCCAATGAGATCCTACTAAGTTGATCCACTAAACTATTTATATATTAATCACTGTCTTTATTTTTACTTGTCGTAAAGACTTACTTGGATTGACATACATAATAATATCATCTAATTCATTTGGGAGCGTTCCTCTTCCAAAAATTAAGATAACGTGCTAGAAAGGCACTTTTATTATCTATGTAAGATTTCCGTTCTGTCTGTTCCGAGTAGACACGCCTATTAACTCTTTACCCACCCTGTCCTCTCCATTGGCCTTGTCCCACTTCTACAACAAGATATAAATTAAACCTCCTTCAATTACTATGGTTTTATTAGATCAACTGCCTTTTAGATAGTTACCTGTCAATCGAATGAGATCTACTCTGTTATTTAAATCCTCATCATCCAATACCTTTTCTAATAGATAGTTTTGAATGTCCCCTATTTTGGCTGACTGTTCCAATTTAAAAATAGACATGATATCTTTTCCGTTAACAACAAGATCCTTTACCATTAAGGCAGAGTCTTTTTTGAGGATTTCTATTATTCTCTTTTCAAAATCCTTTTGCTTAGCTGTTACTGCTAACGTTTTGAAACCATTTCCCAATCTTTCTGCAGCTCTTAGTTTGAACAAAGGAAAATCAGATAGCTTGTTTATATCTCCCTTTGTTATTCCAGCTTTCTTTATAAATCTTCGAATGGCACCGTCTGTATATTCCCTGGTGTAATGGTACATATGCAATCTAACCAGCATCAGAATTTCCTTACGTATAGCGTTGCTGTATCCAAGTTTTATTAACAAATTCTTAGCAAGTTTAACACCAGCCATCTCGTGTTTATGGAATGTTATACCTTTGTCCTTGGTTACTACTCTTGTAATTGGCTTACCTATATCATGTAATAATCCACCTAGCCTAAGCATCAGATTTGGTTCTAGATTATCACACGTAAAGATACAGTGATGGAATACATCCCATTTGTGGTAGCGTTTGTCTTGTGTCACGCCAACACAAATGTCTAATTCAGGCATAACTACCCTCAATATTCCCAACACATGCATAAGCTTCAAATATTTGGAAGGTTTATCACTTAGAACAATATGATTTAAATTTGCTCTTATATTATCTACGTGTACTTTACTTAAAAATCCTTTTCGTGTGTAATGTTTCATAGCGAAAAGTATATCTTCGTCGAGTTTGAATCCAGTCCTAGCAGCAAGTGCAACTCCACGTAATATTCTTACGGGATGTTCTTTTATTCTGTTCATAGCACTTCCTACTGCTACTATTCTTTTGTTGGTTATATCTTCCAAACCACCCACATGATCTATTATTTCTTCCTTTTTCTTAGCATTTATGGGTAGATATAGGGCGTTAATAGTAAAATCCCTATGTGCACAATCCTGTCGAAGTGTATTCTTTTGACTTAATATTTGGGTTTTTCCGCGTGTAGGTAATTTTATTTGTGCAGACATACTGTCATCATACGCTCTGAATAACAGCAATTCTATATCGAAACTGTTCTCGATCTTTGAAAGCTTTACAAATTTTATTTTACCATACTTTTTTAAGAAATCACTAATTCTTTTGATGGATAAATTCCTTACCACCGTGTCGAGATCATTGTTAGTCTTATCTAACAAGAAATCTCTTACAAACCCACCTACCAAGTACACTTCAGCTTTTGTTTCTTTTTCAAGCTTTTGTAGTACTTCAATAGTATTCATCAGTTTTCCTTTTTTGTTATTTAAAGGTCAAATTCTTTGTCTCCTATTTTATCTTTTAACTTCTCCCTCATCTTTCTAAATTTCTCACATACCCATGGGGTTGTCCTATTAAACTTCTTTGCTATCTTATTGTAAGGCATGCCGTCCATAACACACTCAGCTATCTCTTTTTCTATATCTGTCAAATGAAATTTTAGATTTTCTATAAACAACATCATACTAAGTTTATCTTTCTCGTCTCTCAGAATATCATCTGGACTTAAGTATTCATCGTATGGTATTTCCACCGGCATGAATTCAACCCTCCTTGCTAATTCTTTTGTTGATATACCCGCTCTTACAGCTGCGCCTTTAAATTTTCTAAAGGCTTCAATAGCCTTTGGTTTTAATTCACATAGTATATTATTATCAACATCAAGCTCGCCTTTTTCTAAACAATGTGTTAAGCAATCACTGTTATATGTTTTAAATATACTTTTTAATAACTTTATGTGTCTACTAGCGTGTTTTATATACGCTGGTACTGGAACAATCCCCGAATTTTTTCTGATATATTCATTAAGGACAGTTTTTATTTTGAATCTTGCAAAGGTCTTGAACTTAGCACCTTTCCTCTTACTGTCGTAGTCACGATTTGCTCTAGCCAAACCTATTAAAGCTTCACCAAACAAATCATCTTTGGATACATTTGAGAAGAATGAATATGAATAGGAAATATTATTTAGAAGGGAATAGTTGTCCTTATAGAGGTTTTCTGCCTCCTCAAGGGTATCTGCAAGGAAGTATTTTGGGAATTCCTCATAGGATTCAACGGAACTTTCTTTTATAATATCATATTTAAATTTATTTTTAGTCATCTCAGCTCTTCTGTATAAGCACACCCTTCTGTATAATGCAAGTTACATAATTATTTTCTTATATATTCCGCAGATATTTCAACCTTATGTGTTTTACCACCATAACCTGCTTCGGCAAGATACTCTTTACCTTTCTTAGTTATTAGCCTGCCTTTACCACTTCTTATCACCAACCCTTCTCTTATTAAAAACGGTTCCGTGGAAGCAGAAAGTGTTTTAGCAGATTCATTTACCATTATAGATAGGTTCTCTAAGCCAATAGGTATACCAGAATCATACAATGCTTTTAATATTTTAATTTCTACCCTGCTGAAACCTCTTTCGTCAATACCAATTTCTTTGAAGGTATGTAGCGTCATAGAGTGTGTAAGTATACGTCCACCTTCGCTTAAGCATAAGTCCCTAACTCTTTTGAGATAACCAACTGCTATTCTTGGTATACCCCTCCCTCTTTTTACTATTTCCCCTATGGCTTTCGGTGTCATCTCTATATTCAGTAGATTGGCGTGCAGTCCTATTATCTGAGTCATTTCTTTATCAGGATAAGTTTCAAACACAAACCTCATTGGAAATCGTTCTCTGAATGGTTTAGATAGAATACCATCATCTGTAGTGGCTCCCACTAATGTAAAGTAAGGTACCCAATGACACAGACCATCCTTGCCTGCAGCAATTTTAAAATCTTCTATGGCCATACCGAGTGGTTCTTGTCCACCTATTGGCAGTCTGTGTATTTCGTCTATAAATAGAATTGTTGGTTTTATTTCTCCCATCCTATTTCCTTTTCGATCATAACCAACATGATTCAAGTTTTCTAATACTTCTATTATAGACTTGTAATCTTTTAGGTCTGCAGCTGGTACTTGTAAGAAATCAGAACCACCCTCTTTAGATATATATCTGGCCATACTTGTTTTACCACAACCAGCTACACCTGCGAATAACATATGTGGTGGCGCCAAATTTAACTTTTTTGCTGCTTTTAGTGCTATCCTCATCTGATTTTTAGTGTTTTTATGTCCTATAATGTGCATACTGGTTCCTTTAGCCGTGCATGTAAAAGTTGCTGTCGTAAATCTCATCGACATCGGCGTTGTTTTCACTTGCTATTTTGATATCGTCTCCTTTTACAATCGGCAATTTAATTTGATATGTCCCAGCTTTTATTTCACTTATTTTCTTTTGCATTTTTTCTAAAACATTTTTCCCAGGTTTTTTACTCCTTTTGAAGCATTTGGGTTCTGGATCTGTATTTAGAACAGTAGTTTTTTTTCTATTCTCTCCGTATGACGACTTTTTATAGAAAGGTTTGTTAACAGTAATTCCAGGCGTGCTACTACCTTTTATGACTGTAACATCATCCGGAACACATGTGTAAGTAGTAGTATCGATTATATTATCGTCGCTATCTATTGTACGATTGTCCTCATTTAATTCTTTCACTATGTCGGCGAGCATATCTAATGCAAGATTTTGATCTTCTTTTGTTGCTCTCCAACAGTGGATCACCTTTGTGTACCCGTCAAATTTTTGAAGTGAGAGAACGTTAAACTGGCTCGTGTTGAACAAGTATGTAACATCCTTGTCCTTTTCTACGATGATAAGCATATCATCATCTGGTGGGTCATATAACCTCACCCCTTTAAACATTCCGGCTACTATAGAGTCAGCTGACATTTTAGAAACGTCATTTTCGATCATCTCTATCAACACATACTTAAGGTCCGACATAATTCTCTCCTTGTATCAATAACTTGTTGGCCATTGTAATAATGTAATGGTCTACGTTCCAATCTTTTCTTATGAATTTCCAGCCAAGTTTACCTACGAGTCTAAGACTCGCGGTGTTGTCCTCTCTAATTGTACCATAAACATATGGCGTATCACAATTATTTATGGATGTCAATAGCAATTTTGCACCAAGACCTTTTCTTCTATATTCTGGAAGCACGGAAGTGTGATAGCTTTTGCTCAATTCTGGATATTCTTTTAATAAAGCAGCGCAACCGACCACTTTGTCCTCTACAATCTCGACAAAATAATTAGCCGCACTGCTCATTATCGAATATTCTGTGTGATAAGTGTACAACCTGTTATATCTGTTCAACAAGTTGGCTATCTGCTTTGCTATTTCCCGTTGCGATAGTGTCACATAGAACTCAGCCATTTTAACCCCACATTTTCTTAATGACATTCTGTAAAGCAGCTGCTTCATCCTCATCTGCATTGGCTATCATTTCCGACATCAAAGCAGCTTTGGCGACCAGTCCTTGTTTGACTGACCCATCGGATGCGACGGCTGCGCCGGCGGCAGAAACCTTCGCGGTAGTTTCAGCTTTGTTTACTCCCGCTACCACACTTTTCTTAGGTGCCGGTTTATTTATCAAAGCAATTTGTTCTTTGAACGTCGTTACATAAGCATCAAAAGGCGTTCCTTGCAGTCCCGGCCCGGAGTTGACCTCAATGATATAAACTTTTTTATCCTCAGTCACACAACAGTCAACTGCACCGAAATCTAGACCTATGGCCTTTACAGCGGCAATAGCGGCTTGTCTGAGGTCTGCTGGTGCTGATTTGATTTGAGAAAATTTCCAGCCTCTACTGTTCGATTTTACGATCTGGTCCGGGTGTTCTTCTCTTTTACCCAGATTTTCGAGCACGTAGTCCATGGTTTGCTTATCAAGATTGACTTTATTTTTGCCAGCAACGTTAGCAATTCTGTTGCCGTGCTGTTCTTTGAAAGCACTGGCCATGTTGGATCTCTCGGTCTTTTTTTGCATATTGAAGATGCCGTCTTTAAACACATGTAACCGGTACTCATCCACGATTGGCAGATAATTTTGAAAGTATTCGGCACCTTGTTTGATCGCCAATTCGACTTGACCTTTGGTCAAACACATCCAAAATCCTTTACCACCCTGATGGTACTTTTTCCTTCCGACCAATGGTATATTGATCGCTACTTTTGGGTTATTCAGGGCAGCTATAACACCGCCTGCATCAATATAATCGGCTACAGGAACTTTAGCATTTTTCAAAACCATTAAAGTTCCGAGCTTGTTCCGATTGTTTCGTATCTTATCCGGATGATTCAGAACAGTATGTTGCTTCAAATCCACACGGTCCTTGGTTTTACAACCCCAACCGATTACTATCATGCTTTCCTTTGAAGTCGGTTTTACCTTGCCATGTTTGGCATTAAGAGCCTCGGCCAACCTTTTGCCAGTGTCATCTGTCGGGCCACTGTAGTAAACATAAGTATTTTTTCCCATTTTGTCAAGTCTCCTTCTTATAATGTTAGATATTATTTTTTTTGGCCATTTTAAAATATCGACCATGATTATACTTCCACCAGAAATTTCTTTCGTTTTAGCCAATTACTCTGTAACTCTCGATCAAATGTACCTAATTCTTTGGCCGAAATTTTCAATATTTCGTATAGACCATTAACGTAGTCACTGTTGTTTTTATAAGTTGAAAATCCTTTCATAGTAGTCAACCAAGTTTTTAGATAGGTAGAGTTTATTCTACCGGGTTTTGATTCATTCAACCAAGTTATGATTTTGTTAGAGGGGGCTGTACATTGCATATCTTTTGCCAATTTTACATTTTTCCACCCGTCAAAACCACTTTTCCACATCTTTTTATATACCTCTGCATTACCCCCTTCCTCATCACAAAGTAGACACATATACTTAGTGTTAAATTTGTTGTGTGACGCAAGCTTAAAAACCTCATCTATAATAGCTTTTGCGGTACCTAAGACGGCTTTTGCTATGGACGGATGTGTAAGCCACATACCACTTAAGGTTCTATGTTCGAGGCGTCCTTCACAAGGTCTCCACTCGCCGAAAAAACCATAACCACCGTAATTACTCATGCGGCAGGCGGTTCTCCTTTTACTGCCCTCATCTGAGCCATCGAGTTTGGTCATTGGAATGGCGAGTAGCTCATCCAATATTTTATTAACCACCCTGAAGAAAGCATACTTTTCTTTCTGGGGTAATTTTGCTATTTTAACCGGATTACCTATATGTATGTGACCTCCTACAGGATAATCCCGAGCGTCATCCTTGTAATAACAGCCTGACATCCACTTATAAGGTTCTATATTCTTAATGTTTTTGTTGTGTTTTAAGATGTTAGTTATGTTATTAATGTGTTCCTCCACTGTAATGGCAGGGCGCGGCCTGACTTCAGCCATAGCACCGTCACTTCCTAACTCCCCCGTGTGTCCTAGTTTGCTAGAGGCAGGTACGATTCGGCTCTGATCTTTTTCGAACAAAAGGAACTCTGGATCTGACCCTATGACAGTGTCGTGGATGGTGTTAGATACCCATATATCTTTAGCTTTTTTGCCTTTACCACCATTTATTTTGTTTAAGGTATTTGATGTCACAAATCCAATTCTCGTGGCTTCTTCCGGCGTAATTTCACCTTTAGAAATCATTGTCTTTACCTTTTTCAAATCGGCAGAATAAGCATGGAATATTTCCAAAAGTTGTGATTTCGCTATACGATCATCGGAGCTACCGCTTGGATATATCTCGACACTTTCTTCATCAAATCCCATTTTGTTTCTTACTTTGGCTGGCATTCTAATGAGTTTGTTTTCGTTTCGATCTTCTTTTTTGTTGCCATCCATAGCTACGGAAGCAAGTAAAATTAGTTTTTCTCGGGCCATTTTTTTATCCTTTTATTTCTTAGTGCATTCGTTTTTTAAATATTTAAGCTCCTCATTTTCCCTTAAATCCCCAGCAGAGAATACTTTTTGTATATCTTCTTCCGTGATTTCTCTCTCACCTTTGCTAGCTTCTTTTATGTGATTCCTCTTCCACGCCTCATTGTAGTTAGTTTTCTGCAGAGCTTTCACAAATATTTTAGCGACTGTCTTTAAAGTTTTTATGTTGCTCTCTGCTTTATCTACCTTTTCAGAACCTCTCACGAAGCCTTTGTAAAAACTTTTCTTAAATAACATTTTTGATACTCTATTGGTAAGAGCAAATAACTGGAGGTTTTGCAGTCTTGACAAATTATCAACTTCCAATTCTTCTAAAACCTCGTCGTCGCTCTCAAACTTAGGTTGTATCGAGGCTGCCTTTACAGCGGCTTCCATAGCAGCAACATTTATATTGGTGTTAACTTCCACCGTTGTTCCGCTGGATTTTCCTTTAACCACCTCATTGGTTGATGGATTAATCATATCAGAAACCATCTTCTTTACTTCTTTCAAATCGGCAGTTTCTTCTTCATGATCGACTGGTTCGTCATGTACCTTGGCTATGTTTCCAATCAAGCCATTAACTTTTTCTTTAGGAACTTTCTTTAAAACAATGCCATTTTTTATTTGTGTATCTTGTGGTTTGCTGATCTTGCCATTCTCCAGATGATTTAACTCACCTTTATCTCCAATTTCCACCGATTTTATCTTTTTTGCTTTTTCATTTCCCGCCGGGCAAACATTTTGAAATTCTTTCAGGCTTTTGCTCCATATTTTCCCTTTACCATCGATTTTACTTTCATCAGATTTACTTTTTCTTTTCTTTTCGTCTTCCACCAATTTTTTATTTGCTTCAGCCACAACCTTTCTATTATGCTCCGCAACCTTATCATCCCTATTATTGCAACTATTTTTGTTACAATTGGTAGTGGTTGTACCTTTTTTCCATATTTTATCGAGTCTGAGGACTCTTATGTCTTCAAACAGATCTCTTACGTCGGTATCTTTGTCCACTTTATTACTTAAGTCGAAGATAGCGCAAGTATCATCTGGCATAACTCGGACGTCCACGTCATCTTTTTTTAACATAGGAAATTTTATCCTAGGCATATAAAGTTTGGCGTGTTTGTTGTACCTGTATAATGTTTGCTTTAGATAGGCTTCGTCTGAAGCTATAAGCAGTAAGTTCAGAGGTCTAATCAGCGCAGCAACCGCTGGTTTACCATCCCGAAAGGTCACAATTTGGTCTATATTATCAGCGTTGTAAGCTATCACACTGTATGATCCTTGTAAGCGCAAACATACTTCTTTGAGCATTTCAATTGTAAACGGATCACTACCTTTCCTGGTGTAGAAATGTAACAAACGAATTATGGCTTCACTGTCTACATCACCGTCCCTCTTACATTCCAGTTTCTCGAAAATTACATTGTGGTTATCAAGGGTACCATTGTGAATGCCAACTATATTACCCACTTTTATGGGGTGGTTATTGGCATTGTCCGTGGCAGAACCTACAGAGGTTTTTCTACAGTGACCCAGATATGTTTTAACCGGATATTCATTATCTCTCCATACCTTTAGAAAACCTTCGAAGTCTGTTTTTGTACCACCAAATCTTGAAATGAATTCTGGAGATGAGATACCCATTTTTAGACCCATAAAATTACCATCATTGAACAATATAGAAGCACCAGTTGCATCTGTACCCCTTGCTTGTGTCAATTGTAATAATTCTGTTGTCAAAAATATCATTGACTCTTGCCGTAATTTTTCCTGACGTTCCGCTAATTTTCCAAGCGCCATTGTACCGACTATTCCGCACATTGATTCTTTCTCCTTTTGCTATTGGCCGTTGTAATAAACTATATCGTCATTAGAAACTAGAAGTGTTGCTCCAGTATGTATTAGCAGAACAATCAAATACAATCCTAGCTTCAGAATGAGTGTCTAAGTAGGGATTTTTTTCAGATTTTTTTTCTTGTTCTTCCCTTTTTGGTTTTTTCTTCAATTCCATTTTGTTTTGTTCAGCAAAGTACTTGCTTGTCTGTTTCATATTACTGTCAATTATTTTTTTAGCATCGATTATGTATTCAAGTTCAACCTTTTCCTCTTTTCTTATGTTAATCCCATCGATAATGAATACGTTTTCTTTATAATTTGACATTATAACAGACATACAGAAGACTGTGTTTATAGCTTTGTTTTTCAAAGTTTTATTTAATGATACTATGCTAAATATCATTCCCATCCCATTCACTTTACGGTGGTTTAATATTGGCACACAGTTTGGTATGCTTAGGAATTGGATAATAAATCTTAAATCTCCTAATGGTCGCACTGGTCTTTTTGAATAAGATATATGATATAGAGAATGGTACAAGTATTTATCTATTATACCTTTAAGCATATTATCTATAAAGACAATTGCGTTTTTATTGGTCGCTTTTGCAGCGCTTTGGGGACATTGTGTAAATAATGAGAAGATTATTGATCCTTTTTCATCAACATATTCCGATAATTTTTTTACTTTGTTAAAGTCAAATACATTTATGTCCTTCACTACGCCATTCGCCGCACATTTATTATTATTTATTATTTTGATATTATTTTTTAAAATGCTAAGAATGGAGTTTGGTCTTTCTCCGTCGATTGGGTGAAAAGGAAACAAAGCTGGAATTAATCCGCCATCTGGCAACAAATCAAATAAGTTTTTATCTATTACACATGGGTTTCCAATGTCTATATAATGGTTATTAATACCCCTGGCAAGTGCTGTTATAAACTTTGCTTCTTCCCTGAATTCGTATGTATTTAGTAAGAATCTTTTATCTATCATTTATTTAATCCCTCATCAACCCTTTAAACATATACACTTTTTTTCTCAAATTTAAATGTGTTGATTTTATTTGATATGGTGTTTACAGACAGACAGGATTCTCTATCGTATTCAAGTTCCATTGACTCACCCAAACTCAGCCCTTTAGTGGCAGACCGTATAAATGCTTTGGCTGACGCAAATATTATGAGTCCATAGTCCGGATAGAAAATAACATCTGTAGGACTCCAATCTTTGAACAGATATAGCATCCAGGGTTCACCAGCATCAACAAAAGCACATGCATAGCCACCTCTTATCAGATTATTGGTAGTAGAAATGGTGTCATACATTTGCAATCCGATGGTGTGTCTATAATGATCTAATAAGCGAAAGATAATTTCTGTGTCAACGCGGCCTTTCCTTTTAAACGAGTCAGGAAAGGCGGCTTTATATTCATCGAACAGGTCGTCGTCATTCGATATATTACCATTGTGAACTCCAATTACTCTATTAGTTACAACTGGATGGTTGTTATTTCTGTCCTCTGGTGTACCTTTTGTTTTTGCCCTTGTATGACCTAATATAACCCTCAACTCTTCATAGGTTTTGTCTATGTGTAATTCTTCAGCCTTTTCATAGAAGTTTGACCTTGTAAATTTATAAGCATCTATGTTGTGCTTTATGACAGATATATCATTATCAGTGGCAAAAGCTACTCCAGAAGCATCAGTCCCTCTAACTTTTGACTCCTCGAATAATTTCTTTAATATCACCTTGATTATTTTGGGGTCACTAACTTTATGTCCTTTTAAAAAAGCAATTCCGAAAATTCCGCACATTTAATGTAATCTCCTGTTAAACTTATATTATAATCATGGCACCAAGGCTGTTGGACCATATAATTTCACCATCATCCCTTTTTATCTCTACCATTTTCTTTATCTTGTCTTGTAGCTCTTCAATCCCGTCTTCAATTTCCAAATCGTCGTTTTCTCTCAATATACGGCTTACTGCTGCGATCCATTCTTCTATACTTTGGCATTCGGACACATGTCTTAGGTCTACGCACTCCTCAAAAGCTGATTCTACGCGGCCTTTTTCATCCAGCATCACAGCCAATTCTTTTTCTATATTTTCCCACTTATCACCTTGACACAACCTTATCGAGCACGGTTTTACAGCAAGTTTTTCTAACACTTCGTACGCTGGCCCTACTTTTATCAAAATATGTTTCAACTGTCTGATCAAGTCTAACGACTCATCAATCAAAACGTCGTAGTATTTATGAAGTTCAGAAGTATTACTGAATCTATCTCCGGTAAAATCTTTCGGGCAATTATTCATTAAAGCGTCTTTGACCTTACGTGCTTGTTTAGACCACGCGTCGTCTCCCACCTCTAAAATACCCCACCTACTTATTTCGATAGCTTTTATCATCATAGCATGATACAGACAAGCTAAAGCCGCAACAGCACTCGGTGATAATAGACAATCAGCCGCTCTCATTTCTAAATGAAGTCTTTTCACATCCCCGTCTTCATTGAACATAGTATAGTTATAGTTTACCCAACCATACTTTCCGCCGCCAGCGTTATTCGCTACTTGTTCTTTGACATTTGGCATGCTGTTCAAAATAGCAGATATGTCCAGTACCGACACTCTAAACTTTTCCCATCTTGTCAGTCTTTCTGGCTCGTGTAGACCAGAAGCCATCCACGTGATAGCATTCTGATAACGTCTACATAATTGGTGAAAATTCGCCAATATAATCTTTGGTAATGGTTTTTCCAGCTCACTTATCTGGCTTGGTATTCCAGACTCACGCTCGTTCGGGAACATCTTACCATAATAAGACGCCAATATATGCATATGAATGCTCGTTCTCTCGTTTACAAAACCACCTTTGCTAATAGTAGAATCTATGATATTCTTGGACATCTTGAAGAATTCCCAATAGTCGATTCTTCTTCCCACAGTTATGATCTCTATTCCTTTTTTGCCTTGTAAACTACCGTCCGTGGTTATACTGTGGACACCAGTTGGGCTGACGGTACCATAAGAGTTGCTGGGCCGCATCTCTTTGGTTATTTTAGATCTTATATCATCCGGATTTCTTTTTGGATCGTATTTATCTGGACACGTATCGCAGTTGACTTTAAAATCTTTACAACACAAACAAAAGGGTACGAAATTAGGGCAAAATATACCAGCACACGCAATGTCGCTTTTAAAATGCTCGCACTTCGCACAATCACCCTCATCACAAGTTCCTGTGCGGTTGATACACTTCTCAATAGAAGGTTTACCTATACAACTGTCTTCTTTGAGACACTTTTGCCAGCAATTGTTCCCGTTTTCCATTTCTGCACACGGGCAGGCGTTACTATCCCCCTTACACGTTCCCTTCTGTGAAGGAAGGTTAAACTCGAATTCAATTCCAATTTTCAAATTCTTATTCAACAAGCTTCTGCTATAACGCATGTCACCCGAACTAAGTTTTGGTTTTGAATCATGTTGGAAAAACAGCCAACGATCTTTGTCGTTCTTCATTATAATATGACCTCCAATTTACCTCAATTAAATTACTATATTCCTTCTTTGTCAAAATACAATCGAGGAATCCTTCAATAGATTTTGCCCTTTTATCATAGCCCATCATGTCGCGTATATCATTTACTATTATTTCCATATTTTGTTCTGCGAATGTGGTGGTTCTTGTCACAATGGATTTATATATCTCATTTGCTGATGGGATGTTTGGATATACCATCCTTATATCCTCGTCAGCTACCATTGTATCTAAATTTTCAAAGTTATTCGTTATTGCTTTTATTCGGCTTATCACATCTTCTACCACCACAGCACCTAGCGACAACAAACCTTTGGTTAAGACTGGATGGCGTAGTAAATAACCACCAGGCACTCTATATTCCAAAGTTCTATTGTCAAGTATAAATTCACCAGGTTTTCCATATCTACCGGCCACGAAACTTCTTCTGAAGGAATCCATTTCTCCTTCTAGTATTATTGAAGGAATCCCAACGTAGAAATCTAATGCTTTTACTATTTGTCTTGCAAGTAGTTTTCTGTTATATTTATGTGGTCCTAACAACGGTTTAGGTAAACCAAAATGAAGATGAAACCCAGCTGCTTCGTTATTGTATGCTGAAGCTGCCACCATCCTTATGTTGCGCCCAGATATATGTCTATTGAAACTTAACACTGGTGGGTGTGCATCTATGGTATACCTTGCTTTATTAAGTAGAGCATACATATTATCCGTTACGACCTCTTCTTTTATACTAGGGAGAGGTCTAATTTCCACCATAGGGCCATCATGGCCCACATCTGACCACCTCCGGAAGAATGTACTGGCATAGAGTAATCTTCCTGTATCATCCACCAAAAAGAATTCGGGATCACAACCAAGGGTTATATCCTCAACTATTTCTATCTCTGGGATTTGAACCACATTTTCAAGTTGTAAGACTTCAAATACTTTGCTGTTTACATACGCTAACATTGGATTAGCATTTGAGTCTTCCTTGTAAGCAGGGGCTACTTTCAATGTTACTATTTTGCCGTTTTTTGATTTTAAGTTTAAGAATTGCCCTATACTTAATTGGTAGAACTCTCTCAATTCTAATGGAACTCTGATTAATTTTTGCTCATCTTTGTCATGGAAAGTATCCATGCTCTTAGAAATTTTTGTAGGTATGTTCATATTTTATTATACTCCTTCGATTGCTCTCTTAATTTTGCTTTTATCTAACAAGGTTCTATCAATGCGCCAAGTCTCTCATATGCTTTATGTCTGCAACTTCCCTTACCGTAAAATTGGTTAAGGAGCACCCCAATATCAGCATCTACATAGTCGTACACAATGGCATCAGTTTTACCTGGTGCTGTGCGTTGTATACGCCCGATTACTTGCTCACATTTACCTTCAAACCTAAATGGACATGCTATAAAAGCACGGTTCAAAGGAGCAAAATCAAAACCTTCACCGAGGAGTTGATTAG
>Ga0307992_1001095_pt1 | contig 16312 bp, 15 predicted proteins | sample EllFjometagen133_FD_203162 | JGI IMG/M metagenome (GOLD analysis project Ga0307992, IMG submission 203162) | Marine microbial communities from Ellis Fjord, Antarctic Ocean - #133 | ecosystem: Environmental > Aquatic > Marine > Unclassified | place: Southern Ocean | collected 2014-10-08
GAAATAGCAAAACGATGTTTAACAGTTGGATATCCTTTATTATTAACCCAGTCATATTGAGGGAACTGCGTATGAATTTTTTCCATAAAATCGTCACGATAGGTTTTTGCAAGGACTGAAGCTGCAGCTATTGCACAGAATTTTCCATCACCCTTAACGATACAACTGTAGGGGATTGATTTGTAAGGTTTAAAGCGGTTGCCATCAATAAGGAGAAATTCGGGTTTTATATCCAGTTTTTTAATAGCTTTCTGCATAGCCAGAATAGATGCATTAAGGATGTTTATCTTATCTATTGCCTTGTTATCAACCCGGGCAACAGCCCAACTTACTGCAATTGCAATAATCTTTTCCCTAAGCTCGTATCTTATTTTCTTACTAAGTTTTTTGGAATCGTCAAGTAGTGGTAGATCAAAATTCTCAGGCATAATAACAGCTGCAGCAAATACCGGTCCGGCAAGACATCCCCTGCCTGCCTCGTCACACCCTGCTTCTATTAAGCTTTTATTCAGGTATTTCTTAAGCTTAGCCATTTCACTTCATAAATCGATATTCGTTATTCACTTTCTCCTAATCACTACATTTCCTCATCACCACATCACCTTTTAAAACTTTTTCAATGCTTTCCCAAAAAGCTTTTGCTGTCTTATCCCAGCTAAATTTCCTGCTTTGAGCAATTCCTTTTTCAATTAAATTTTCACGAAGTTTAGCATCTGTATAAATTTTCTTCATGGCGGATGTGATAGTTTCCGGATTGGATGGATTAATGTATAATACTGCATCGCCTGCTACTTCGGGAATGGAAGTTATATCGGATGCAATAACAGGAACGCCACATTGCATAGATTCAAGTACAGGAATTCCAAATCCTTCATAATGAGAGACAAAAGTCATGGCCGTAGCTGAACTGATTATCAATTGCATATCTTCAGTACTTACTCTGCCGGTAAGGATAACATCAATACAATAATCCATATGTTTGAGTTTCTTCTTCAAACCAGGGGTTGTAAAAAGAGTTTCTCCTGCCAGTAACAATTTCATATCAGAACCGGTTTCTTTTTTAAAATCTTCGAAAGCCTGAAGAAGTGAGGAGATATTTTTTCTTGGATGAAGACTGCCGGCGTAAACAAAGTAATCCTTTCCTGAAGTAAATCGTTTTTTTGTTTCTCTTTTTTCAATTTCAGAAGCCGGTTTAAATATTTCATTTGCTCCATTGTAAACTACATCAATAATTCCCGGATCAACACCATAACTTTCTGCAATATCTTTCCTGGAATATTCTGAGACGGTAATTATTCTGGTTGCTTTTTCTGCAAATTTCGGAAAAAATCTGTTATAATAATTTCTGATCATCCGTGGCAGATCATTGGGACGATGGAAAAAATTCAAATCATGAATAACAGGGATGCATGGTGTTTTAATATATAAAGGCAGGAACCCGTCTGGTGAGATGAAAAGGTCTGGTTTAAGTTTTTTCAGGACCAGCGTAAGAGAAATTTCAAACCACCAGTACCAGAGAAAAGGGTGCCGGGTTTGCGGGCGGATAACTCTGGTTGTTATGTTATCACTAAAAATAAAATCTTTACTGAATTGCCGGTCGAAAAGAAAAACAAAGTCGTGTTCAGGATGATCCCTGGTGATCCGTTTGAGTGTTTCATTTATGAACCAACCGGTACCATCAATTCTGTTTTTTATCAATAACCGGGTATTTACGGCTATTAGCATGGGTTATAACAAATTATTAAAGTGTGAAAAGAAATTACAAAGCTTTATTACATTTGTAAAGTAAAGGATAAAAATTAAGGAGTCAAAAAGTCTAAAGGTCTAAGAGTCGAAAAGTGGAAGAATGAAACTTTCAACTCAAGTTAGTCTGTAACCTCATACTATCGGTGAAAAAAAAGTTTTTAACCAATCTTTTCATACTACTGTTACTGAATTTCCTGATAAAGCCTTTCTGGGTTTTAGGGATAGACCGGACGGTGCAGAATGTTGTTGGTGCAGCAGAATATGGATTTTATTTTTCGCTGTTCAGTTTTTCAATTATTCTGAATATTCTACTTGATTTTGGTATAACAAATTTCAACAATCGTGCTATTGCAAGAGATCATGCTAACCTGTCATCATATCTTTCCAATATTGTAATACTTAAATTTCTTCTTTCTGTAATATATTTTATTGTCAGTTTTCTAATTGCTTTTATTATCGGGTACGATAATATTCAGATGAAACTGTTGGTAATCCTGGTAATTAATCAGTTTATTGCATCATTCATTCTGTATATGCGATCGAATGTAAGTGGTTTGCAGATGTTTCGCACTGACAGTTTTCTTTCGGTGCTTGACAGGGCATTGATGATTATTATTTGTGGAGTTTTGTTATGGGGAAATATTACAGAGGAAAAGTTCAGGATAGAGTGGTTTGTTTATGCACAGACAGTGGCCTATCTGTTAACCCTGATCGTTTCTTTTGTTATTGTATTAAAGAAAGCGACTTTTTTCAGGCCCGGATTTAATTCTGAGATGCTTGTAAAGATAATAAAAAGCAGTTATCCGTATGCGTTGCTGAGTATGTTCATGATTATCTATGTACGTATCGATTCGGTGATGCTTGAACGTATGCTTGATGATGGAGGTGTTCAGGCTGGAATATATGCACAAAGTTACAGGATACTTGATGCTGCTTCAATGATGGGTTATTTGTTTGCCGGAATTCTGCTTCCTCTGTTCTCAAAAATGATAAAACAAAAACAGTCGGTTGAAGAACTTGCACAACTTTCCTTCCTGTTGCTCATTATTCCCGCAATCCTGGTTTCTTTTGGGTCCTTATTTTTTAAAAAGGAGATAATTTCACTTTTATATGATTCCCATATTCCGGTTTCGGCAGATATTTTCGGGATACTGATGCTGGCATTTATACCTGTATCAGTAGGTTATATTTTCGGGTCGCTGCTGACAGCTAATGGAAATCTTAAAATGCTTAATATTATTGCTCTTTCAGGAGTTATTACAAATGTTATTCTTAACCTGATCCTTATTCCAAAATATCAGGCAATGGGATCAGCAAAAGCAAGCCTTTTTACACAATCAATCACTGTACTAGTCCAGATTATTGTTGTTTACAGAATAATGAAGTTCAAACCGGATATTTTAAGGAATATTAAGCTGGCAGGATACTTTGCTCTTGTTGTAATTCTGGGTTTTTTGGTTTCAAGAATGAGCTTTTTCTGGGTTTATGAACTTATTATTTTCGGTTTACTGGGTATTATTTTTGCCTGGTCTGTAAGATTATTTAAACCGGTATCTATTATTAGAATATTGAAGCAGGAGTGAATGCTTATTCTTTTTTGCGACTGATTATTTTCAGATACAAAGTAACAGCAGCCACTCCTGCTATAACACCAAGGAAATTGGATAACATATCTATGGGATTGAAAGTTCTGCCGATGATAATTTTCTGATGAAATTCATCAACAAATCCTATTGCCATTCCGATAAGAAGAGTTAGCAATATTATAATAATTGTGGGATTCAGATTATTTTTAATTCTCCAGATTAGAAAAAAACTAACTAACAGGAAATATTCAATAAAATGGATGGCATAATCTATCCTGATAGTTGATTCGTCAATATTTAACTTAAGATCTGGTAAATTTGGTGTAGAGGACATTCCTAAGATAATGAGGAGCCATACCCAGAAAAATACTTTAAAAAATGGCTTAAACCTGATTATCAGTTTATACATAAACAAAGAAATTTATCGGGGTATAAATATAGAAATAGTTTTGGAAGAATGGAATAGAGGGAGTAAAGGGAATAGAAGGAATAAAGGGAAGAGTGGAATTTTTAACTTATTGCAGATCCAAGAGGGGACGGATAAATGCATCTTTAAAACCTTTTTCCACAATTGTATTTAGGACTTTTTTTGCTGCGGAAAAACCTTCATATTCCCCAACCGTATAGCGGTAAAACTTATCTTTTCCATGGAATACTCTTACATCTGAAACTTTATTGAATGCTTTGGAATGCGGAGGGCGAACAAGCGCATATATTTGAATTGTATAGATTGGTATTCCTTCAATCTCAATCATTCTTCCTAAAAAGTTACTTTTCCTGCTTTCCATGACGAGAATTTCACCCAATTCATGATTGTCAACAATTCTTGCTTCTGAGAATCCGGCATCATAAAGTTTTCCTAATATATTTATTGCCTTGGTTTTATGAATAAAATTACCCAGAGTATAATAGAATTCACCATTAGCTGTATCAATCTGGATAAAGTTCAATTCTTCGATATTGTATTTGGAAAAATAATCATCAGGCAATTTTTTACTGACTTTAATAACAAGGATAGTGTATTTAAGTTCTTTGCCAAATTTAAGATATTCAGGTACGTAAATCTCAGTTTTATATACCAGGTTTGTATCGGAACTTAATAATCTGATATCAACCCGTCGATTATATTTTCTGCCTTCCGGCAGGTCGGTACCATCAGATTTCTTATTTAATGCAACAGCTTTTATTTCCCCAAAACCACGGGTTTTAAATCTGGACTTTGATATTCCATTTGAATAAAGGTAATCAACAACAGAGATGGCTCTTTTTCTGGAAAGTGCCAGATTGTAATTACTGCTGCCTATTGCATCTGTGTTTCCAATTATCTCAAATTCAACGGAAGGATATTGTTTCATTATTAATGTTACCCTTTCCAGTTCGGTTCGTGCTTTGCTATCAAGGTTATAATTATCGAAATCGAACAGGATTGGGCGGCTTGTAAAAACTTCTCCTGAAGCAACTACTTCAAGGTCGAGGTGGGTTATAAATGAAATACTTTCTTGTCTGATCTCGTCAGGAATAGTAATTCTCTCTTGTTTGCTTTGATAATTATCTCCGGAAATCAGTAATTCATATGATCCTGAAGGTAGCTTAACGTTAAATTCCCGGGTTTGTAAATCGGGTAACAGAGTTTTAATTGTTTTATGCTGAATGGAATCTTTGATTATAACAAGGAATGAGGAATCAAGTTCCTGCCTGCCGTCTCCCAGTTCAATAGTCCCTGATAAAGTAGCTTCAGTCAGTTTAAGTTCATTTGTGAAAATAATTCTGTAAATATTCTGGCTTGCCAACCATCCTCCTCCTGAAAACTGTGATAAATATACGGTATCACCTTTTCCAACAGGTACTAAAAACATGTCATTGTCAGTTGAGTTAATTGAATAACCGATATTTACCGGTGTGGTCCAGCTATTGCCGGCAGCTTTTTCAGAATAAAAGAGATCAAATCCTCCTAGATTAAAGTGTCCTTGTGAGCTGAAATAAAGCTTCATGTCGTCCTCTGAAATGAACGGATTGTCTTCCAGCACAGGGGTGTTTATTTTATTCCCAAGATTTTTTGGTTCGCTCCATTCACCATCAGACTTTAATTTTGATTGGTAAATATCTAATCCGCCATACCCGCCCTGCCTGTTACTGGAAAAATAGAGAGTTTCCCCGTTTTTTGAAATAGAGCAGTTGGATTCCCAGTATTTTGTATTAATATTCCTGCCAAGACTTTCAATTTCAGTCCATTTACCGTTTCTGTAATGACTTGAAAATAAGTCAGCCATGCCTCTGTTTTCCTTAAACATAAACAGAGTTGTTCCATCATAAGAGAGGGAAGAGGTCTGGCAGTCTTCTCCGGCTTTAATCTCATCGGTAATATCTTTTGGATCTGACCATTGTCCCTTTTCTTTTACGGAATACATGATCCGGAAGTTTGAGCCGAGTTTTGCAGTGTAGGCAAGCACTTTACGGTTCCCTGATACCGCTGGGTTCACATTTACCTGAAAACTGTTTATATTATCCCCGAGATTTTCAATTCTAAATAAAACTGGGGTATTCATAAGTTTTTTCGCACTATTACAACTATTAATCTCCCGGTTAATGAATTCCAATTCATAAAATTCGGTTTCATCCAATACTTCCCGGAACTTATTATAGTACAGAATTGCATCATCGAGTCTGAATGCAATATGATATGCATTTCCCAGATAAAACAATGCGTCTTTAGGGGCTTTTCTCTCTTTGTAGCTATAGGAGTAATTATTTGTTATATTTTGAACAGCTTTTTCAAGATAGGGAATAGATGAAGTTTTTCTGCCCGGAATGTTGAGATAACAAACTCCTATTTTGTATTGAATATTTGAATTATCCGGGTCCATTTGTTCAAGCATAAGAAACATGGGCAGGGCAATATCGTGGGCATTGTTGTAAAGCAGAATCGCTTCTGCTTCTTTAAATATCTTTTTAAAATCCGGGACTTGTTGAGCAAGTATTGTATTGAATGTTGAAAGAGCAATAAAAAGGGAGAGTATGACTATCTTTTGGATAGCGTTCCAATTATTTTTTTTTATTGGTTTCAAACCGGGTTTTTCCCTTAAGTAATTGATAATATGAGTTTTTCAGTAGTATGGAATAACTATTTTATTTTTTCAATGATAAAGATATAAAAATTTATGAATTGTGATTGTATATTTAGTCAGGATACGGTTGGAATACCCGGAAGTGAGATGGAAAAAGTAGTTCCGGTTTTCAGGCTGCTATTTATCTTAATAGTACCTTTGTTGAGATTTACCAGTTCCTTGCAAAGGCGCAAACCTAACCCGGTTCCTTTCTCATTGGCAGTACCTATCATTGATTCCAGTTTATCACTACCGAAAATATTTTTGGTTTTATCTTTCGGGATTCCAATGCCTGTATCTTTAACTAAGATAAGAATCATGTTTTTCTTATCAGGATGAGGTGAGGTTATAACACTAACTATTCCATCTTTATTCGTGAATTTCAAAGCATTGGACACAAGATTACGGATAACGATCATAATAAGTTCTCTGTCACAAAAAGCATATTTCTCTTCTTTAAATACATATTTCAGGGTAATAGATTTTTGTCTTGCCATCTCTTTAAAGACATTGAAAACTTCGGATACGATACCGGAAATATCACAGGAATCCGGACTATAACGAATCTGGTCTCCCTGACTTCCTCCCCAGTACAACAAATTATCAATCAGCTCTCCTGCAGATTTTGCCAATTCATTAGCAGATATCCGGAATTTTTTATCTTCTAATTTAAAAGAGTCTTCTTTAAGCAATTCAGTTATTTGAATAAGACTTGCAACCGGACTTCTTAGATCGTGAGCAATAATTGAGAATACCCTGTTCTTAAAATCCAATGCTTCCTGCAGCTTTTTGTTCTGGCTGGCAATTTTTGTATTTTGGCTACTGATTTCTTTGTTTCTGGTTTTAACTTCACCTGTTCTTTCTTCAACTAACCTCTCGAGATTTATATTAATATATTTTATTTCACTGGTCAGTCTTTCATTTTCCTTATAAGCAAGTGTCCATCTATGTATAAGCATTATTGACTGGAGAAAAACAAATATCTGAATAGCAAAATGGCTGGAATATTTATTAAATATGGCAGTTTCTGAGTTAGCAAGAAGTATGTCATTTACCAATGCAGCCAGCAGGATAACAAGCCCCGAAAAGTAGATTATATCAGTTTTCTGTCCCTTAAGTGAATTTCTTCCGCTTGCATAAAAGTAATACAGTAAGAAGGCCATTGTAGCAGGCTGGAAATAAAACATTGAGTACGAGAATATCTCAACCTTGAAAAGAAGAATGATCAGCAATAAAATAGCGGAAATTAAAGTATTCAGGCGGGTAAGCTGATACAATATTTTTGCCGGGTACAATGAGTATAAATACCACATACCAAACAGAAGTGTTATAAAACTTCCTAAATATTCAAGCCGGATCATCCATTCCCATGAGATATTGGCAAGAAGTAATACCATGTAAGTATCTGTGCACATAAGCCGAATTAAAATACCGGCCAGCGCCATTGAGAAATATAAGAGAGTTTTATCTTTTCTGAAGAATAAAAAAAAGAAGAAAAAAAACAGGGAGAAAGAGAGCAAAACACCCAGGGATATTAAACTGATCATATTATAGTGATTCTCGAATCGTGTTAGTTTTTCCGGATGCCCTATTCTCATTGACTTCCAGAATCCTCCCCTCCTGTGCTGGTAATTGGATACCAAAATAGTGATCTGCAAAGTATCATTTACCGGAGTATAACTTACCTTAAAGGGGGCATAACCTGCTTCACTGTCCTGCTTTGAAATGCCCGGTGTTCCATTGCCCCCGGCATAAAAATAATCCAGGTACAGATCAAAAGCAGCATCAAACACAGGGACATCAAACATAATTTCTTCCCTGAAGCTGGGGGGCAGCAGAATTTTTAGTCTGTATGTAGCGTATCCTTGACTCTCAATATCAAAATTATCGGAATCATAACTTGTCCAGTAAGATGGAACTTTCCCGTAACAATCAGGTGTTAGTCGTTTGTCAGAATCAAAATCAACTGGATAAAGAAATTTATTCCAGTAAAATTCCCACTCACCATTCAGATTGACAACGGTGCTCTGATCAAACTCAAGTTCCCGCAGATCGAGTATTCCCTCTTCAGAAACAAACCTGTTATTATTGTTAGCAATAACAGCTGGAGTAAGTAATAATAATAGTGCTATTATTCGAATAGAGTACCTCATAATATGCTGAAATTCATGATAAATGTAGTAAGAACAAACGTAAATAAATTATTCTCTTTTTACTGTAAAATCTTGTGTGAAGTTAAAAAAATCACCATGCATCTTTATTAATATTAATTTTGCAATTGGTGCTTATTTAAAAATTGGTATTTAGAAATGGCAGAAAATTAATTATATTAACACGCAGAAAATTATAAAACAGGCATATATATATTATAAATTACACATTTTCTTAAAGACGTTGTTTTACCAGCGTCCTGTCAACTTAATATTGCCAACTGCTTTTTGCTAACTGCCAATTTAAAGTTTGCGACACGGTAAGTTTGATATTGTACTAGAGGTTAAAATAAACAAATAGATTTAATGCGGAAATTAAAACATTTAATAAGGCAAATAATAAAATCATACTTCTGCTTTTGCATGCATATATTTTACAGAAAAATTGAAGTTAGAGGTCTGGAAAACATCCCCAAAAACAAGCCGGTAATTTTTGCAGGGAATCATCAGCTTGCTATTCTCGACGCTTTATTAATTGTATGTACTAGTAAGAAACAACCCAGTACTTTAACCAGTGCCTTTATTTTCAATTCTCTGATTTTGGCAAAGATTCTATCGGTTCTGAAACTGATGCCAATTTACAGAATACGTGATGGCGTAAAATCGCTTCAAAAAAATGAAGAAATTTTTAAAAGATGTAATAAGTTGCTTTCAAATAATGAAGCGGTTACAATTTTCCCGGAAGCCAATCACCATGCAGACAGGCGCTTAAGGCTTTTAACGAAAGGGGTTTCAAGGCTTGCCTTTAATGCTGAAGAATCAAAAGGATTTAAACTGAACTCTATAATTGTTCCTGTTGGAATAAATTTTAGCAACCAATATAATTTCAACAGTAAGTTATTTTTAAACTATGGATTTCCCATTGAGGTTAAGAAGTATGTTCAATTATACAGAGAGCATCCACAAAAAGGAATGCTGAAACTAAAAGAAAAAGTTGCAAAATCTATCCAGCCATTAATGATTGATATTAAATCTGATGAATATTACAAAACGATAGAATTAATAAGAGAAATATTCCGTGAAGACTATGCTAATTTTCTTAATATTAACCTAAAAGAGCTTGGAGATGAGTTTGATGTGGATAAGAAGTTAATTCAGGTTCTTGAATTGATTGATGAAGTTGATCATGAAACTTTGGACGAATTAAACAAGCTGGTTACCGGTTACGATAATGGGTTGCAGAAACAGAATCTGCGTGATTGGTTAATTAAAAAGAAAGAATTCCCGTTTCCAAAAACTATGCTTGAACTTTCTCTTGAAATTGTAGGTTTCCCTTTGTTTTTATTTGGATTTTTAAACAATATAATTCCTTATTTGTTTCACGCGATTTTTACTCGTGTAATAGTTGATAAGCAGTTTCTTCCGGGAGTGAGGATAAGTATCTCGATGTTCTTTTTCCCCATATATTATCTGCTAATTTTTGTTCTGTTATTTTTATTATCAGCTAAGTTGGCATTCACATTGATATATATTATTGGCTTACCATTAACAGGTTATTATGCATTAAAGTATTTTATACGGATTAAAAAAGTTCTGGCAAAAATCCGCTTTGTTAAACTGATTAGAAAAAAGGATGATAGTACACTTAATTTAATAAGTTTAAGAGAGAAAATTATTGAAATAATGGATAGTGTAATCACCAAACATGATACCTCTTATTGATCGTGTAGATGTAAACTCTGGTATTGAATAGCCACATATTGTAATGAGGAATAAAGACACTGAAAAACTATACTATTTAATTGTTAAAGCAGGAATTTACCCAAATATACCTGAACTATTGCCAAAAGAAAACTACTCAACGCTAATAAAGCTTGCTGAAGAAGCTAGGGCAATACCTGTATTTATTGGGGTAACATTCTCTAATTATTCTGCAGATGATTCCCTTATTTTGATAAAATACTTCTTGAAAGTTGATTTTTTTTACTAATTTGCAACAGATATTTATTTTAAAAATCAGATTATGAAAAGAAACATTATTTTATCATTATCATGCTTAGTTGCAATGTTATTCGTGTTCCCATCCTTTGGTCAGGATGTAAACAGAATCACTGCCAAAGAGAAGAAAGAAGGATGGTTTCTATTATTCAATGGCAAAGATTTCAAAGGTTGGAGGCAATGCAATGGAACTGAAATGCCCATAAATTGGACTATTGAGGAAAACGCTATGAAGGTCTTTACTGGTGAAGGGAAAAGGCCCGGTTCAGGTGCAAACGGAGATATTATATTTAGTGATAAGAAATTCAAAAATTTTGAATTATCAATAGATTGGAAAGCAAGTAAAATGGCAAACTCCGGTATCTTCTTTAATATAAGAGAAGTGCCTGGTAAGGCAATCTACTTTGCTGCACCTGAGATTCAGGTTCTCGACAATATTGATGCAACTGACAACAAAAATCCCACCCACCTTGCCGGTTCACTGTATGATATTATTGCAGCAGATCCAAAGACTGTTCGCCCTACAGGAGAATGGAATACAATTGTGGTTCGTGTACTGGATGGTAAGGTCACTCACACACAGAACGGAGTAAAGGTTGTTGAGTATGAAATGTGGATTCCTGCGTGGGATGAGATGGTTGCCAATAGCAAATTCAGTAGATTCCCGGGTTGGAATGAAGGTATTTCTAAGGAGGGTTATATCGGGCTGCAGGATCATGGATATCCGGTCTGGTTCAAGAATATCAAAATTCGGGAATTATAGTAGTTTGGTGTACTGGTTGAGGATTGAGATTTTATAAAAAAGCCCACATGCACTAAACCTTTTGCATCGGGATTCGCGGACTTGTTTTTGGGTGCTTAACACCGAAAAAGTCTTACCATACTGCGTATGGAACGGTCTTTCTTCATTATCCAGCTTTTCAAGCAAGCTTGAGGTTGTCTAATAAAAAAAGCCCTATACCAATTTCATTGGTAAGGCTTTTTCTTTGTAGCGGGGGTTAGGATGCTGAAAGTTTTATACAGGACGTAATAACAGAGCAAACAACGCCAAAGAACTAAGGGTATTCGCTGCGCAGTGGACAATCATACCTATGTAGATGTTGCGTTTCCACCAGGCCAGATACACAAAGGGGATCATTGCCACAATAATGGTATTCGCCAAGGCGAAAATAAGTGGTATACGGCAAATAAAGTGGCATTCAACAATGGTGTTCACTTTCCGTATCGTGATATTCTAGGCAATAGAAAACCACGAAAATATAGTTCTTCCACCACGGGTCCTGCTATCCCATTAAACAGAGTTCCTAGAATCGCAGTAACCAATATTACAGATTGAGGATATTGTCCAATATTCTCAATAAATTTTGCCGTAAAGAACCAATCTGGTAACCAGAAGAACAGACGCTCAGAGATAAAGTTGTCGATCGGTGTGAACACTACTATCAATATTAGCATAAGCCAGGCAAACAAAATCAGACCAAACCAAAAGTATTGTTTTTTAGGTAATGGCTCTCTAAAAAGCACCACATCCTTTAAAGTTATTTTGCCCGATAATTTCTTACCTTGATAAAGAAGAATGCCAAGTTCCACCGTAACTAATACCAAACCGATAATTATGAATAATGCCATTGCCGGGGGCCACCCAAGCCGATCCAATACGGGTGCTAACACAGCGAAAAAACCCAGGATAAATATTCCAGGCATCAAATGAAAAATTATCGATTGTTTAAGTGAGTGTTGTTGAACATTATTGACCATTTGGATTTTCCGTCTTGTTTTTAGTTTTTTCAGCTACCTAACATATTATTATACTGCGATATTCCAGATAATATTCAATATTTTATGCTTATAAATTTACAAGATAATTAACTCAAAGCCAACAAAAACAATTATTTATTACAGCTCTTTTGAGTCATCGTTATAAAAAGAACCCAATAGTTATAGATTCTTTCAACAACCCCCATAATTTTTTTTGTTTTGTTTGTGTGGACTTCATATATACAAACACGTGAAGGTCTCAATCAAATACCCCCTACCAAGTTGGCTGGGGAAAATCCCTGGCGGGTAAAATTATTTATTAATTTAAATTAATACTTATGGTAACAATTATTGGTTTTGAAAAACGTGAAAACAAGAAGAAGGATGAATTCAATGTTATGATCCTTCAAGGAGATGTTGAAACTATCATTTCTAAAGACACCGGTAAACCATATTTAACTGCCAGGAAAACATCAATCCCATGTACTTTTGATGATATCATGGCAAAAACTATGGTCGGTAAGGATCTGCCAGGGGAAATTTTAAGACAGGATTGTGAAGAATATGAATTCACAATACCATCTACTGGTAAGAAAATCAAGCTTGCATACACCTATGTGTATAATCAAGAACCTGCAGGCATTGAAGATACAGTAATGAGTTAATCATTTAAACTGTTAGTAGATGTAAATTAATAAGGGGTGTGACAAATGTTGCACCCCTTTATTTATTCAACAAAAACTTAAAATCATGACTACAAAAACAATATCACCAGCAGAATTCCAGTCAACACTTCCTAGTTTCATAGGGACATTTAAGTATCACTTTCACCAATTATTTAAACTCAGCATGAACCTTACAGATGGTTGTGATTATGTACGTAATGAAGCAAAAGCGTATTGGTTATTTGATGCAATACTCTCACATCAGTTAACAAGCACAGTAAACAAACAGCCATTCCAAGTATGGCGATTAAAGAAGCAAGAGGATGATACCTGGTCATTAATATGTGAGGATGGCAATAAGAATATCCTTGTAATACAACGTATCGAATTCAGTGATTTTCTTATAGATGAAATAACTATATGGCTAGTTGATGGAGTTGCTATGCTACCAACAGAATGCTAATACAAATGACACATGAAGAGAAGAAAAAGTATATAAGTGACATCTTTAAACACTGCAAGACTGACAGCATACTGATAATCAATCATATAGGGCGTTTAGAGCATCTTAATTGCCCTTTCTATGTACGTGTTATAGTGGATGTCCATATACTTAAGAAAGGCTCTGTAAAGGCCGTTAAAGCGGTTAAAATGAGCTTAGAATTAATTGATGTATATATCATTGAATCAAAGGCTTACTATCATTATAATTTCAGGTTATTAGATCGCACAGACCCGAACACCGGTTATTAAATGATAGTTGAGTTATGCTGTATTTTTTAGGCATTGTTTTTTGAGATGGTTTCTCATAAAAAAACCACTGAAAAAACGTAGCAAAATGAATCGATTCCGGGAATTGATAAAAGGGTTTACCTATCACAGGTAAGCTTTTTTTTTATTATTTAAAACAATACTTAACTTTAAAGATATGAATAAAGGACCAAGCAAAATTGACAAAAGAACTTTTCGTTGTAATAAGTGTAACTATAATGTTCAAGTCTATGGTGAAAGGTACTTCGATCATGGATGCCTAAATTTCATGGAAACATTCGTTTGTTTAGAGTGTAAAAGGTTATTTGAAGGGATAACTACAGAACTTCAAGACTTTGGGACAATCACAGAACCTAAGATTGATCATGAGGATGTTAAATCTATTCAATGTCTGTTTTGCAGTAGTTATAATACGAAAAAGTGGGATCCATCTATAGGGCAATGTCCAAAATGTGGAAGTACTATGACATTTGAAACACAAGGAGAAATTAGAGTCAAACACATAGAAGTCAAAAAAGTAATAAAAGAAAAAACCATTATGGTCAAAGAAAAGAAAAGTGTAGAAGAGGTATATAAGAACGGTTTATTTACAATCAATGGTATAGATAAGAATAATAACCTGTACCCTATAACTCATAAGGGTGATCCTGAACGAATAGGTCAACCCATGACAGATGAAGAATTACATGTTTTTGGTGTTGAATTAGTGTTAGTCTATTACCATTATCAAAATGGTGATATCAAAAAGAGAAATGTAAACTCTGGTATTGAATAGCCACATATTGTAATGAGGAATAAAGACACTGAAAAACTATACTATTTAATTGTTAAAGCAGGAATTCACCCAAATATACCTGAACCATTGCCAAAAGAAAACTACTCAACACTAATAAAGCTTGCTGATGAAGCTAGGGCAATACCTGTATTTATTGGGGTAACATTCTCTAATTATTCTGCAGATGAAAACAGTCCATCTATGCGTGGAGGTGAATACGTAGTTGAAATAACCAGGTTAAAAGGACTATGACTTTATATAAGTTATTGGATTTGTTATTTGATTATTGTAATTTTACTCAAATAACCATTGAACCTATATGAAAAATAGCGACAATTTCGTTATACAATCGTTATGCACAATAATAAAATTAAAGTCGCATAAAACAATCAAATGAAAAGATATAATGCTAAATTTGCATTTTACATAAACTTAAATTATTAATCATGAGTAAAGGAACCGTAAAATTTTTCAATGAATTTAAAGGATTTGGATTCATCGCCCCTGATGATGGTAGTAAAGATGTATTTGTGCATAAAAATGGATTAACCGATAAGATAGCTGAAGGAGATAAAGTAAGCTTTGATGTAGAGGAAGGTCAAAAAGGATTAAACGCAATAAATGTAAAAGTAATATAAATATAATATTATTCTTTGACTTTCTAGCATTGTTTAATCCTGTCAAAGTTGATTTTTCTTAAGGGAGAGAGTATTATTTATAGTTGTTTATTAACGGACAGCTCAAGTGCATAACAATAGCTAAAATGCATTAAAACGACATTTTAGTCTAGTCGTTAATCCATATAACCACTTTAAATAGATTAAGAATAGCTAATTCCCTATTTCCTAATTTTGAAAATAAACTACCACGGCTAAATACTGTTTGCATATGGTTGAAAGTGTATGGTTATCCTGTAATAATTGACAGAATAGCATCCTATAGCAACATCACAGGTTATAAGGTGTTCAGGTTGCTCTATTTGGTTTGCAAACAAAATCACAACCTTCACGGGATTGCTTATGCTCGCCTGCGGCATCCAGTTTGAATCGGGATTCGCGGACTTGTTAGTGGGTGCTTAACATCGAAAAAGTCTTACCATACTGCGTATGGAACGGTCTTTCTTCATTATCCAGCTTTTCAAGCAAGCTTGAAGCTGTCTAATAAAAAAAGCCCGACCAATTTTATTGGTAAGACTTTTTCTTTGTAGCGGGGGCAAGATTGCTCATTGTTTCCTTCACTTGAAAACCATACCACTATTTCACTTCAAAAGTATACCACTTTAATGCAAGGTTAATATATTTTTTTCATTGTTAAAAAAGTATTGTTTTTCCCTGCACAGAGGAGCGCGCTCCTCTGTGCAGGGAAAGTTGGTGCACGTTGCCTCTGTAACACCTCTATCATAAAACAAATCAGTTGTTTAGCCATTTTTTTGTTTCTTTTACACGGTAGGACATACCATTCATATTAATAATATGAGCTTTATGGGTTAAGCGATCAACCATTGCAGCTGTCAGTACAGGATCACCAAAGATTTCGCTCCACCGGTCGAAAGATAGGTTGGTTGTGATAATTGTCGATTTTCTCCCGGCACGTAGCGAGAGATGGCTGAAAAGCATCTCTGCCCCCTCTTTATCAAAGGATATGTATCCAAACTCATCACATATCACCAGATCAAATTTTTCAAACCGACCTTCCAGGGTGCGCAAGGTTTTCTGGGACCGACTCTCACGTATCTGAGTGATTAGCCGGGGAACACTGG
>Ga0307992_1001096_pt1 | contig 16312 bp, 10 predicted proteins | sample EllFjometagen133_FD_203162 | JGI IMG/M metagenome (GOLD analysis project Ga0307992, IMG submission 203162) | Marine microbial communities from Ellis Fjord, Antarctic Ocean - #133 | ecosystem: Environmental > Aquatic > Marine > Unclassified | place: Southern Ocean | collected 2014-10-08
GAGTAGAGAGTTACCAAAAGTGAAAAGACCGAATTATTCTGTCTTTTGTTTAATTGATTGGAAATTAATAATAAGTTGCAACTAAAAATGTTACAGAGAGACGTATCACTATTAATTTCAACTATAAGGATCTATTATATAGTTGCATGAAACGACTGAAAATCTATGACTCGCTAACTTTCTCTATGTTTAGCATAAATAACAACGAGTCGTATAATAAATAGTAGAATCATAGATATATGACTAAAAGGGAGAAACAATTATGTTTTTTAGAAAAAAAATAAAATTTAAACCATTATTAAAACACAAAAGTGAAATTAGAGAAGGATTTTCTGATTTAGCAGCAATATATGTTAGTAGACTTCAAGATATGAATATGTGGCAAGTTTGTACAACTAAAAGTCTTAATGATTGCAAGAACACAAAGTTTATTGAAGAAGTTGCTGATTTATACAATGAAATTGGACTTGCATATGCTCAAGATTTTGGTTACTATGAATTAGGAATAAAATATTTAATGAAAGCTGTAGAAATATATGATGTGTCACTGGAGAACTCTAATAAATCAAGTTATAAAAATATTTCTTTTTGTTATGAACAATTAGGTCAAGAAGAAAAAGCCGAGGAATGGTATATTAAAGCCAACGAAGGAGATATTGAACTACCACTGAAATTAGCAAGAATGTATGAACTAAAGGAAAATAATGATGACAAGGCATTATATTGGTATGAAAAGGCTGCAGAGCAAGGAAATGTTAATGCGCAAGAAAAAACAGCTTATAAATACTTGCGGTGTCAAGGAGCAGATATTAATCCGGAAAAAGTTCTATACTGGTATAAAAAAGCCTGCGAAGGCGGAAGCAAAGAAGCACAAGAAGTGGTTCGTAATGGGCTATTTAGACAAATTGCAACAGTTTTTTCTTTGGGAATAATTAGAGAAATAGATTATGAAAAAGCAGTTATATGGTTTGAAAAGGCATTGGAAGATAAAAAAGAAGAGGATCCGATGACTTGGGTAGAAATGGATTTGATAAATTGTTATATTGAGATAGGAAAATTATTTTATAATGGCAAAACAAAAGAACGTGATTATAAGGAAGCAATAAAATGGTTTACTAAATCAATCGATTTTGAACTAAAACAAGGCTATTCTGGTTGCATTGGGAAACTCATGCTAGGAAAATGCTATTATTATGGTTATGGAGTAAACAAAAACATAGATAAAGCAATTCAATTGATTGGTCAATGCGCATCAGTTTGGGTGCCGGGATTTGATTTTCTTCAAAAAATAGTTAATGAGGGTAACGCAGAAACAATAGAGATTATTAAAAAATATAAGTTTGATGAGATTATTATAAAGGGAAGACACATTGTTGTGGCTTAAATATTTGGAGCATGAAACGACTGAAAATCCATGACTCGTTATATTGCTGCATATTCAACCTAAGGAACAACGAATCACATCACAAGCAACTACAACTATTGATATACACAGCAAAACACATTCAATATAGTTTTTTGTAAGAGAGTGAACCGATTTTTACCCAATTGTTAGCGAGTTAGCTTCACGATGCACTTTCGGCACCATTTAGGGTCGCTAAATATAACGGTCAAAACGTTATGTTATCTAGATAAGATGGACTTTGGTCCGTCTTTTTTTTGCATTTTAAGCATTAAATATGCATCAAATAAGTATCAAAAGTAACAGTTTTGGCAAGTTGACCCTTAACTTCCAGGGGTTTACATCAAAGTTATGGTGACGATGTCTTAGATAAAGGAAGCATTGAAATGCGAATTTTCATGATAAATCAGTCGCGCTAACTATAGAACTTAAAGGATACTACACAAGTACATAATGTTTTTAACAATAAAACATCAAAATGGTCAAACCCTATAACTTAATATATTGGATGTAAAAATCTTCACTTTTTTGCTCCCCTTAATTTCTAGGCTCTCTTATTCAAAAATTTGAGGGAGTTGGGGGAATAAAAATTCATGACTCACTAACTTACTTTGTATTTGGCACTATGAACAACGAGCCGTATCACAAATGACCTAAAAGAATGTAAAATATAGGTATTTGGTACTTTCCTCACAAGAAAGTGTCTTTTTTATGCAAAGTATATTGTAATTATTGTAAAGTATAAACTCTTGCTGATTTTTGATATCTTAAATGATATTATATTAAAGAGGTGATGTGTGTGAAGATGAGATTACTTGTTGCTAATGAAGAATACGATGAATTGAAATCACACTTTGAAAAGAATGGAATAGAAATTAGTGATTTTGATTTTGAATATACTTTGATTTCTAATAATAAAACAATAGACAAAATTGTTGGATATAAAGATAAAGAGATGTTTTTGATAAAGCCGGGCGAGATTATGTATTTTGAAAGTTTTGGTAATTCAATAATTTGTCATACACTTGAGACCAAGTATAATGTCAAATATAAATTATTTGAGTTAGAAAACTTATTTAACGACTATGATTTCATGAGAATAAGCATATCTTTTGTTGTTAATTTGAATCAAATAAAAAGTATTAAACCAAGTATTAACACTAAATTCACTCTAACCATGAGAAATCAAACAAAAGTAGAAGTAACTAGAGGATACTATTATCAATTTAAAGAATTTATTGAGGGAGGGAAAAAGAAATGAAAAGATTATTAAGCTTATTTATTTTGAGTATATTGGTTTTTTCTCTTACAGCTTGCTCTTCATTAGATAAAGAATCTTTCACTTATTTAGATGGATATCTTGATGATGATATTAAGTATTTTGATGAATATGCTGAAGTATATAGAAATGATGATTATGATTTATATTTATATGCTGTTAAAAGTAATTCTATTCTAGATGATCAAGGAAACGAGTTCGTTAATTACATTCTTAAATGGGACATTGGAAAACTAAGTGGATTTAGCTTGAACTGTGGAAGTCATAGTTTATATGGTGGATGGGTTGGTTGGTCTCCAGGCGGAACCAAAACACATCTTATTCCAGGACAGGAGATTTTTGATTATTGTCAAGATTTCACAGAATTTAAATTAAACGTGTTTGATGAATATCAAGATGAGATTAGTATCTATACACATGATAATGAAGGCGAATTAAATTGGCGTGACGTATCTACAATTGAAAATAGTTTTGGATTGTTTATATTAGATTATACGAAGTTAATGGTAACAATCACAATCATAATTGTCACTGCATCAATCATTACGATTGGTTATAACATTTTATTTAGAAGAAATTACAATAAGTACGTTAAGGGAGAAAAAGTTAGAAAATTGTTAAATTTTAATCTAGTTGTAGTTGCCACATTTGTCTTAATGATATTATCCATTTTTATGGCAATAAGTATATATGAAAATCCGAAACACAAAAATGAGAATAATTTCTTTGATTATGAGAATCAAGAAAATTCTCAGGACTATCTTCCAGAGTTTGTTAATGAAGGATATGAGCTAATTGGTGCTGAAGGGGCACAAGAGATATATTCATTTGCTAAAAACAACGACGAAATCCGTTTTTACACTGTACTAGTTGACGGAGATGACAGATATTTAATGGATGTTTTGGAGTTTGTGTATCCTGATGCATCAGATATAGATTCTTGTAGAGTAGAATTATATGAAAAAGAGATTGAATTTGATGGGTTGATATTGGGATATGTTGTAGAGTGTTACAAAAGCATAGATGGAGTAGATGTAGCACAATTCGCTTTATCATTAGGTGTTACAACATCAATTGATGGTAGAGTAGAATTTGTAGACTTCATGGACTCGACTAATTTTTATCAAGTATACTTCAAGAATGTCAAAGGATATTATAGAGTGAACTACTTAATTAGTACATTTTAATTTATTTTTTCCAAACTTACTAACGAATTATTACTCAAAATGTTTGAGTGAAGTTCTCAATGACTCAAAGTAAAACACATTCAATATAGCTTTTTTTATAAGAGAGTGAACCGAACTTTACTCGCTTACTAGCGAGTTAGCTTCACGATGCACTTTCGGCACCATTCATAGTCGCTAACAATAACGGTCAAAACGTTATGTTATCTAGATAAGATGGACTTTGGTCCGTCTTTTTTTGCATTTTAAGCATCAAATATGTATCAAAAAAATATCAAAAGTAACAGTTCTTGCAAGTTGACCCTTAACTTACAGGGGTTTACATCAAAACTTTGGTGCCGATGTCTTAGATAATGGAAGTATTGAAATGCTAATTTTCATATTAAATTAGTCTTGCCGGCCCTAGAACTTCAAGGATACTACACAAATACATAATGTTTTTAGTAATAAAACATCAAAATTACCAAACCCTAGAACTTAATATATTGGATGTAAAAATCTTCACTTTTTTGCTACCCTTAATTTCTAGGCTTTCAAATTAAAAACTGAAGTAGAAAAAATCAAAGAGAAAAGAGAGACATTGTTTAAGATTGTTCAAAACATGATATTAGATAATGAAAACTTGACCATACTAATTAATCTTAAAACATTTGTAGAAACAAGTTTAAAGAATAAATGGGTAACTAGCTATAATATTGATAAAAATGCGATAAATAAATTAAAGAAAAATGAGTATCAAAAAGAAAATTAGCTTCTGAAAAGATAGCTGATTTTTTCTTGCCTAAAAATAGTCCATTTGTTGTAATATTAGAAAATAGAGTTATAATGAGATTAACAACAAGATTACTTTAGTATTAATGAGGTCTGAACTAATAAGATTGTTAGTAATTTTTGGGGGGAAAATGATGAAAAGATTAACGATATATGTGTCGATTTTAATAATAGGAGTTTTGCTCATTGGGTGTGATTTTTCTCGCGTTGAATACACTTTATATTTTAATTCAAATGGAGGAAACGAAATTACTTCAATAGAATCAGATGGTAAATCAGTAATTTCAATACCAGAAGAGCCCATAAAAGAAGGGTTTATTTTTAGCGGTTGGTATTGGGATAATAATACTTTTTCACAGCCATTTAGTGCTAATTCATTAATTGATTCTCCTTTATCAAGTGATATGACAATTTACGCAAATTGGATTGTTAATCAATATACTATCACTTTTGATGTTGACGGAGGGATAGAAGTTGATTCAATAACACAAGATTATAATTCTCCAATCCTCTTTCCTAATACTTCTAAAATAGGCCATTCGTTTACTGGGTGGTATATTAACTCGGATAGAACTACATTATTTGACGATGAATACATACCTGCAGAAAATATAACATTATATGCAAAGTGGCGTATAAGTAATGTTACATATGGCGGAAGTAATTCTGATTTTTTTCATTCAATAATTGAAGATAGTGAAGGAAACTATGTAGCAGTTGGTTTTACAAGTAGCAATGACCATGATATAACAGATGGTAACAATGGTTTTAGTGATGCATTAATTGTAAAATTTGATACTGAAGGCAATGTTATATGGGATAAAACTATAAGCGGAAGTAATTGGGATTATTTTCATTCAATAATTGAAGACAGTGAAGGAAATTATGTAGCAGTGGGATACACAGATAGTGATGATTATGATATAACAGATGGTAACAATGGATTTAGAGATGCGCTAATTGTAAAATTTGATACCGAAGGAAATGTTATATGGGATAAAACTATAGGTGGAAGTGATTGGGATTATTTTAGCTCGATAATTGAAGACAATGAAGGAAACTATGTAGCTGTGGGTTTTACAGGTAGCAATGACTATGATATAACAGATGGCAACAATGGGTATGCTGATGCGCTAATTGTAAAAATTGATACTGAAGGCAATGTTATATGGGATAAAACTATAGGTGGAAGTAAATCTGAGCATTTTGATTCAATAATTGAAGACAGTGAAGGAAACTATGTAGCTGTGGGTTTTACAGCTAGCAATGACTATGAAATAACAGATGGTAACAATGGGTTTAGTGATGCATTAATTGTTAAATTTGATACTGAAGGCAATGTTATATGGGATAAAACTATAGGTGGAAGTGATACTGATTCTTTTAGCTCGATAATTGAAGACAATGAAGGAAACTATGTAGCAGTGGGCTATACAAGTAGCAATAACCTTGATATAAATGATGGCAACAATGGTTCTAGCGATGCATTAATTGTAAAAATTGATACTGAAGGAAATGTAATATGGGATAAAACTATAGGTGGAAGTAGTTACGATGGGTTGAATTCAATAATTGAAGATAGTGAAGGAAACTATGTAGCAGTGGGCCATACAAGTAGCAATGACCTTGATATAACTGATGGCAACAATGGTTCTAGCGATGCATTAATTGTAAAAATTGATACTGAAGGCAATGTAATATGGGATAAAACTAAAGGTGGAAGTAGTTACGATGAGTTGAATTTAATAATTGAAGATAGTGAAGGAAACTATGTAGCAGTGGGCTTAACAATAAGTAATGATTATGACATAACAGATGGAAACAATGGTTCTAGTGATGCATTAATATGGTTTGAATAATCTATATAGAAACAGAATAAAATTTAAGCTTATTTTTGAACATTGTTCCTTAACAATTTAAAAATCAAAAATTTTAAGACGAATTAACCCGTAGGAGCTGTTTTTTCGGTCTCTAAAACCGTTTGAACGGAAAAAAAGAAGTCAATATGACTTCATAATTTGAAATATTTAGTGCATGAAACGACTAAAAATCCATGTTTCGAGGGTTCAATTCCTCCTGCGAATCACCATCAAGATAGAAATAAAGCCATCATTTGATGGCTTTTTTGTTTGCTATATTTATGATGATATTATTTGATAGTAAATTTACTTGCTGTTATTTTTATGTTATAATAATCAAAAGATATTAATAAATTTATAGGAGAAAATGTATGAAAAGATATCTAATGATTTTTAATGTTATTCTTTTTTCTTTTATATTGCTCGCTTGTAATATAAGCGGTGAAATAAACATTGGAACTACTATTGGTGATGGAGCTACTTGGCCGGGTTGTGTGCAAATTAGTCTTGACTATAAAAATTATGATTTAAATGATAACATAAAAATCCATTTTAGTTATGGACATGATTATCAGGGCGATTTAGAAAACTATAATATTATTAGTCATTATATTGCGGTTTATGTAATAGATGAAAGTCAAACATCAAAAGAGCCTGAAGATGGAATAATCCTATATGAACGTAATATAACTGGTGATAATTTGCTATCAGATGATTATCGATGTAATCTAGGAAAATCGATCTTCAGTAAAGTTGTATATAATAACATTTATGATTTATCAGTAGATTTCTCAGAATATGATTTTGATAACGGTATAGTAGTTATCAGATTCTATGAAACATTTACAGCACAGGAAAATATAGATGGAGACATAGTAGATACAGAAAGAATCCAATATAATGGAACACAGATGTTTTTCATCAAGGACGATAAAACAATAGAATTTTCAGAGTTCTCACTTGCCTGAAACGACTGAAAATCCATGTGGCACGTAAAAAGTAAAATTTTATTAAAAACAGGAGGTAGTATGTTGAATAACGAAATATCGTTACATGTACCGACTTTTAAGGAACTATATTACCGTCAAACTATTTTATCGCAACCTGATACAATGGATTATAATAAAGGATATGAATTGAACTTTATTGGATATCATAAAGATTCTGGGTGTATTGATTTTCCTAAGAATCAATGGGTTAAATGGTATTCTCATTGGATTGATAATAAACCAATCTCTTACTATGCATATATACAAAGGGACATAGATCATAAATTTATTGGTGAGGTTAATCTTCATTACAAATCTGAACATGATTGGTATGATATAGGTATTATTATGGAAGGAAAATATAGAGGATTAGGCTATTCAAAGCAAGCATTACATAAGTTGCTGATTGTTGCGTTTGAGGAGTATCAAGCAAAAGCAGTTCATAATGAGTTTGAGAATTATAGGACAAAAGCCTTCAAATTACACCAAGATGAAGGATTTAATATTATAAGTAATAAAAATGATATAATTAATTTTTTAATTGAAGAAAAGGACTTCAGAAAGTTACTAGTTAAATAGTATTTTATAGAAGTGCGGACTCTAAACCTATGATTAGGTTTAAAAAAGTCATGTGTTATTGACTTTATTATTTACAATGATTTGTACATGAAACGACTGAAAATCTTTTGTTTGCATTTTCAGTCTCCAAAAACGTTAATATATTTTTATTAAAACAATATAAACAATGGGAAAAAACTGATCTAAAAGGATTATAGAAATAGGAGGATTTACTAATGTTTAAAAAGATTATTTATATATTATTTATAATATCATTAGGAGTTACATTTATTAGTTGTAATTCAAAAGAGAAGTTTTTAGTTACATTTAACTCTTTGGAAGGAACTAATGTAGAAAACGTCGTTGTAGAAGAAGGAAGTACATTAGTCATTCCTGCAACTACAAGAACTGGATATACACTTGATGGTTGGTATACAAGCTTAAATTCTGGATTGACATATGACGAAAAATGGATTTTCACAACTGATTTAGTTAATAACAATATAACATTATATGCTAAGTGGCGTATAAGTAATATTACATATACATTTGGCGGAAGTTATACTGAGACTTTTCATTCAATAATTGAAGATAGTGACGGAAACTATGTAGCGGTCGGTTCTACATCTAGCGATGACTATGATATAACAGATGGAAACAATGGTTCTGGAGACGCATTAATTATAAAATTTGATTCTGACGGAAATATTATTTGGAATAAAACTATAGGTGGAAGTAATACCGAGGCTTTTCTTTCAATAATTGAAGACAGTGAAGGAAACTATGTAGCAGTAGGATACGCAGATAGTGATGATCATGATATAACAGATGGCAACAATGGTTTTAGTGATGCACTAATTGTAAAATTTGATACCGAAGGAAATGTTATATGGGATAAAACTATAGGTGGATATTGGCAGGATTCTTTTAATTCGATAATTGAAGATAATGAAGGAGACTATGTAGTGGTGGGCTATACAGGTAGTCATGACTATGATATAACAGATGGTAACAATGGTCTTAGTGATGCATTAATTGTTAAAATTGATACCGAAGGAAATGTTGTATGGAATAAAACTATAGGTGGAAGTGAATCTGATTATTTTTACTCAATAATTGAAGATAGTGAAGGTAACTATGTAACTGTAGGTTGTACAGATAGTGACGACGAAGATATAACAGATAACAGTGGTTCTAGAGATGCACTAATTGTAAAATTTGATACCGAAGGAAATGTTATATGGAATAAAACTATAGGTGGAAGTGATTGGGAGCATTTTAACTCGATAATTGAAGATAATGAAGGAAATTATGTAGTAGTTGGGCACACAGAAAGTGATAATAACGATATAACAGATGGTAACAATGGGTCTAGAGATGCGCTAATTGTAAAATTTAATACCGAAGGAAATATTATATGGGATAAAACTATAGGTGGAAGTGATTTAGATATTTTTAACTCGGTAATTGAAGATAATGAAGGAAACTATGTAATAGTGGGATACACAGAGAGTGATAATAATGATATAACAGATGGTAACAATGGACTTAGAGATGCATTAATTATAAAAATTGATACCGAAGGAAATGTTATATGGGATAAAACTATAGGTGGAAGTGACTCTGATTATTTTTATTCAATAATTCAAGATAGTGAAGGAAACTATGTAGCAGCAGGTTATACAGTTAGCAATGACTATGATATAACAGATGGTAACAATGGTTTTAATGACGTTTTAATATGGTTTGAATGATCTATATATAAACAGAATAAATTTTAAGCTTAATTTTAAAAATTGTTCCTTAATAATTTAAAAATTAAAAATTATAAGATGAATTAGCTTATATGAGCTGTCTTTTCGGCCTCTAAAACAGTTAATAATGTGAATGAAACGACTGAAAATCCATGACTCGCTAACTTTCTGTGCATTTAGCATAAAAAACAACGAGCCGTATCATAAATAAGTGTTAAAGATGTTATATATCGCATAATAAAGGGAAATAGAAGCTTATTACCCTATTTTTGTATCATTTTAATTTGTATGTTTAAATTGTAATACGCATTGCTTAAACCCCATAACAAAACCATATTTGATTTGATTATATATATATAGTATAATGAGTTTATTATACAGGATAATTTAATTACATTAATAGAATACTCGATAGTTAGTTATTAGAATTTACTATTATTATGGTATTTTTGTATTTAATTCATATTTCTAAATATATGTAAATTACTTTATTATAATGATGAATTATATATCGAATGCTCACTTCTAGAATGACATGAATAGTTTTGAAGGGAGATTTATAATGAAGAAAGTTTACACGATTTTTTTAACATTGCTATTAACTGTAGCAATTTTTTCAATGAACACAGTTATTAAAGCGAATATGGTTCAATTACAAGATGAGTCAATAGTACCAACTGGGGATACTGTATCAGACAACTTATTACTTGAAGATGCTTCAAATATCACTTTAAATACAGGAGAAACAATAACAAGCATTTCATTAGGAGGCACACATTCCTCAGCAATCACTTCAATAGGCCGAGTATTCGCATGGGGAAATAATTATTATGGAGAACTAGGAGATGGAACAACAACTAATAGAAATGTGCCAACAGAAATAACAAGTCATTTTGGACTTGTATCTGGCGAAACAGTAACAAGCATTTCATTGGGAATTAATCATTCATCAGCAATCACATCAAAAGGAAGAATTTTTACCTGGGGATACAATAGTAGAGGACAACTAGGAGACGGAACAACTACCTATAAATCTATTCCAACAGAAATAACAGGGAATTTTAATTTAAATACGGGAGAAACAATAACAGAAGTTAGTTTAGGATATTGGCATTCCTCAGCAATCACGTCAACAGGTCGAATATTCACGTGGGGATATAATAATTTTGGACAACTTGGAGATGGAACAACAATAAATAGACTCACACCAACAGAAATCACAGGTAATTTCAGTTTAAATACTGGAGAAACAATAACTGAAGTTATTTTAGGAGGTTATCATTCCTCAGTAATCACCTCAGAAAGAAGAATCTTCACGTGGGGATATAATGGTTGTGGAGAACTAGGAGATGGAACAACAACAGATAGATATACACCAATAGAAATCACAGGTAATTTCAGTTTAAATATTGGAGAAACAATAACTGAAGTTAGTTTAGGATATTATCATTCCTCAGCAATCACCTCAGAAGGCCGAATATTTACTTGGGGACACAATTATAATGGACAACTAGGAGATGGAACAACAACAAATAGAAATACACCAACAGAAATCACAGGCAATTTCAGTTTAAATACAGGAGAAACAATAACTGAAGTTAGTTTAGGGTGGATATATTCCTCAGCAATCACCTCAGAAGGAAGAATCTTCACCTGGGGATATAATTATTGGGGACAACTAGGAGATGGAACAACTACCGATACAGCTACCCCAACAGAAATAACAAATCAATTTGGACTTGCATCAGGAGAAACAATAACTGAAGTTATTTTAGGAGGTTATCATTCCTCAGCAATCACTTCAATAGGCCGAGTATTCGCATGGGGAAGTAATTATCACGGAAAACTAGGAGATGGAACAACAACAGATAGATATACCCCAATAGAAATCACAGGAAATTTCAGTTTAAATATAGAAGCTCCAGTTATCTCGTTAATAGGAGACAGTACAGTATATGTAGAATATGAAGGAACCTATACAGAAGGTGGAGCAACATTCACAGATAACTACGATGCATCAGGAGATGCGATTGTAGGAGGAGCAACCGTAGATAGTTCAGTCTTAGGAACCTATACAGTTACATATAACATTACAGACACAAACAGTAATGTAGCACTAGAAGTAATAAGAACAGTAATCGTACAAGATACAACAGTACCAGTAATCAGTTTAACTGGCGATTCAGTTGTATATGTAGAATATAACGGAGTGTATACTGAAGAAGGATCTACCTTCACAGACAACTATGATGCATCAGGAGATGCGTTAGGAGGAGGAGCCATAGTAGATAGTTCTGTATTAGGAACCTATACAGTTAAATATAACATAACAGATACAAATAGTAATATAGCACTAGAAGTCACAAGAACAGTAATAGTACAAGATACAACAATTCCAGAGATCACATTAACAGGTGATGAAACAGTATATGTAGAATATGAAGGAACATATACAGAAGGTGGAGCAACATTCACCGACAATTACGATTTATTAGGAACAGTAATCATAGATTCATTAACAGTAGATAGTTCTGTATTAGGAACATATACAGTTACATATAACGTTACAGACACAAATAGTAATGTAGCACTAGAAGTCACAAGAACAGTAATAGTACAAGATACAACAATTCCAAAGATTACATTAACGGGTGATGAAACAGTATATGTAGAATGCGAAGGGACTTATACAGAATTAGGAGCAACTTTCATAGACAACTATGATACAACAGGAACAGTGATCGTAGATTCATCAACAGTAGATAGTTCTGTATTAGGAACCTATACAATTACATATAACGTTACAGATAGTGAAGGAAATATAGCACTAGAAGTAATAAGAACAGTAATTGTACAAGATACAACAGCACCAGCATTTGAAATAACAAATCAAACAATAGAAGCAGGAGAATATACAACCCTTGAATCATTAATCAACAATATAATAGAAAACAGTGATGATATTTTAGTGTATAGTGAGCCTGGAGTACAAATGGATTATGATACACCAGGAACATATACAGTAACAGTAAGATTAAGTGATATATCGGGTAATTATAGCAATCAAGAAGTGACTATTATGGTTCAAGATACAACAGCCCCAACTTTTATTAATACTATTGATGACCAAACAGTAGAAGCAGGAATAGCTGATATGGAGTGGGAAAGATATACTGGACCTGTAAAAGATAATAGTGATGGTTATGTTATGTTTAAGGAAGAACAAGATAATGTTAACTATAATGTGCCAGGAGTATATTCAGTAATTGTTAGTGTTGCTGATGAATCAGGCAATGCAACAAATCAAACATTTAATGTCATTGTACAAGATACAATAGCACCAACTGCTTTATTAAACCCAAGTATAGATAGTGTAGAAGTTGGGACAAGTTATACAGAATATGGAGTTACTGCAGAAGATGTAACAGATACTTCTTATATAATTGAAGGTACTGTAGATGTTTATACACCTGGAGTATATGTATTAACATATCATGTAACAGATACCTCAGGTAATGAAACAACCATAGATAGATATGTCAAAGTTTATGGTAAAGAGCCAGTTATAGAGTTTACATTAGACAATGCAGTTACAACAATTCAAGTAGATGAGACATATACAGATGGATTATGTACAGTAAATATTAATGGGACTGATTACCAATGTACAGTCAAAGAAAACAATGTTAATACGAGTACATCTGGAGTTTATACAATCACTTACTCTTATACCTTTAACGATAAGGAATATATATATAAACGGTACATATTCATAGTAGATGAAAATACACCATTACAACTATATGTTCTAGCGAAAAAGGAAGATGGTGAAATCCTATGAAAAAGCTATTAATAATATTAGTAATACTGTTTACATTGATGTTAGGAGGTTGTGATATTTTTGGGCCTACAACAACAACAACAACAACAACTACAAGCCAAGAAACAACAACAGCTACATCAACAACTTTAACAACAATTATCAATGATGAAATTACACTAGTTATAAATGCAGGACAAGACACAGTAGAAATCAATTCAGAATGGATAGATGCGGGAGCTAAGTTTGTCTTAAATGATACTGAATATAATATGACTACTTTAGATACAGTTGATAACTCAACATTAGGTTTATATGAAGTTACTTACTCATACGACTATGATAGTGAAACATATTCAATCACAAGGTATGTTATTGTAACAGATCAAACAGCACCAGTGATTGAACTGAATTTAGGAGTAGATACTATTAAGGTCGGAGAAACATGGACAGATGGTGGAGTCATTATGATAACAGATAATTCTTTAGAAACGTTAACGATTACAGTAAGTGGGGTAGTTGATATAAATACTGTAGGAACTTACGAGATAACATATACAGCCACTGATTCAAGTGGTAACACATCAAGTATAATAAGATATGTAACAGTAATTGAATAACAAATAAAGGATTACCCCGGTTGGTAATCCTTTTAATATATTAAATTATGGATAAGTGATAAAGCATCAATAAATTGATTTTATCTATCAATAATTGTAAAATTTAATAGTGCAAAACATACTCAATATAGCTTTTTTTATAAGAGAGTGAACCGTACTTTACACGCTTATTAGCGATTTAGCTTCAAGATGCACTTTCGGCACCATTTATGCATTCTAACTATAACGAACAAAACGTTATGTTATCTAGATAAGATGGACTTTGGTCCGTCTTTTTTTTATGCTTTTTAAGTACCAAAATGTATTAAAAGTAGTAGTTTCGATGAGTTGACTCTTTGCTTACAGGGGTTTACATCAAAATTTTGAGTGAGTTGGGGGAGTTGAGGGAATGAAAATCTATGACTCACTAACTTTCTGCGTATTTAGCATTATGAACAACGAACCGTTGATCTTTGTAAATGATATAAATATATATTCAAATGCAATTTCTCTTGTAGTAAGTTCATCGATTAAGTGGTCGTATTATTATATACGACCTTTTTGTCATACAAATTCTTCGGCAATATAATAAAGAACTTTAATGGAAAGTGATTATTCTAAAGTCATTTTAAATTTGATGCTAGTCTATTGTGTATTTTTAATTTACATGATAAAATAAATCTAAATTGTATATATATTTATATTATTGTTATATTTATCACAAAAATAGTAATCTTTAGAATAATATTTGCTAGCGCGGCAAGAGTAATTTACTTCTTATTATCTCTTATCGGTGCTAGCTTTTTTTTAATATATGTATCTAAGATGCAAATCATTCTTTTCTTTTGTTAAATTACACTGTCTTAAATAGAAACTGTTTTTAAAAATTTTATCATGTTAAATATCACTTTGGTCAAAAGATTTTTTTAACTATGTTATTAATATTGTGATTCTGGATAAAATTGTCCAATATATAATAAAATTAGGAGGATATAATGAAAAGAAAACTAACAATTATTATTATGCTTGGATTTGCTTCTGTGTTTTTACTTGGTTGTGATTTATTCGGTGGAAGTACAACTACTACAGCAATAACAGTAGTTACTACAACTGCAGAGACTACTACAGCGACTACTGCAACGACAGCAACAGCGACTACTACAGTGACTACTACAGTGACTACTACAGCGACTACTACAGCGACTACAACAGTAGTAACAACAGTAGTAACCTATGATATTATCTTTAATAGTATGGGTGGGTCGGTTGTTAGCGATGGCCAATATGTGGAGGGAGTAACAACAGTTCTCCCAGAACAAACCAAAGCCGGATATACGTTTGAAGGTTGGTATTTGAGTGACTCTTATGAAACAGAGTTTATTTCAACAAGTATTCCTACTGCGGATATTACTTTGTATGCAAAATGGGAAATCAATGAATATATGATTACCTTTGAATCAAACTCAGGATCAGCAGTTACAGCAATCACTCAAGATTATTTGACTACTGTAACTGAACCAACAGAGCCAACAAGATTAGGATACAGTTTCGTTGATTGGTATAGTGATATTGATTTGACTACTGCATATACATTTACTACAATACCGCTAGAAAATATAACCTTGTATGCAAAATGGGAAATCAATGAATATATGATTACCTTTGAATCAAATCAAGGGACACCAGTTACAGCAATCACTCAGAATTATTTAACTACTGTAATAGAACCAACAGAACCAACAAAAGAAGGTTATACCTTCATTGATTGGTATAGTGATAGTGGATTAACTATTGCATATACATTTACTACAATGCCAGCGGATGATATTACACTATATGCAAAATGGGAAATCAATGAATTTACGATTACCTTTGAATCAAACTTAGGTTCAGCAGTTACAGCAATCACTCAAGATTATTTAACTACTGTAACAGAACCAGTTGAACCAACTAGAGTTGGATACACATTTATTGATTGGTACGAAGAAAGTGCGTTGACTACAGCGTACATATTTACCACAATGTCTGCAGAAGATATTACTCTGTATGCAAAATGGGAAATCAATGAATATACGATAACCTTTGAATCAAATCTAG
>Ga0307992_1001097_pt1 | contig 16311 bp, 14 predicted proteins | sample EllFjometagen133_FD_203162 | JGI IMG/M metagenome (GOLD analysis project Ga0307992, IMG submission 203162) | Marine microbial communities from Ellis Fjord, Antarctic Ocean - #133 | ecosystem: Environmental > Aquatic > Marine > Unclassified | place: Southern Ocean | collected 2014-10-08
TTTTTAAGGCTTTACTTGCATTTTTTGTTACTGTATTAAACATTTCTGTAGCTGGAGCAATAACTGGATCCATAGTATTAATCTTTTGTAAAAGTGCTCCTATTTTCATTTCTTCAAATAAATCTAAATTATTATTAGAAGCCGGTCCGTCTGTTCCAAGACAAATATTAATTTTAGCTCTCTTTAATTTTTTATAAGGAAAAACGCCAGAAGATAATTTCATATTAGAACAAGGATTATAAACGACTGTACATTTTCTTTTAGCTAAAATATTTATTTCCTTGTCTGACAACCAAATCGCATGAGCCAGAATACAATTTTTGTTTAAAAAACCAATTTTATCTAAATATTCAACTGGCCTAAGTTTATATTTTTTTAAACAATCTTTAACTTCTTTTTCTGTTTCTGATAAGTGAATATGTAAAATTAAATTATTTTCCAAAGCAAAATTTTTTGCCCAAATTAAATTCTTTTGAGAAACCGTGTAGATAGAATGTGGCGCCATTGTAAAACTTATTGTTTTAACTTTGCTCTTTTGAAAAATTTTCCAGAACTTTTCTAAATTCTCTTTTGTTCCTTTAGTATCAAAATCCAACAAGACTAATCCAATAACACTGCGCAGACCCATTTCTTTAATTGCCTTAACCGAAGATTGTTCAAACCAATACATATCATTAAAACAAGTAGTTCCTGTTTTAATCATTTCCAAGCAAGCTAATTTTGTTCCCCAATAAACATCATCCGCTGTTAAATTTTTCTCTAAAGGCCAAACTTTTTTTTCTAACCATTGTTTTAAAGGTAAATCATCCCCTATTCCTCTTAAAAGAGTCATCCCTGAGTGGGTATGACTATTAATTAGTCCGGGCAAAACTGCTTTTTCTCCTTTGCCATCAATTTTTTGTTTAGCTTTTTTGTTTATTCGTGAAGAAATTTTTTCAATCTTGCCGTGATTGATATAAATATCTATTTTTTTGTTTTTCAAAAATACGTTTTTAATTAAAAGACTCATAATAAATTTGATTTTAAAATTTCTTGAATTATTTTTTCGATTTTTTTGTTTATTTTTTGTTCATTTTGTTCCACTTTTTCCTGAGTTAAAGGTCGTTTTATTATTCCATGTGCATAATTATCAAGAGAACAAAGTGCCGCATATTCTAAATCCATTTCTTTAGCAAGGGTAGCTTCTTTAGGCATAGTCATTCCAACAACATCTGCATAATTCTTGATTAATTTAATTTCTGCTTTTGTTTCAAATCTTGGTCCTTTAGTTTGAAAATAAGTTCCCTTTTTCTGAAATTTTAAATCCAAAGTTTGACAAAAATTTATAAATTTATTTCTTATTTCTAAAGAAAGACTAGGAACAACATGCCTGCGTTCTTTTTCACAAAAACTAATAATATCAAAATTAATATAATCGTTGGGGATTAAAAAAACTCCTGGTTTAAATCTTTTTTTTAAAGATCCCACTGAGTTAAATGCATAAATATTTTTTACTCCAAAATCTTTAAAAAATTGAATGTTAGCCTTGTAGTTAATCTGATGAGGATAAATATTTCTTTTTAATCCATGTCTCAAGATTAAAGGAATATTTTTTATTAAAAAATAAACAACTTCGCCATATGGAGTATTTATTTTTTTAGCTTTTTCTTTATCTAAAAATCCGAGATGATATAAATTTCCACCACCAATGATACCAATCTTATTTTTATTTTTCATTTCAATATTTAATAAAATATTATTCCTCTAAACTTCTAAAATAATTTAAATCAATATTTCAAAAATTTTATTCCTTTGTCTAAATCCTTTAATTAATTTAATTCTCTTCTTGGGAAGATTAAAATATAAGGATAAAACATTTTTTACGGCTTGATTAGCCTGACCTTGAATAGGTTTTTGTTTTATTTTAATTTCAAACCTGTCTTCTTTCTTTTTAATAATTTCTTCCTTTTTTGAATTAGGAAAAACTTTTACTTTAACTAACATAAATTATATTTTAACATATTTCTAGATTAAATTCAAATAAAAAATATCTAAAAAAACCTCTGTCAAAAGTTTTTTTATTATAAATAATATTATTTTTTTTGCATCCAATCTATAATCATTTACTCATCAAACAAAAAACTAATATCATGATTAGACAATCCCATTTTTTGATCTATTCACCAATAAATAGAAAAAATCTAAAACATTAAAATTCTATTTTTTGTTTTGGTCTATTCCATATTGATCTTTATCGTCTAGTAAATCATTTTCTTGCCATTCTTTAACCCAATCTTCAATTAAAAATATTTTAATTTTATCATCTTTAGTTGTACAAATAAGTCTTTTTAATCCAGCATTAATTATCATTTTTTTGCAAATAAAACAAGGGAAAGTATCTATTTTTTTGCCATCAGCCGTTGTTCCCGAAAGATACATATCTCCTCCTAAAATACTAACTCCAGCTCGAGCCGCATTAATAATGGCGTTTTGTTCAGCATGAACTGACCGACATATTTCATAACGCTGACCATGAGGAATATTTAACACTCTTCTTAAACAATTGTTACGTTCAATACAATCTTTTGTTTTTCGAGGAGCTCCAATATAACCAGTAGCTACAATCTGATCGTCTCTAACAATAATAGCTCCTAATTTATTACGAAAACAAGTAGAACGTTGCCCAATCACCTTTGCTAAATTTAAATAATATTCTTCTTTGGTTTTTCTATTCATATATTTTCATTATCTTAATAATTTTTTAAATTTCTTACATTTTTCTTATTTTTATGTCATACAAAATCTCCTCCGCTTTTTTTAAATTACGTTTAGAATCATCATATTTATGACGTAAATAACCAGTTAAATCAATCTTTGTTAATTCGCTAACAATTTCTGCAATTAGCTCTTTTAATGTTTTGGCCCTTTTAATGTCTCCTTTTGTGGCCAAAAGAATAATTTTCCTCACCAATTCACCGGTTAAATCACAACTGGCAGCTAAATAATCTGTAAAATTTATTTTAACCTTATTTACTAAACTAATTTTCCCAAATTTTAAAACTTGATAAAATAATTTTGCCTCTAAATATTCTTCTAAAGCTGCTTTATAAGCTCCTGTGTATTTAAAGTCCGGGACCTTTTTTAAATTAGGCTGTAAATTCACCAAAGTTTTCTCTATTTGAAGTAAAAGTTTTTGAGCCTGAGAAAATTCATCTCTATGCAGAGCAAAAATAGTCTGTTTAGCTTTATGTAGAGCCTGATTAGAATCACTAATAATTAAATAACGATTTTTAGTATGAGATTCATACTCTTTTCTTAAATTTTTAAATATTGATTTCATAAATTTAAAGAATTTTCCTCATTTTTAAAGCCTCTCCCAATGTAATTTCATCAGCATACTCAATCTCACTGCCTAAGGGTAAACCACGAGCAATTTTACTTAATTTCAATCTCTGGTTTAATTTGGGATCTTGCTTAATTAAATTAATTAGATAAAGAGTTGTTCCCTCTCCTTCAATTGTAGAACTAAGAGCAAAAATAATTTCTTTAATTTGAGATTTCCTTAATCTTTCTATTAATCCTTTTGCTTTAATCTGTTCTGGACCACTCATTTGAACCGTATCAATTAAACCACCTAAGACATGATAGATTCCCTTGTATTCACCTATTTTTTCAATAGCCATTAAATCTTGAGGTTGAGCAACAATAATAAGAACTGAATTGTCCCTTCTTTTATCTTGACAAATTGGACAAGTTTTCTGACTAGAAAAATTTCCGCAAATAATACAAGATCGAACATTCTTTATATTTATTAAATGGCGACTAAGTCTTTCTATAGTATCTGGACTTTTTTTTAATAAATAAAAAACAAACCGCTGTGCGGTTTTAGGCCCAATTCCAGGAAACTGGTTAAATTCATCAACTAAATCTTGTATTTCACGAGAATAAAGCATAATAATTTAATTTAAAAAGGTAATTCTGTTTTATCTTCTCCTATCTCTAAATCTTTCATTTTCTTTTCTAAATTTTTAAAACTTGCTGTATCACCATTAAAATATAAAGGTATCTTCATGCCTGCTGGCCCATGACGATGTTTTGCAATATGGATTTCAGCAATATTTTTTTCATGTTCTGGACAATTTTTGATTCCCATATCCATACTTTTACGATAAATAAACATTACCACATCTGCATCTTGTTCTAACGAACCAGACTCTCTTAAATCAGATAAACGAGGAATTGCCGGAGTTCTTGCTTCTGGAGAACGATTAAGCTGGGAAAGTGCTAAAACAGGAATATTTAATTCTCTAGCAATTGCCTTTAAAGAACGAGAGATATATGATACCTCTTGAACTCTTCCTTCTTTTGATCCTGGACCTCCTTCCATTAATTGTAAATAATCTACAATTAATAAACCTAATCCATGTTCAACTTGTAATCGTCGAGCCTTAGTTCTAATTTCAATTGGTGTCGCCATGGCTGAATCATCAACAAAAATTGGTGCCTCAGCCAAAACGCCAAAAGACTTTCCTAATTTTTCAAAATCGCCATCATCATCTTTACGAGAAAGTTGACCAGTACGCAATTTCCAAAGGCTAACATTGGATTGAGCACAAATAATCCGATCACTGACATGATCTTTAGACATTTCTAAACTAAATATCCCAACTGGAATTTTATGATTAACAGCCGCATGACGAGCAATATCTAAAGCCAAAGAACTTTTACCAATTGACGGTCGAGCCGCTAAAATAATTAACTCAGAGGGTTGTAAACCGGCTAAAGAGTTATCTAAGTCAGCAAAGCCAGTTGGAACTCCTCTCATTGCCTTTTCTCCCTTATGTAACTCATCAATTCTCTCAAAAGCTTCTGATAAAGTATCTTTTAAAGAAACAAATTTTTGTCTGACATATTTTTGTGAAATGGAAAATAATTTTTGTTCAGCTTTGTCTAAAACTTCAATAGTATCTTGTTCTTCTTGATATGCCATTTGAATGGTCTCTGTTGAAGTCTTAATTAGTTTCCTTAAAGTTGATTTTTTCTTAATAATTTGAGCATAAGAATATGCGTGACTTGAACTAGGTACGCTATTGGCCAATGATGCTAAATGCCCCTTCCCTCCAATTAATTTTAATTGTTTTTTCTCATCCAAACGATTACCCACACTTAAAATATCAATTGGGTCTCTCTTCTCCCAAACATCTAACATCGCTTGATAAATCATTTGATTTGTTTCCCTATAAAAATCTTGTGGTTCAATTGTATCAGCAACTTTAATAACCACATCTTTGTCAATTAACAAAGAACCCAATAAAGCATCTTCTGCTTCTAGGTTTTGGGGGGGTAATTTTTCAAAAACTTGTTCTAGTTTTTTCTTAATCATAAAATACACTTGTCAAAATTTTTATTTTTCTTTATAATTAAACTTCATTATTGTTTATACAATAAATTTTAATTTCGAACTATAGTTATAATACAAAAACACTTAGCTTTTGACAAGGAAAGCTTTTACACATTTTATTAACACCTTAAAAGTGAATAAAAAAAACATCCGTGGCTATTCAGTTTATTACGATGATAAGACAATTAAAGCCTTTGATCATTTGGCTTATGTTTTAAGCTTTGAAGAAACAGATTCTCTTTTTAATTCAGCTCGATTGTCTGGCAAAATTCATTTTGAAGACCGCTTAGGAAAAAACTTTACATTAATTAGTAAAAATAATAATAAATTTGAACTCAAAAAAAGATAATAAGCCCTCGTAGCTCAATGGTAGAGCAGTGGCCTTTTAAGCCATTGATCTGGGTTCGATTCCCCGCGGGGGTATCTTTTAAAAAATATTATGTTAGAAACTTCTGTAATTGTCCGGACAAAAAATGAAGAAAAATATATTAAAAATGTTCTTGAAATTTTGAGAAATCAAACTTATCAAAATTTTGAAATTATTATCGTTGATGATAATTCAACGGATAAAACAATAGAAATCGTTAAAAAATATAATACAAAAATTGTTGAAATACTTCTTGGAAAATTTTCTCATCCCTACTCTTGTAATTTAGGAGCAAAAGAAGCAAAAGGAAAATATTTAGTTTTTCTTAATGGGCATTCTATTCCAATTTCTAAAAAATGGCTGGAACGCGGTGTAAAAAATTTTAAAAAAGAAAAAATAGCTGGAATTTATTCTTTAAATTTAGCTCATAAAAAAAGTACTTTAATTGATAAGTTCATTTTTAATTTTAGTGGTTATACTATTGGTTTATTTAAATTTAAGTCTCATAAATCTTCTTTAGGTTTACTACAGACAACTAGCGCCATTATTAGAAAAGATCTTTGGCAAAAACATTGTTTTCAGGAAAACGTAAATCAGGGAATGGGAGGAGAAGACCGTGAATGGGCTCTTTATTTTATGAAAAGAGGCTATAAAATCATTCATGACCCTAAATTTAAAGTCAGGCACTCTCATCATCTAAAAATCAAAGATTTTTTTTGGCAACTTAAAAATTGGTATAGAATGGCTAATAAAAATCTTAAAAATATACCAGAAATTCAAAGAAAAAATTTTTAATGCGTAATGCGTAATTATCCTAAAAAAACTCAAAAAAAGAGAAATCGCTTTTAAACACCAAGCCGTTTTATTATAAACGAGATAATTAATAATATTCTGATAAGCAAAGGAAAGGAAATCCTTAATATTAAAAAATCTAAATTTATTAGGTTTTATTTTTTTAAAAATATGTTATTATTTATTAATAATACTATTAATTTTTTATATGAATTTTATTTGGCACAATCTATCAACAACTAAAGCATTGGAAAAATTAGAGACCAATAAAAATGGCCTTACTTTTAAACAGGTTAATGAAAGATTAAAAAGATATGGAGAGAATAAACTTCCAGAAAAGAAAAAATTCTCTACTACTAAAATTCTTTTTTCTCAATTTCAAAGTCCATTAGTTTATATTTTAATCATCGCTGCTGCCATTGCTCTATCTTTAAAAGAATTCATTGATATGGGTATTATTTTAGCGGCTGTTTCTATTAATGCTGGAATCGGATTTTTTCAAGAATATAAAGCAGAACAAACTTTTATTCATCTTAAGAAATTAGTCACCCATGCTGCTCGAGTCTTACGTCAAAAACAATACGACAAAATTGGTCCAGAAGAACATTTAATTACTAGTCAAGAAGTTGTTCCTGGTGATATTATCATTTTAGAAGCAGGTGATGTTGTTCCGGCTGATGCTCGCTTAATTGAAGTCCATAACTTAGAAACCAAAGAAGCTATTTTAACCGGAGAGTCAATTCCCTCTAAAAAACATATTGAAATATTAGAAGAAGGAGCTCCCTTAGCTGATAGAGAAAATATGATTTATTCTGGAACTATTATCACCCGAGGCAAAGCCAAAGCCGTTGTTGTTGCCACTGGAATAAAAACCGAATTAGGTAAAATCGCCAGTCTAATAAAAACAACTGAAACTGATAAAACTCCTTTGCAGAAAAAAATTGCTCATTTGGCTAAAATTGTAGGATTAATTATTGGTGGACTTTGTGTTGTACTATTTATCAGTGGTCTAATAATTGGCCGACCGTTTTTTGAAATGCTCCTTATTTCTGTAGCCGTAGCCGTAGCCGGGATTCCAGAAGGTCTAGTTATTGCTGTAACAATTTGTTTAACTGTTGGCATGCAAAAACTCTTAAAGAAAAAGGCATTAACTCGCAAATTAATTGCCGCAGAAACATTGGGTTCAATCACTATTATTTGTTCAGATAAAACTGGTACTTTAACAGAAGGAAAAATGTCTGTAGCTCATGTTCTCCCTTTTCAAAAAGTTAACTCGCAAGATTTATTAAAAATTGGTTTACTTTGTAATAATGTAATAATAGAAAATCCAGAAGAAGAATTGGAAAAATGGAAAATTAGCGGAGATACAACAGAGATTGCTCTGGCTCAAGGAGCAATACATGCTGGATTAGAAAGAAAAAAACTTTTAAAAGAATATTTTAGAATTGATGAACTTCCATTTGAATCAGAAACAATGTATATGGCTACCCTACATCAAATGCCATCAAAAAATAAATATACTTTATTGGTCAAAGGTGCTCCGGAAAAAATATTAGATTTATGTCAAATATCACTTATTCAAAGAAAAAAAATACAAAAAGAATTTGAGAAATTAACTGGTAAAGGATTAAGAGTCTTGGCTTTTGCCCAAAAAAATGTTTGTGAAAAAATTGAGCATTTATCAAACGAACATTTAAACAAACTTGAATTTATGGGATTAATTGCCTTAAAAGATCCTTTAAGACCCGAAGCTAAAGAAACTATTGCTAATTGTAAGTTAGCCGGGATAAGGCCAATTCTTATTACTGGTGACCATAAATTAACCGCAAAAACAATTGCCGAAGAAATAAACTTAATAAAACCAGGAGAAAAAATTCTAGAAGGATGTGATCTAGATAGACTTTCTGATGAAGAACTTAATCAAGTACTTAAAAAAACAAGTATTTTTGCTCGCGTTGAGCCAAAACATAAAATTAGAATTATTAAGGCTCTTCAATCTCAAGGCGAAGTTGTTGCTATGACTGGGGATGGGGTTAACGATGCACCAGCCATTAAAGCGGCTGACGTTGGTGTAGCTCTTGGTTCTGGTTCAGAGGTAACTAAAAGCACTGCCGATGTTGTCTTACTTGATGATAATTTTAAAACTATTGTTGAGGCAATTAAAACTGGTCGTAACATTTTCAATAACATTAAAAAGGTAATTCTTTACCTTTTTAGTGATAGCTTTACAGAATTTATTTTAATTGGAGGAGTTTTATTAATGGGACTCCCTTTACCTATTTTAGCCGGACAAATTCTCTGGGTGAATATTATTGAAGATACTTTACCGGCTATGGCTCTTGCCTATGAAAAAGAAGGAAAAGAAGTTCTTAAACAAAAGGCACGCGGACATAAAGCTAAAATTTTAGACAAGGAAATGAAATTTCTAATTTTCATTATTGGAATAGTAACTGATATAGTTTTGTTATCTTTGTTTGCCTATCTTTATAGCTTACATTTTGACCTGGCTCATATTAGAACAATCATTTTTGTTGGGCTAGGAATTGATACTTTATTTTATGTGTTTTCCTGTAAACATCTTGATAAACCTATTTGGAAATATAATCCTTTTGATAACATGTTTTTAAACCTCAGTGTCGCTTTTGGGTGGTTTATGTTTTTAATTGCTCTCTATATTCCATTCTTCCAAACAATTCTACGGGTGGTTCCTCTTCATTGGAGTGACTGGTTATTAGTTATTGGATTAGGATTAATGAAGCTTATCTTAATAGAATCTGGAAAACTTCTTTTTATTAGTCCTAAATTTAAAATGGCAAAAATTTAAAATCGTTTTATGGCTTTTATTTATATCATTATTATTGTTATTGCTTGTGTGGTTTTGGTTAAAAGTGCTCATTGGATAATTAAATCTTTGATTTATTTTGCCCAATATTTACATATTCCTGAATTTGTTGTTGCTTTTATTTTAGCTGGTTTAGTCACATCTTTGCCAGAATTTTTTGTTGGCATTTCTGCGGCTATTACTAAAACACCCATTCTTTCCCTAAGTAATATTTTTGGATCAAATATTGCTAATGTTACTTTAATATTAGGTCTAACTGTTATCTTAACTCGAGGTTTAACTCTTAAAAGTAAAACTATTCAACGTAATATTTTTTACACCTCCTTGCTCTTAATGTACCCTATTCTCTTAACCTTGGACGGCGTTCTTTCACGAGTTGATGGATTGGGTCTGTTAGTTCTTTTTGCCCTTTATATTTTAATTCTTTTTCATCAAAGTCAAGATTTTACTAAAAAATTTGAAAGGGCTCTTCGCAAAAATTTAATTAAAAATTTGATAATTTTTATTATTAGTCTTACCTTTCTCTTAACTAGCTCTTATATTATTGTTCTCATGTCTAAACTTTTAGCCATGGAATTAAATATATCTCTGTTTTTGGTTGGGCTTTTCTTAATCGCCATTGGGACCTCTTTGCCTGAACTTATTTTTGGGATACAAGCAGCTCAAGGAAAACATAAAGATATGATTTTTGGTAATATTTTAGGATCAATTGCGGTGAATTCTACGGCTGTTTTGGGTATCACTGCGATTATTTGCCCCATTACCATTAATGACATCGGACTTTTAATAACAACTGCTATTTTTATGTTTGGAGTTTATTTACTCTTTGCTTTCTTCTCCTATTCTAAAAGAAAACTTTCTTGGCAGGAAGGATTCATCTTATTGTTTTTTTATGTTACTTTTATTATTATTCAATTTTTGGTAAAATAAACATAGTTCGAAATCCTACAAGATTCACAAATATAAAAATAAACTTTAACATTTGATTCGTTCTTAAAAATTATAAATATTATGTATATATTTCTTAAAGACATTAAAAAACATTTAAATAAAACCATCTCTTTGAAAGGCTGGGTCTTTAATTATCGTTCATCTGGTTCTATTTATTTTCTTCAGCTTCGTGATAGCACTGGCGAAATTCAAGCAATTATTTCAAAAAAAGAAGTAAATAAAAAAACTTGGGAGGCTTGCCAAAAAATAAGTTTAGAATCAAGCATAGAAATTGAGGGTAAAGTTTACAGTGAAAAACGTTCTCCGAGTGGAACAGAGATGTTGGTTAAAAATTTAAATATCATTCATATTTCTGAAGAATATCCCATTAGTAAAAAAGTTCATGGCACTGATTTTTTAATGGACCACCGCCATCTTTGGATTAGGTCAAAACGTCAGGCAGCTATTCTTAAAATTAGAGATGAAATTATTTGGGCAATTCGTTCTTTTTTCAAAGAAGAAGGATTTATTTTAACTGATTCCCCTATTCTAACCCCTACCAGCTGTGAAGGAACAACCACTCTTTTTTCTACTAAGTATTTTGGTAAAAATGCTTATTTATCTCAATCAGGCCAGCTTTATTTAGAAGCAATGATTTATTCTTTGGGTAAAGTTTATGATTTTGGACCAACTTTCCGAGCAGAAAAATCAAAAACACGCCGTCATTTAACTGAATTTTGGATGATGGACGCTGAAGCTGCCTTTGTTGAACATAAAGAAAATATGAAAATTCAAGAAAAATTAATTTGTTATATTATTGAACAAGTTTTAAAGAATTGTGAACAGGAATTAAAAATACTAGAAAGGGACGTCCAACCATTAAAAAGCATTAAATCTCCTTTTCCAATAATTACTTATGAAAAAACAATTAAAAAATTACAACAAAAAGGAATAAAAATAAAATGGGGTGATGATTTTGGAGGAGAAGAAGAAACAATTATTTCAAAAATGTTTGATAAACCTGTTTTTATTGAAAAATATCCTGGGAAAATCAAAGCTTTTTACATGAAACCTGACATCAAAAACCCGACCTTAGTTTTGAATAACGATTGTTTAGCTCCTGAAGGTTATGGAGAAATTATTGGTGGTTCACAAAGAATTGACGATTTAAAAATGCTTGAGAAAAAAATAAAGGAATTTAAATTATTAAAAGACCCATTAGAATGGTATCTTGATTTACGCCGTTACGGTTCGGTTCCTCATTCTGGTTTTGGATTGGGTATTGAGAGAATGGTTGCTTGGATTTGTGGACTCAAACATATTAGAGAAACTATTCCATTTCCGAGATTAATTAACAGACTAAAACCTTGACATGTTTCTGATTTATGTTAATATTAAAATAATGTTTAAACAAATTGCTCAAAATCTAAATGATAATAATAACCGTTTCTGGCGGACTTGATTTGTTTTAATAAGATATTTTTCAATAAGTCCGCTCTAAAAAGCGGATTTTTTTAATCTGGGGTAATTCAATTGGTAGAATGCGCCTCTGTTAAAGGTGATGTTGCTGGTTCGAGTCCAGCCCCCAGAGCCATTTAACTTTGTCTTTTCCTTATTTTATGCTATACTTTTATTAGGTTATACTTTTATAGGAAAAAAATAACTATTCTTAAAATTTATGAAACGAGTTCAAAGCGAAAAAACAATCAATAAAATTGAAAAAGAAGTCAAACTTTGTGGCTGGGTAAATACTCGTCGCAACATGGGAAAAATTGTTTTTATTGATTTAAGAGATCGCTCTGGCTTGGTTCAGATTGTTTTTGTTCCCCAAGAACTTGATCAAAAATCACAAGAAGCAGTTAAAGAAATTCGACCGGAATTTGTTATTGAAATTGAGGGAGTTGTCCATTTAAGACCGAAAAATCAAATTAATAAAGATTTAATCAGTGGAAAAATAGAAATCTTAGCTAAAAAATTATCTATTTTAAACGAATCAAAAACTCCGCCTTTTGAAATTAGTAATGAAAAACTTCAAGCTAATGAAGAACTAAGATTAGAATATCGTTATTTAGATTTACGTCATAAGCGAATGAAAAATAATTTAATCATGCGTTCAAAAGTAATGCACTTTGTGAGAAATTTTCTAGCTGATAAAAATTTTATTGAAATTCAAACACCAATCTTGTCTAAATCAACCCCTGAAGGCGCTCGTGATTATTTAGTTCCATCTCGCGTTCATAAAGGAAAATTTTTTGCCCTACCTCAAGCTCCTCAACAATACAAACAACTACTAATGATTGCTGGCTTTGAAAAATATTTCCAAATTGCCCCTTGTTTTAGAGATGAGGACGCTCGTGCAGATAGGTCTCCAGGCGAATTTTATCAGATTGATATTGAGATGTCTTTTGTTAAACAAAAAGATATTCTCGACTTAACCGAAGAAATGTTTTCTAAAATGATTAATAATTTGTTTCCTGAAAAACATTTCACCCAAACTCCATGGCCTCGTTTAAATTATAAAGAAGTAATAAAAAAATATAATACTGATAAACCTGATTTAAGAAAAAACAAAAAAGACAAAAATGAACTTGCTTTTGCATGGATAATTGATTTTCCGCTTTTTGTTGATCAAACTCAAGAAACAGAAAAATTTATCGGGGTTAAAAGTAAATGGGGTCCGTCTCATAATATGTTCACTATGCCGAAAGAAACAGACATTAGTTTATTGGATTCTGACCCAGCAAAAGTGAAATCATACCAGCATGATTTAGTCTTAAACGGGGTTGAAGTTGGCGGAGGAGCAATTAGAATTCATCGCCAAGATATCCAAGAAAAAATCTTTGATTTAATCGGATTTACTAATAAACAAAAAAAAGATTTTAGTCATTTTTTAAAAGCGCTTAAATATGGCACTCCGCCTCATGGTGGCATCGCCCCGGGACTTGATCGTTTACTCTCAATATTATCAAATGAAAAAAATATCCGTGAAATTATTGCTTTTCCATTAACATCTGATGCTCGCGACCCATTAATGGCATCTCCAAGCGAAGTATCAAAAAAACAACTACAAGAACTAGGAATAACTATAAAGAAAAAATGAGATTTTTTAGATTGGCCTTACAAAACTTTTTTAGAAATTTTTGGCTTTCTATAACTAGTATTATTATCATCCTCTTAATGCTATTTTCTTTAAGCCTAGTTTATGGTTTTAATATCTTGGGTCAACAAATATTAAGTTCTTTTAAAGATAAAATGGATTTAGGCGTATATTTAAACCAAAATATTGATTTAAATCAATTAAGTCTTTTAAGGTCTGAGTTAGAAAATATGGATGAAATAAAAGAGGTTTATTACCTTACCCCTGAAGAATCTTTAAAAAATTTCAAAGAAAAACACGTAAATGATCCTTTAATTTTAAAATCATTAGAAGAATTGAATGAAAACCCATTAGGAGGGGCTTTAACTTTAAAATTTCATGATCCCTCAAATTATGAAAAGGTTGTCTTGGTTATTAACCGTCCTGTTTATAGTGCTTTAATTCGAGATAAAAATTTTTATGATTATCAGAAATTGATTCTTGGATTTAATCAATTTAATCAAAAAATTATAGGGGCTGGTTTAGGCATTAGTGGAATTTTTGCTTTAATTACTATTTTAGTAATTTTTACCACTATTAAACTAGGAGCTCTTTCTCGCCGTCGAGAAATCAAAATCATGAGACTGGTTGGGGCTTCGGCTTGGGCAATTCGCACCCCGTTTTTAATTGAAGGTAGTTTATATGCATTTGTTGCTTGGATTATAAATTCCGCCCTTATTATTCCTTTGACTTATTTTTCACAACCATATTTACAAAAATTTATTGGATTAGATTTTAATTTATTTATTTATTTAAAAACTAATGTCTTTTATTTCTGGTTTAGCCTTTTACTCTTTGCTTTAATTATTTCTTTAGCCGGCAGCAGCTTGGCAATTAAAAAATATTTAAAATTTTAATACTTGTTCTTTTTCATGAAACTAAAAGAATTTAATTATTTTCTTCCTCAAGATTTAATTTCCCAAAAACCTATTCGGCCTCGAGACCATTCACGGCTAATGGTTTTAAACAAAAAAAATCATACTATTATTCATGATTTTTTTTATAATATAGATAAATACTTAAAACCAAATGATATTTTAGTTGCTAATAATTCAAAGGTTATCCCGGCTCGTTTGTTTGGTCAAAAAACAACTGGGGGAAAAACAGAAATTCTTCTTTTAAGACCTTTAAAAAGCAATCAGTGGGAAATTGTTCTTAAAGGAAAAGGACAACAAAATAAAGAAATTAAATTTAATAAAAAGCTCTTTGGTATTTTAAAAAAACAAACCTCAACTCAAACATGGAAAATAGAGTTTAATTTAAGCAATAATTCTCTAATGAAACAAATATATAAATTGGGCCACGCTCCTACTCCTCCGTACATTAAACGTTCTTCTAATTTACAAGAATATCAGACAATTTATGCACAAACCCCTGGTTCAGCCGCCGCTCCAACAGCTGGATTTCACTTTACAAAAAATTTAATTAAAAAATTAAAAAAACAAGGACACGAATTTGAATTTGTTACTCTGCATGTTGGTTTAGGAACATTTCAACCAGTAAGAACAGAAAACATTGAAGAACATCAAATCCATGCTGAATGGGGAAAAATAACAAAAAAAACCGCTAAAAGGCTAAACCAAGCAAAAAAAAATAAACAAAGAATCATTGCTATTGGAACAACAACCACTAGAATTTTAGAAACATTTACTTTAAAAAATGAATTAATTCCAGGAGAAAAATGGATTAATACTTTTATTTATCCTGGTTATAAATTTAAATTAATTAACGGATTAATTACTAATTTTCATTTACCAAAATCAAGTCTTTTAATGTTAGTTTGTGCTTTTGCTGAAAAAGAATTTATACTTCAAGCCTATAAACAAGCAGTTAAAGAAAAATATAGGTTTTATTCCTTTGGTGATGCAATGCTAATTATTTAGATCTTGATTTTTTTTAGAATTTTCCTATAATTAAATTACTTTAATTTATATATAATAATTCACCTTCAAGGCTTACTTATAATAAATTTGATTTGGCCAGGTAGCCAAGTGGCTAAGGCATCAGTTTGCAAAACTGATATACACGGGTTCGATTCCCGTCCTGGCCTTTTTTATTTTTCTCTAATTTCTGCTATAATTAAAACACCTTAATTTATATATAATAATATTTAATTTCAAGGTTCTGCAAAGTAGGTTTTTATAATTGAAATACATTAATTTCTATACAATAGTAGTTTTCAATTTCAAGCTTTGCTTATGATTAAATTACTTTAACGTTGTGTCTCATAACTTAATTTCAAGATTTACTTATAATAAAAATATGAAAAAAAATCCTAAACTCATTCTTATTGATGCCCAAGCAGTACTTCATCGTGCCTGGCACGCCCTACCTCAGTTAACTGACCCTCAGGGTAGAGTTACTAATGCCGCTTATGGTTTTACCGCTCTTTTATTAAAACTTATCAATGAACAAAAACCTGATTACCTAGTAGTTGCTTTTGACACTAAGGCACCTACTTTTCGTCATGAAAAATATAAGGAATATAAAGCAGGGAGAGAAAAACAGCCTCAAATGTTTTACGATCAAATAGACTTTACTAAAGATATTATTAAATCATTTAATATTCCTATTTTTGAAAAAGATGGATTTGAAGCTGATGACTTAATTGGAGCAATTATAAAAGCACAGAAAAAAAATATCCCTAATCTTGAATGTTTAATTATTACTGGTGACTTAGATTTATGTCAGTTGATTGACAACCAAACTTCAGTCTATTTTTTTAGACATGGATTTTCTCAAACAAAGATCTATGACAAGAAAGCCGTTAAAGAACGTTTTGACTTGTCTCCTCAACAATTAATTGATTTTAAAGCATTAAGTGGAGACCCTTCGGATAATATTAAAGGTATTCCTGGGGTTGG
>Ga0307992_1001098_pt1 | contig 16309 bp, 18 predicted proteins | sample EllFjometagen133_FD_203162 | JGI IMG/M metagenome (GOLD analysis project Ga0307992, IMG submission 203162) | Marine microbial communities from Ellis Fjord, Antarctic Ocean - #133 | ecosystem: Environmental > Aquatic > Marine > Unclassified | place: Southern Ocean | collected 2014-10-08
AAAGAATGATGAAAAACTAAAAAGTTCTTTAAATAAATACTACCCTCCAAATCTGTCATCCTGAGTGAAACGAAGGATCTCTTAATAATACGAGAGAGATTCTTCGCTCCGCTCAGAATGACAATATGCCCCAATTTTAATTTGGGGGTGCTGGGATTCGATGGTATAAAATCTTATCATTTGCATGTCAAGGGAGTCTGTCCCTGGTAAGAAACAGGCAAATCAATAAATGCAAATTTATTTCAAAAAGCAAAAACTGTTCTAGCAACCGCTTTCAGCGGAAGCTATAGTTTTGCTCCATCAGTTGCTTAATTAGCGACTGTTCATCGCCTATGCAATGCTCGGTAGTATAGTAGTGGTGTAACCCACCGAGAGTAGATTGAGTATGTGCCAATCACATTCAATTGAAACTAATTTGGCAAACTAAACTGTGTTTTCGTCCTCTTTTGATACGGTTTAGCAAAACAAGAGGAATAAACATGTAATACAAATATAATCCTTTTATATTAGACGCGAGTTCAACTCTCGCCACCTCCACTATCCTACGCCCCGCCAGTTGGCGGAGCTACGGACAACAAAGCAAAAAAATAAAATTATGAGAATTTCTCGTCGTAGAAAAAGACCAGAACCAAAAAAAGAATATTGTTGTAACGAGGGTATTAAATCCCCTGTTGTTTTGGTTCTAGCAAATGATAACTCCAATTTGGGAGAAATGAAAATCGCCGAGGCTATTAGTCTGGCAGAACAAGGTGGGCATGATTTGTTATTAATAAATCCAAAAAGCAACCCACCTGTCACTAAAATAATGGATTTGGGTCAATATAAATACCAACAAGAAAAGAAAGAGAGATTGGCCAAAGCACAACAAAAAGCAATTGAAACTAAATGTATTAGATTATCCCTACGCATAGGACAAAACGACTTAGAAATGCGTAAAAAACAAACTTTAAAATTTTTAGAAGCAACTAATAAAGTAAAAGTAGAACTAATTTTAAAGGGTCGAGAAATGGCTCACAAAAAATTAGGTTTTGAAGCTTTGGAAAAATTTGTAAAAGAAATTAAAGCCCAAACAGAAATAAAAATAGATCAACCAGCTGAATCTCAAGGTAATAGAATTACTACCATTATAACAAAATAATTAAACCCGTTAGATAATTAAACAAAATATGTCTAAATTAAAAACAAATAAAGCAGTTTCCAAAAGATTCAAGATAACCAAAACAGGTAAAGTAAAAAAAAGAACTTGTGGACAAGGTCATTTTAATGCCCGCGAAACAGGTAAAGTAAGAAGAAACAAAAGATCTGATACTATCGCTAGCAATACTTTAAAAAAACTTGTTGCAAACAACACCTAAATAATAAATTACAACGTTAATAAAATATTATGCCAAGAGTTAAAAGAGGTACATCTCATGTAAAAAGAAGAACCAACATACTAAAGAGAGCAAAAGGTTTCAAAACAAAGAGAAAAAAGATTATAAAGCTAGCTAAACCAGCTCTATTTAAAGCTGGGCAATATGCTTATAACTCTAGAAAAACCAAAAAGAGAATTATGCGTAGATTATGGCTTGTCAAAATCAACGCCGCTGTTCGTGAACTTGGTATGAGCTATAGCCAACTAATCGGCTTGATGAAAAAGAAAAATGTTGAGATAGATAGAAAAGTTTTATCTCAAATAGGTGAGAAAAACCCTATTATCTTTACTCAAGTTATTGATTTCTTAAAAAAATAATTTATCCACAGATTAAGTATTTGACAGGTAAAAACTTACTTGTTATAATATATAGGTAATTTGGAAGTTCTAATGGTGTTTGGTAGAGCAAGCAGCGTCCCCTCCTTCGCTTCTTTGTCCCTATCAAACACCATTAGGACTTTCATTTTTTTTATTAATCCCAGCAGTAGAGCCTTTAGGCTCACTGCGGGACAGGCTTAAGGTTCATAAAGACAAAGTTTTTGTGAGCCCGTCTGGTTAATAATCCGCCAAAGCGTAGCAAAAACATTAATTTAGTAATTACAAAGCCGTAGGCGATTAGCTCAATTACTTAGATTTAAATAAAAACTTAGTTTAGCGACAGGCGGATAACGATGAGACGATCCACCAAGTGGCGGAGAGTCTATCTGGTTTATTTCTCCTTGACACTATTTAAAATATATATTATAATTTTATTGTTAAATTTAAATATATTTAACAATAATAAACAAATCTATGGACCGGTAGTTCCCGCCTCCGCTAACGCTACGGCCGACAGGCAATTTCCAATTTCACTACCAGTTCAAATATATAAATAAAAACATTACAAAAATTATTGTTTAAATAAACAAATTTACGGACCGGTAGTTCAATTGGTTAGAGCACTGCCCTGTCACGGCAGAAGTTGCGAGTTCGAGTCTCGTCCGGTCCGCTAAAAAAGTAAGAATTAATTCTTACTTTTTTATTTATAATATTATAATATTATTTATATGTATTTTCATCTCTCAACTTTATACTATCAATCACCACATCACCATTTTCTTTATGATATATTATTCTAAATCTTCCTGAACGCAAACAATAAAAATCTGTATCTTTTAATTTTTTAACATCCATACTTTTTATATTCCCATTTATTAACTTTACAATTAATAACAACAATCTTTCTCTCTGTTTTTTATTAATTTTCCGTAATAATTTTTCTATTTTATCCATAAATTTAGTCAATCCTTTTCAAAACTTTAACTAAATCTTTTGCTTTAATCCCTTTTCCTTTATTATCACGAATAGCATCAAAAACAGTATATTCTTGATCTTCAATAATTTTATCTAAATCCAAAGGTATTATTTCTAGATGAGTATCTTTTATATTTACTAAAAGCGGGATCGCCCTCTTGTACGGGGATGGTCAAAAATACATCTGGGGGGTGGTAACACCGCGCAACCTGATCGCCGCTTGGCGTGCCACAGAGCTGATACGCCACTTTGACGCCGTAGGTTATGAAACACTCCGCATTGTCTATAATGCGGGCATCCGCTATCCTGGTGATGAAGAGGTTAGGTCGTGTGTTGATCAAGCCAAGACAAAGATTAGTCCCAAGCTATATGGCGATATCATGGCGATAACTGTACCCGAAAAGGTCATCCGGGCTATCCTGGACAACCAGGGAGACGAATTCGCACCTAACCTGTGGCCAATCACCGACGAAGTCCGTGCGGGTACTGTAGAATGGCGACAAGAGTTTGCTGACGCAGGAGTTAAACATCCTGACGAGGTGGACGCTGAGTATCGAGCCCAGCAAAAAACAATCGCGAAGTTCGAAGGTGAGCTCCTATCCTATGCCAAAAGCCGAGGACTCGACCGAGATTGCAACGGTATGAAATATGTTGAAGTAGCCATTCTGGCGATTGCAGAAACGGGGAAGGATCGATTCCGCTCTAACCTCATAACCGTCGCATTGGCCGGAGTTTTGGGTGAGCGCTCCATAGCGCTCTTCTCCATGTCCACACTGCGGATTGCACCCTATGCTGATAAAGAGGAGCACGTTGAAAAATACATGGATAAAGTCAGGGAAGAAGCATTAGCCAACTCCGTCAACTGGGTTATTAATAACCCTGACTATTACAACGGTTGGACAGAACACCTCTTCCGCAGATCTAATTTGATCAAGAACCACGAAGAGGTAAAGGAGATGCTCACTAGACTTCTGATGGAACACTGTTCACTGGAAGTAAAGGCAACAACGGCCAAAACCCTCAAAACTTAGCAATACTCATCCTACCTTAACAGGTCGCTGTCGGGACAGCGTTATCAAATCCCATTTTTTTATTTTTATTTATCCACTTGACAAAACTTTATTATGGGTATATACTCATTATAAAGGTCCCTTAATTAAAAACGTAACTAAAAAATATATGCCAAATTTTGATAAAACAGGTCCTACTGGCAAAGGTCCAAAAACAGGAAGACAGCAAGGAAATTGTGAAGGAACTACACCTCAACAAGGCCCTGCCCAAGGAAGAAACCAAAATAATGGTCCTCGTGGTAGAGGTGGACGCGGTGCAGGTATAGGCACAGGTCAAGGCAGAGGTGGAGGAAGAGGTCTTTTCGCTCGCACACTTAACAAATAAGTATGCCTAGACCACGACTTGGTCGCAGAATAAGATTTAACCCTGAAATAACCTATTTCAAACCACAGGGAGTTCCAATGAACATGCTTGAAACAGTGGAACTCACAACCGAAGAATTAGAGGCGCTCCGCCTCAAAAATATTGAAGAGTTAGACCAAGTGGAATCAGCAAAAAAAATGGACACTTCCCAAAGTACTTTTCAGAGAATCTTATCCTCGGCCTATAAAAAAATATCCCGGGCCTTAATACTAGGGCAAGCGATTAAAATAAAATAACCCCACAATGGGGTTATTTTATTTTTCTTCTATTATCTTTTTCCACCCTCAACTATATTATTTAAAATTAATAATTAACCCCTCCAAAATATCATCGAAATATTTCTCATTTCCATTTAACTCCAAAATAGGATTTTTGTCAAGATTATCATATACCAGACCAGCTTGAATTTCTCCTCCATCTTCACCCACATAATAAAATCTCTCAACTATCAAATCTCCAATATTTAAGTTCGTTATTCTGTCTTCTGGAATTTTGTATTCGCTAGGTTTTAAAATAACTGTAAACCAATCAGAGCCATTAGAAGAAACAAATTTTATTCTATTATCCCCTCTCTCAACATTCCAGTTTGATGGATAATTCAAACTATACTCCAAATCTCCTTTTTCAGAATAAGTACTTTTTCCAATATTTTTAACTTCGCTCATCACTTCTTGTTTTAATTCTTCTTTTATATCAACCAGTTCTTGATTTATAGTATTTTTTACACCATCAACTAACATCTGATTATTCAAACTCTGACAACCATAACCACCCAAAACAAACACTATCCCCACAAAACCAAGGAACACCAACATCTTTGAGGCAGTCGATTCTACCACCCGACGCACCGCTCCTTTGGCTCTTGATTTCATTTCTGTCTTGGCTATGTTATCTCTAGTTTTCAAAACTGTATCAGGGTTCAAAGAAATGCTATCTATCCCCTCACCTACCAAAAACTCAGCAAATTCAGGATAATCAGATGGCGCCTGCCCACAAATACCAACTTTACAATTGTTTTTATGGGCAACCTTGATAACATCAGATATCAAACGCTTTACAGCTGGACTATTCTCATCATAAATATGCGATACCAAGGCACTGTCTCTGTCAACCCCTAAAGTCAGCTGGGTCAAATCATTAGAACCAATAGAAAATCCATCAAAAATCTGAGAAAACTCTTTTGCTAAAATAACATTAGAAGGTAGTTCGCACATTACATAAACCTTTAAACCACCTTTACCTTTTTTCAAGCCAAACTTTTCCATTGTTTTTATAACTTTTCGCCCTTCCTCCGGAGTGCGACAAAACGGGACCATTACAATCACATTTTTCAAACCCCATTCATTTCTAACTTTTTTAATAGCTTCACATTCTATTTTAAAAGCTTGTATAAACTTTTTATCATAATAGCGAGATGCTCCACGCCAACCAAGCATTGGATTTTCTTCTTCTGGTTCAAACTCTTTTCCACCTATCAAAGTCGCATATTCATTTGTTTTAAAATCAGACAAACGCAACACCACATCTTTGCCAGCAAAAGCACTGGCAATAAAAGCAATACCCTCTGCTAATCTATCAACTGCGTATTTTGTTTTGTCTTTATAACCAACAGTTAATTCTTTTATTTTTTGTTTGTCTTTTTTATTTTTTAATTTTTTATAATTTATCAGAGCCAATGGATGAACTTTTATAAAATTAGAATAAATGAACTCTTCACGAGCTAAACCCACGCCATCGTTTGGAATAGCTGCAAAAGTAAAAGCATTGTCCGGATCACCCACATTCATCATGACTTTTGTTTTTAATTTTGCTTGTTTTTTAATCTCGGTTTTTTCTACTTCAAACGGTAAGGTACCTTTATACACAATACCTTCTTCACCTTCAGCACAAGAAACCGTCACTTGTTGTCCTTTTTTCAAAACTTTACGAGCCTGTTTTGCCCCCACCAAACACGGCACTCCTAACTCGCGAGAAACAATAGCTGCATGAGAAGTTTTTCCACCTTGTTCAGTAATAATGGCTCCAGCAATCCGCATTATTGGCTCCCAATCTGGATCAGTAATTTTTGTAACCAAAACTTCACCAGGTTTAAAATGTTTCATATCCTTGGGCGTTTCTACTATCCTCACCCTGCCTTGTCCTATTTTTTGACCAATGCTAGTTCCTACCAATAACGGTTTAGACTTTTTTTGTAATTTATATGTTTCTATTACATTAACTTCTCTTTGGGATTTTACTGTTTCTGATCTGGCCTGAACAATATACAGCTGTCCGGTCTTACCATCTTTTGCCCATTCAATATCCATGGCTCGACCATAATGATTTTCAATCTGGACACCCCATTTAGCTAATTGCAAAATATCTGCATCTGTTATAGAAAATTTATCTTGATCTGTTTTTTTAACTTTTTCTTGTTTGGTTTGTTTTTTACCATAAACAAGTTTAACCTCTTTACTACCCACTCGATGACTAATGATAGATTTATAGCCTTCTTTTAAACCTTGTTTATAAACATAAAATTGATCTGGTATCACTCTGCCCTTTACTACATATTCTCCTAAACCAAAAGCAGAGTTAATTAAAACAACTCCTGGGAAACCACTCTCTGTATCAAGTGTAAACATTACTCCACTACTGCCCAAATCTGACCTAACCATTTCTTGGAAACAAACTGACAAAGCCACGCTCATGTGGTCAAAACCCTTGTCTTCGCGATAAGAAATAGCCCGGTTTGTAAATAAAGATGCAATACAATTTTTAGCGGACAATAACAAATCCTTTTCTCCCACTACATTCAAATATGTTTCTTGTTGTCCGGCAAAGCTAGCATCTGGCAAATCCTCGGCCGTGGCTGATGATCTAACGGCTACACTTTTATTTTTACCTAATTTTTTATAAGCAATTTTAACCTGTTTTTCAATTTCTTTTGGAAAATTTTCTTTCAGAATCATTTCTCTTACTTTTTTACCAGCTACGGCCAGTGCTCTGACATCTTTTACATCCAAATTTTTTAAAATAGTTTTTATTTTTTTATCCAAATTATTTTCTTTCAAAAAAGACCAATAAGCATCTGAAGTCAACGCAAAACCATTAGGTATTTTTATACCCTTTTTAGTCAATTTGGAATACATCTCTCCAAGCGAAGCAGTTTTACCACCAACACTTGGGATGTCTTTTATATTTACGTCTTTAAACCAACGAATGTACATAATTTAATAAATATTAGTTATTAAGTCGAGAAATGTACTTATTTTAAAGCCGACAACTGTTTAAACCGCTTTATTATTTATTAAATAAAGGCGAGTTTTGGCGGTTTTAAAATAATTACTTTTGAGGCTTAAATTATAAGACTAACACAAATTTAATCGCTACAATATTATACCACAAGCTTGAAAAAAAATAAAATACTAAAAAAAATAAAAAACAACTCAACAAGGCTGTTTTTTTATTTCTTTTTCTCTTTCCAATCTTCAATAACTATCTTATCCCCAACTTGCTTCACCACCACCTTTTGCCCATCCTTCCATTTCAAATTCTTTATAACAGGTTGAGGCATACTTATATGATAAGTACCTCTATTATTTTTTGTAATTTTTCTAATATTACTCATATTTTTATTTTAAAAAGTATCGATACTGTATCGATACAGTATCGATACTTTATTTTATTATTTTAAAAAACTTTACCCAATATACGCTTTCTATGTACTAGACCAAAACTTCTAGAATCATCACTAACCGGTCTATTATCCCCTAACACCAGATACTCACTCTCTCCTAGCTCAAACTCTTGAGTATCAAATTCTCTCGCTCCAGCTTTTAATTCTTCATTTATATAAGGCTCATCCAACATTTGCTCTTCTCCATCTTTTACCAAATAAACATATCCATTATATATTCTTATTTTTTCTCCCGGCAAACCAATCACTCTTTTAATTATCAAATCATCGTTGTCAGGCGCCACTATTTGAACCACATCATACCTATCTGGCTTTTGCAGTAATAACTCCCATTTACTAACTAACACTTTTTGATTATCCAAAAAAGTAGGTGCCATGGAAACACCTTCTACTGAGCTGACATCGAGAATAAAAAATTTTATCCCTAAAACCAATAAAAAAATAAGCAGGACTATCTTACCTACTCTGTATAAATATTCATCAAAATATATTGAACTTTTTTTTAAGATATTCACAAATTTCAATTTTTAAGATATAATGTAATTATGAACTTTGTTTACGGGCTACAAGCAATCTTATTAGATATTTGGCTTTTTGTAAAAAGTCTAATTTTTAATCAACTCTTCACCGGCTTTATTTGGGGAGTTTTTTTAGCTCTTTTGGCAACTGGTTTTATTCTGACTAAAAACCCAAAGAATTTACCAAAATATTTAAAGTACAGTTCTACCCAAAATTTTGAAAAATCTAACAAGAAAGATCAAAAAGGGGTATACGAAGTTTCTTACTCTCAATTTGCCAAAAGACATCATTTGATAAACTCAATCTTTACCTTTGTTATTTTGCTTCTTTTAACACTAACCTTTACCCTACTTATTAAACTCTAGAGAATAGACAGATTTTTGACCTGATTCTACTTTATCTATATTAAAAAATAAAATCCTGTTATTACCCACATCAGACACTAACAATCTCTGATTTTTTTTATCTATTTCAAGAGCAAAAGGACCATCAAACCTAGAAATACTACTTCCAGAAAAACTATCAATAAAAGCTCCTTGCCCTAAAACAAAACTCGCTTCTAAACCATTTTCAAGATTTATGGTATTAAACACTAAAACGCGGTTGTTATTTTTATCAACTAAAAATAAATTATCTGAAAATATATCTAAATCATAGGGTTTATTAAAAGTATCTCTTGATAAACCAGGGTAAGAACCAGTAAAATCATCTTGCCCTAAAACAAAGCTCGCTTCTAAACCATTTTGAAGATTTGTAGTGTCATATATCAACACACGGTTATTATCAAAATCACCCACATACAAATAATTATTTTTTTCATCAAAAGACAAAGCAGATGGATCGCTAAAATTATACTTAGTTGTACCAGTAACGGTTTCCAAAAAATTATCTTGCCCTAAAACAAAACTCGCTTCTAAACCATTTTTAAGATTCATGGTGTTATATACAAGCACGCGGTTATTACCATTATCAGCTACAAATAAATAATTTCTATTAATATCAAACGATAAATCAAACGGATTATTCAAACCATCAACTCCGCTGGTTGGAAAACGGCTCAAAAAATCAAGCTGTCCTAAAACAAAACTCGCTTCTAAACCATTGTGAAGATTTGTGGTATTAAAAACCAGAACACGGTTATTGTGAAAATCAGTCACGTATAAATAATTAGATTCTTCGTCTAACAAAAGATTATACGGATAATTAGTTTTTTTAGAACCAATATCACCACTTGTGCCTGTGAAACTTTTTTGTCCTATCACATAATCAGAGTGGTTATCTATTGGTAAACCGTCCTCACCTAACTCAAAAACTAAAATCCTATTATTAATAGTATCAGCAACATAAAGTAAACCATCATTTTCATCTACAGCCATACCAGTTGGTTGAACAAAAAAATCCAAAATCTTTTCGTTTTCATTCAAATTATTGCTAATATTATTTAATTCATCCAAAAGACGAGCCTTGCTATCTCGTAGAGTTATATAGTAAAGACTACCAAATCCTACTACCACTAACAAAAAGGCTATTAGCATGTGTAAATAAATTTTTTTGTTCATATTTTTTATTTAAAAACCGCTAAATTTTATAGAGTAATTATATCACACACTTGCAAAAAAATAAAACTAAGCTATACTAAAAAGTAGCACATTGATAACAACCTGCCCATAAGGGCGTAACCACTTAGAGGCGGACAATGACTGATTATAAAAAAATAATTAGAAAAGCTTGCCCAGAGGGCACATCTGACCAGGATTTAGAAAAAATCCACGAAATTTTGTCTAAAAAAGACGATTTTTCAATCTTAAAATCTCCTGGAACAAAAAAAATTACCATTACCCGCAACGACACTGGCACGATGACGAACTTTAAAATAAAAAGTATCTACATCGACCCCAGTAAAGGCCACGTTTCAACCGCGGGGAACTACGCTGAACTCCCTTTACCTGACGATCTTGAGGCAGGAGCCAAACAAACAGAAGAGGACATAGTCAAAGACCCCTCGTTCCCTCCCGCAAAATAAAAACAGGTTATCCCAAGACGCCTCCTTTGAGGCGTCTATTTTTTTTATTTTATAATTTTCAAAAATTCTTCTTCTGACAAAATCTTTACACCCAAACTTTTAGCTTTTTCAAACTTACCCCCTGGATTCTCCCCTGCCACCACAAAATCAGTATTTTTACTAACCGCTGACGACATATCTCCACCTAAACCCCTAACCAAGTCTTTGACTTCATCGCGCGACAAAGATAGCAAAGTACCTGTCAAAACAAATGACTTACTTGCTAATTTTTGATTTTTAACTTTTAGTTTTTCATTTTCTATCTTTACGCCATTTTTTAAAAGTTCATTAACCAAAGCAAGGCTCTTTTTATCATTAAAATATTCATAAATAGAATCAGATACTTTTGGACCAACATCATTAATTTTTTCCAAATCTTCTAAGCTTGTTTTTAACAAATTGTCTAAATTATGTAAATGTTTTGACAAAGCAATCGCTGTTTCTTCTCCAACACTATTTATCCCAAGTGAAAAAATAAACCTAGCAAAACTTATCTGTTTTGAATCTTCAATAGCTTTTATCAGATTCTGAGCAGACTTTTCCGCAAATCGCTCCAAAAGTTCTAAATCCCCTGCTTTTAAAGTAAAAATATCAGCTACATTTTTAATTATTCCCCCTTCTACTAGATTTTCAACTATTTTTTTACCCAATCCATCAATATTAAAAGCTTTTTTTGAAACAAAATGTATAATATTTTTTAATTCTTTGGCAAAACAATTTTTATTTTGACAAAACAACCCGACTGACATGCCTTGTTTTTTGTCTTGAGTTTCTTTTCTTTTAACTTCACCACCACAAATTGGACAAACTTTTGGCTCTTTAAAAATTTTTTCACTACCATCACGCATTTTGTCTAACACTCTAAGCACTTTTGGGATAATATCCCCAGCTTTTTCAACTATTACTTGGTCTCCTATTCTAACTCCTAGTCTTTTTATTTCATCAAAATTATGTAGAGTAGCGTGTGTAACTGTGGTGCCGGCAAGTTTAACTGGATCCATTAAAGATACCGGTGTCAAAGCCCCGGTTCTACCAACCTGAACATAAATATCTTTTATTTTTGTTTTAGCTTGTTCAGCTGGAAATTTATAAGCAATAGCCCAACGCGGAGCCTTGCCAGTATAACCCAGAATATCTTGATACTTCTTTTGATTTACTTTTATAACCACTCCGTCAATCCAAAACTCAAAACTATTTTTCTTATCTTGTAAATTATTATAAAAATGCGTTATTTCTCCTACATTTTTACAAACTTTCCAATGTTTATCAGTTAAAAAACCTAATTTATTAAGCAACATCAATTCGTCTTCTTGGGTTTTTGCATCTAAGCCCGAAGAAATATCATAAGCAGTTAAAGACAACTTGCGACCAGACACTATTTTTGAATCTAACTGACGAATTGTGCCAGCAGCTACGTTTCTAGGATTGGCAAATAACGGCTCTCCGGTCTTTTCTCTTTGTTTATTTAATACCTCCAACTGCTTAGACGGCATCCAAACCTCTCCTTCGGCTACTAAACTAACTTTTTCTTTTAATTCAATTGGAACCGACAAAATCGCTCTTACATTTTGAGTAACATCTTCCCCTATTTTACCATCTCCGCGAGTAACCGCAGTCTTTAATAAACCCTGTTCATAAGTCAAAACCATGTGCAAACCATCTATTTTTAGTTCACAAACATAATCCAAATCTTTGGGCACTTCGCCCAACTCTTTTGCTAAAAATTTCTTTATTCTTTCTTCCCAATCTTCTATATCTTTTAAATCAAAGGCATCATTAAAAGACCACTGGGGAACAGTGTGCTTTATTTTTTCAAATTTTTCTAAAGGTTCTCCAGCCACTCTCTGGGTTGGAGAAGAAGCGTTTATTAACTTAGGATTTTTCTCCTCTATTTTACGAAGTTCGTCCATCAACCCTTCGTACATCTGATCAGTAATTTCTGGGTCATTTAAAACATGATAACGATAACGCAAATCATCTATTTGCTCCTGAAGATGTTTAACTTTATTTTTTAAATTTGAAGACATGAAAATATAAAATTACCTTAACAACGTCAAATACCAGTCAACTAGCCAATCCCCCCAATATAAAGCCATAAATGTACCTGTAGTCAAAAAAGTTCCAAACGGTATCTCCTCGGCCCACTTTTTCTTTTTAAAAATCAAGAGTGGCACTGATACTAATGCTCCTAAAATATAAGAAACAAACAAGCCAACTACTATTCCTGGCCAACCCAACCAAACGCCCATTAAAAATCCAAACCTAACATCTCCACCACCTATCCAACGACCACGAGACACTATAAATTGAGCCAAGAAAAAACCGCAACCTACAAAAGCAGCCAAGCCTAAATTTTCTAAACTATAACCAAAATAAAAATAATTAAAAATAAAACCTATGAGCACGCCCGTCCAAACTACTGATGGCAAAATTATTTTATAGAGATAATCATAATTAAAAATAACAATTAAAAAAGAAACAAATACTATATCTCTAAAGAAATACAACGGCTCAAAATTAAAATAAGAAAAATGTAAATAATATACAAAAATAAAGATTAAGCCAGTTGATAATTCTACCCAAAAATAATAAATGGGTATTTCACCTTTGCAAGTACGGCATTTAGCTTTTAAAAATAAAAAACTAAAAACAGGTATGTTTTCATACCATTTTAATTGCACCCGACAATGGGGACAAAAACTCCTGTCTAATAAAATTCTAATATTTTCATGAGTGCGCCAAACCCAAGAATTTAAAAAACTACCAAAAGAAATACCTAATAAAAATATAAAGATAAAACTTCCTATATATAGTATTGATTCTGCCATATCTAAAATATTATAACACAATATCAAATTTTAGTAAAAACAAAAACACCACTTTTGAGGCAATGTTTTTGTTTTAACTAAATTTAGTTATTAACAGCAATACCAGCTGGACTCAGTATAATATTACCCGTCAGATCATTCATAGTACCTTCCAAGGCGGCGTCAACAGAATAAGAGCTAGAAGCAGCAGTGTAAACATAAGTACCAGTAGCACCTGGGTCTGAAGGAACTTGACCCATATAAGGATTAGGACAACCAGTAGTGGTAAAACCGGTAGCTGAATTCAAACAAGCATAACTACCAGCACCTAAGGTACCAGCAGAACCAGCAGGATAAGCACCATTATCAGTATAATAAAGTTCTAAAGCTGTTTGTAATTGTTTCAAATCTGCTAAACGTTTTGAATCACGAGCTTTTTCACGAGCTTGACCTAAAGCAACTACAGCTAAAGTAGATAATAAACCAATGATAGCAACTACTACCAAAAGTTCTATCAAAGTAAAACCTTTTTTATTCATATTTTTCACCCCCTTTCTTAATGTATTTTGTTTTTAACATAAACAACTAGTCAATTTTCAAAACTTTCTTAACCTTATCAACAACTTCAGATGGTTTAAAGTGGGCTTTTATCAAATAATCAACCGCCCCTTGGTCCAAACCTTTTTGCACATCATCTTTTTGTCCTAAGTTGGTGAGTAATATTACTGGGATATCTTTGACTTCTGGAGTTTGTTTTAATTTTTCCAAAACTGCAAACCCGTCCATCTTTGGTAGTAATATATCAAGCAAAATAATATCCGGATTTTTCTTTTTTGCTTCTTCGTAACCTTTTAACCCATTATCTGCAGTTGAAATTTTGAAGCCCTCCATTTCAAATTTTTTCTGATAAATACCAGACAAAAAAATATCGTCCTCAACTAGCAAAATATGTACTTTTTTTTCTGCCATATTATTTAATTTATTTATTACCTATATACATTATACAAATTTTCGGAGAGCAAGTCCAATCGATACTGACATTCTTGGGGATATCTTATCAAGAAGCACTTTTAAAGAATCTTGATATATGATTCTAGCCCACGGATCTCCTATAAAACTTTTTACTTTAAACTTGTCTGAAATATAGTCAGATAGATATGGTATCATAGATGCCCCGCCTGTCAAAATTATTTTTTCTAAAATTTTATTCTCATTGCCTATTTGACGAGAATACAATTCAAAACTATATTCTATTTCTTTTATTATTGGATCTATAACCGGTGCCATCATATCCAAAAATTGATTTTTATTTATAATGTTAAAATCTTTTAAACTATCAGACAAGTCATATTTTATCTGCTCTATCATTTCAGGATCAACACCTAATCTATTTTGTAAAATTTTATCTATTTTATTACCACCTGATTCAAGACTGTTGTGAGTCATCGGATAACCATTTTCAAAAATAAAAAAATTACTTCTAACTGCTCCAATATCCACCACCATAGTCAGACTCTTGTCATTACCAACCAGAGCACGGGATAATGCAGTGGATTCTGGTTCTAACGAATCTAACACTAAACCAGCCTTTTTAAAGACTTTACTATAAAAAGCTATCTTTGTTTTTTCAACCGCATTAACCAAAATCTTTTGAGTTTTTTTATCTTCTGTTTCTATCACTTGATAATCCACAGTAACTTTTGACAAATCCATTGGGATTATTTTTTTCATCTCTGACTGCAAAACAATATTGAAATCTTCTTTTTTTACTTTTGGTAAAGTTACTACCACATGAAACACTCCAGAAACAGGCAAACTAACCACCGCTGTTTTGCTAGTTGTTTTAGCCTGAGCACAAACACTCTTTAATAAACCGGCGTATTTCTCAATTCTTTCATCTTCTATCTGTCTTTCTAATTGTTTTTTATTTTTGTCTTGTTTTTTTTCATCTTGAGCAAATTTCTTTTGTAAACCATCTTCAATTTTTATATTATCTTTATCATAAGTCAAAATATCGTGTATTTCATTTGGCTCTTTTGAATAAGCATAAGTATTCAAAACAGGCCTATTCTTTTGTTTTTTTAGTTCTACTACCTTAACTCCATCAGAGCCAAGATCAACCCCTAAATATGAATGTGATTTACCAAACATAGACTTTTTAAATTTAAGCATATATATTATACCAAAAATATGAAAATTAAGCCAAAGTTAATATTGATTATTGTGGATAAATAGGATAAAATATATTTATCACTAATTAAGCAAATAATAAAATCTAGTAAATATGATCACTTTATACAATAGTCTTCACAGACAAAAAGAAACTTTTAAACCAATCAAAAAAAATAAAGTCAAACTTTACACTTGCGGTCCAACCGTATATAACTATGCTCACATTGGGAATTTACGAACTTATGTTTTTGAAGATAATTTAAAGAGAATTTTGGAATACAACAAATATAAAGTAAAACACATAATGAATATAACTGATGTTGGACATTTAACTGACGATGCTGATGCCGGTGAGGACAAAATAGAAAAAAGTTCAAAAAAAGAAAATCTAACTGCCTGGGAAATCGCCAAAAAATATGAACAGGCTTTTAAAGACGATTTAAAAGATTTAAATATTATAAGCCCAACCAAATATACCCGAGCTACTGGCTATATAAAGGAACAAATAAAATTCATTAAAAAAATAGAGAAAAACGGTTTTACTTACAAAACTTCAGATGGGTTATATTTTGACACTTCAAAATTAAAAAGTTATGGGAAAATGGCTAATTTGGAAAACCAAAAATTAGAAGCAGGTAAAAGAGTTGCTTTGGGAGAAAAGAAAAATCCGACCGATTTTGCTCTATGGAAACTGTCAAATCCAAATAACAGAGACCAGATTCTTCTTCGCCACTTGGCGAATCAGAATGACAAACCAAAAAGGCAAATGGAATGGAAAAGTCCCTGGGGCACAGGTTTCCCAGGTTGGCATATAGAATGTTCAGCCATGTCAGCCAAAGAACTAGGCCTTCCGTTTGATATTCATTGTGGTGGAATTGACCATATACCTATTCATCACACTAATGAGATAGCTCAGTGTGAGGCTGGTT
>Ga0307992_1001100_pt1 | contig 16297 bp, 14 predicted proteins | sample EllFjometagen133_FD_203162 | JGI IMG/M metagenome (GOLD analysis project Ga0307992, IMG submission 203162) | Marine microbial communities from Ellis Fjord, Antarctic Ocean - #133 | ecosystem: Environmental > Aquatic > Marine > Unclassified | place: Southern Ocean | collected 2014-10-08
TGGCCAAGGTCGATGGTGTCTATAATGCCGTCCTGGTTGAGGGTGACCTGGTTGGTAATGTCCTCTTCTTTGGACAGGGTGCCGGAGCGATGCCTACCTCTAGTGCTGTGATAGCTGATGTCGTCTCGGCGGCGCAGGATATCCTGCTCGGTATTGCCGGCGGTACCAGGCGGGAGTTTGAGCCCGGTATGGTTATCAAACCCATGTCTGATATTGAGACCAGATATTATCTCCGGCTCAACATTGCCGACCGGTCTGGTGTCCTGGCCCAGATTGCTAAGGTCCTGGGCGACCGCCAGATCAGCATTTCCTCCGCTATCCAGAAGCTGGCTGACCGGGCAGCGCAGACCGCTGAAATCGTTATCATCACCCACCCTGCCCTGGAAAGGTCGATGCAGTCGGCGCTTGGGGACTTAACCCACCTATCCGGGGTTAAGGAAGTAAGTAACTTTGTTCGGGTAGAGGCCTTATCGTAGAGTAGTAATGAAAAACGGAGTCCTAGCTAGGTATAGAGATCTTCTTCCGGTTACCCCCGCTACGCCGCTTTTCTCATTAGGCGAGGGAGATACCCCGTTGGTCAGATGTCCGGCTCTAGAGAATGAGACCGGTTGTGGGGAGCTCTATTTTAAGCTGGAGGGGTGCCAGCCTACCGGTTCCTTTAAGGACCGGGGTATGGTGGTAGCGGTAGCCAAGGCGATAGAGGCTGGTGGCAAGGCTATAATGTGTGCCTCTACCGGTAATACCAGCGCTTCGGCGGCTGCCTATGCTGCTTATCTCGGGATTGATGCTATCATTGTGGTACCCAAGGGCAAAATCACGATGGGTAAGCTGGCCCAGGCTGTTGTTTATGGGGCTAAGATAGTTGCCATTAAGGGAAATTTTGATCAGGCCCTGACTATCGTAAGAAGTCTGACCGATAGGCATCCGGTTACCCTGGTGAACTCGGTCAATCCCAACCGTATTGAGGGTCAGAAAACGGCCGCCTTTGAGATTATTGATAACCTGGGAGATGCGCCGGATTACCTTTTTATCCCGGTGGGTAATGCAGGGAATATTACCGCCTACTGGAAGGGTTTTGTGGAATATTTCGGTCAGGGTAAGGCGAAGGCTAGGCCTATGATGATGGGGTTCCAGGCCGAAGGTGCCGCTCCCATTGTTAGGGGATACCCTATTAAGGAGCCGCAGACTGTCGCTACCGCGATACGAATCGGTAACCCGGCGAGCTGGCAGAAGGCGGTGGCGGCCCGTGATGAGTCCGGGGGAATTATTGATATGGTCAGTGACGATGAAATCCTGGCCGCTTACCGGCTGATGGCAGCTAAGGGGGGCATCTTTGGTGAGCCGGCTTCGGCAGCTTCTCTGGCTGGTTTAATCAAGCTCTCTCGTTCTGGGACAGACTTCTCGCAAAAGAGGGTGGTTTGTGTGGTAACCGGCAGCGGCCTCAAGGACCCCGATAATGCCCTGAAAAGTGCTGAGCCTTTCCTTGAGTTGCCGGCTGACTTAGCGGCTGTGGAACAGGCTTTGGATTGGGGTTAAAGTAAAGAGGATAGAATAATCAGGGAGGAAGGTAATGTTTGATTCAGATAAGATTAAGGCAGCGGTAACCTCAATTATTGAGGCTATCGGAGAGGACCCGCAGCGGGAGGGCCTGGTCGGTACCCCCCGTCGTGTCGCTGAGATGTATGCCGAGCTCTTCAAGGGACTGAACTCGGACCCCAAGGATGTATTATCGGTTAGCTTTGAAGAGGGACACCGTGAAATGATAGTTCTCAAGGATATCCCCTTCTATTCTATGTGTGAGCATCACCTGCTGCCCTTTTATGGTCTGGCTCATATTGGCTATATCCCCAATAATGAGGGGCGTGTCGTCGGCGCCAGTAAACTGGCCAGAGTAGTCGAAATCGTGTCGCAGCGCCCGCAGATTCAGGAGAGGATGACCTGCCAGATTGCCGATGCCATTGCCGAGGGGATTAAGGCGAAGGGGGTGGCAGTGGTTCTTCAGGCAGAACATATGTGTATGGTTATGCGTGGTATCAAGAAGCCGGGGAGCAATATGGTTACCTCAGGGGTGCGGGGTACCTTCCGCACTGACCCCAAGACCAGGGCTGAGTTCTTCTCCCTGATACACGGTAAGTCTCCTATCGGATAAGATTGGCTACTCACCCATAATCTGCAGTATTACCTGCCTTGAGCGGGGCCGGTTGTCGAAATCGACCAGGACTATCTGCTGCCAGGTGCCCACCATCAGTCTCTTATTACTGAAAGGGACTGTCAGCGAAGCCCCTAGTAGTGAAGCACGGACATGTGAGTAGCCGTTGCCGTCGCCCCAGCGGCGGTCGTGGGCGTAAGTGATGTTCTTGGGGACAATTCGCTCCCACATATTCTGGAGGTCGGCCAGTACCCCGGACTCGAACTCGATGGTGGTTAGGCCGGCCGTCGAGCCGGCGACAAATATCGTGACCACTCCCTTAGTCATCCCGGCTTTGGCTACTTCCTGCTCTACGTCGGGGGTGATATCGACAATATCACACTCCCCCCTGGTATTGAGAGTAATCTCCCCGGTCACTACCATATCCTTACCTCCTGCTCCTAGCAGTTCGTAATTAACTCATCCCAGATAATATCATCCAGCTCAAATACGGGGCCGTCCTTGCATACCTGCTTCAGCCCGCTGCTCGTTCTCACCGTGCAGGAGTAGCAGACCCCTAGCCCGCAGCCCATCCTCATCTCAAAGGAAGTCTGGATCGGCTTTCCTTCAAGGCCGAGCTCTCGCTTTCTCTGCGCCATCTCGCGGTACATCGCGGTGGGTCCGCAGGCAAAGACCTGGTCGGCGCTATCAGCATAGTCCGGCAGCAGTTCTGAGACGCACCCATGATATCCTTGTTCACCATCTTCAGTGGCGGTGATAATGGTAACCCCCTTGGGCAGAAATTCTTCAGGGAGAAGCTGGAAGCCATACTTAGCTCCGATAAGCAGGGTTACCTTTTTCCCCTGCTCAACCGCTCTATCAACCAGGAAACGGAGTGGGGCGATACCAATGCCGCCAGCCACCAGCAGCAGATTGTGTGAGTCAGGGTTAATAGAGAAACCGTTACCCAGCGGGCCGAGCAGGTCTATAGCCTCGCCTTTTTGGCGTTGAGATAGCCAGTGTGTGCCCCTACCGACTGTAGTGAATAAAAGGGCAAGGTTGTCACCGTCTAGCTGATGGATGCTGATGGGACGGCGTAGCGGTAGTGCATTATCTTCACCGCAGTCCACCATCACAAACTGCCCTGGCTTAGCTCCAGAGGCTACCTGGGGGGACCTGAGCCAGAGGAGGTAGGTCCCGGGCATTGCTTCTCTGCTGGAGATGATGGTAGCCGATGACTGCTTCATAACGGTTCCTTTCTGTGTTCTGATGACCTCATCTCCTCGACCTTAATCGAGTCGTCCTGATAGACTAGCTTACCCTGCGCAATGGTTGTCATTACCTTGCCCTTCAGCCTTGCGCCGTTAAGGGGGGTGTTCCTGCCCTTTGAGGCGAAGGTGTTGGTGTCCACCACCCACTCCATATCCAGGTCGAAGATGGTCACATCAGCGGGGGCACCGATATCCAGGGTGCCCAGCCTGTCGTATCTATCACCGATAATCCGGGCTGGCTCACGGGTAAGCTTGGCGATAAGGGTGGTTAAGGATAGCTCTCCACCGTGTACCAGGCCCAGCAGACTGCCCAGGGCAGTCTCAAGACCGCTGATGCCGAAGGGGGCCAGGGCGAATCCCCCGAGCTTATCGGCCTCGGTATGAGGAGCGTGGTCGGTGGCGATGATGTCAATTACATTCTCCTTGAGCCCCTCTAGCAGGGCTCTGGTGTCCTGTCTGGTCCTTAGGGGTGGGTTTACCTTGGCGCTGGTGTCATAGCCCTTGACCTTTTCCTCGGTTAGGGTCAGGTGGTGCGGCGTGACCTCAGCGGTAACCTTTATCCCCTTCTCCTTGGCGCGGCGAATAAGCTCAACCGAGCCTTCACTGGAGACGTGGGCGACATGCAGCCAGCCCCCGGTCAGCTGAGCTAGGAGCAGGTCGCGGGCGACGATAATCTCCTCGGCGGCGGCCGGTATTCCCGGCAGCCCTAGCCTGGTGGAGAGGGCGCTCTCATTCATCAGCCCACCCTCACTAAGGGTGGTATCCTCGCAGTGGTCAATAATGGGCAGTTCCGAGCTGAAGCTATAGTCCAGCGCCCGGCGCATCAGGCGGGAGGTTGCTACCGGGCTACCGTCATCACTGAACCCCACCACCCCGGCTTTAGCCATCTCCTCCATATCGGCCAGCTCCTTGCCCTTTCTCTTGCTGGTGACACAGCCTATCGGCAGCACGCGAACGACACCCTCTGATGAGGCTAATAGCTTGACATAATCTATCGCGGATTGATTATCCAGTGGGGGGTTGGTGTTGGGCATACAGCAGACAGTGGTAAAACCACCTCGCGCCGCCGCCCGGCTGCCGCTGGCGATGGTCTCCTTCTCCTCGAACCCTGGCTGGCGGAGGTGGCAGTGCAGGTCAATAAACCCGGGGCAGACGACCATCCCGCCAGCGTTGAGGACATCATATTGCGGCAGGGCCGGTTCCCCTCTGCCCAGCCGGACAATTCTACCCTTAATGACAAGCAAATCTCCGACCTCATCTGTCCCGCGGCCGGGGTCGATTATGCGTCCCCCCTGAATAAGTAGCGGCTTCACCGGTTTTTATCCATCGTTTTTCTTATGGGGTACTGTGGCATAGTAGCTTGGTTTAAAACCGTGGGCCTCGGCCTCACCTGCCGAGTTGAAGACTATCAGGTTCTCCGGTCTGATTGTTCTGGCCCAGTGGCTTTCCGCACTGTGGTATTTCTTGTACTCCGGCACCCCTTCGTGCCAGTGGGAACTGGCGACATACTTGGGCTCGAAGCCGTGTTCACAGTAGGTGCACCTCAGTGTCATAGGCTTAGTGTTGACTATCTTGAAAGCGGGCTTGATATATTTTATTTCGCTTTTCTGTACCGAGACGCACCTTGGGTTGGGGCACTTTAGCCCCAGGTCCTGCCGGTATGCCGGGTAGTCTATCCCGGTAGAGGAATCCCCCTTATCGGGAACGGTGACATCCTTAGCTCCCAGCAGGAGGGCTATTAATGCCATCCTGACCGGCACCCCTCGGGCTGCTTGTTTGAAGTACATACTCCGTGGGTCGGCATCCAACTCGCAGGCCAGCTCGTCAACACGGGGCAATGGGTGCATAATAAGGGCTTTCTCAAACTCTTTTTCTTTAAGCAGCTTCTTATCCACTACCGGGTATCTCGTCTTCAGCCCATCTCCTTCTTCACCGGTGGCAAACCTCTCCTTCTGCGGTCGGGTGACGTAGAGGGCGTCAACCCCCCCCTTTAACTCTACCTGAATATTGATGTTGGGCATCATTGCCAGCTGGTGCGGTCTGCCCGGTGTGATATATATCGCATCCAGGGGGGAAGTCCCTTCCTCACCTGCCTGCTCAGAAGCCTTAATCTTTTCCAGTTCCCCCCCGTATTCTGCGATTAGTTTTTGGATGACATGCTCCGGTACCTCAAACCCTGGGGTAGGGCAGAAGATGATATTTGCCTCGAGCTTGGCCAGAGCGAAGATGAGGGAGTGTACCGTCCGTCCGTACTTCAGGTCTCCCCATAGAGCAATCTTTAGGCCCTTAATGGCTCCCCTTTCCTTCTTGATGGTATAGAGATCTAACAGGGTCTGGGTAGGGTGCTGGTGGCCTCCGTCACCAGCGTTTATCACCGGCACACCAGCATAGTCGGCAACTACCCTGGCGGCTCCCTCCCAGGGGTGGCGGATGACAATTATGTCGGCGTAGCTCCCGACCACCCGTGACATATCGGCAATGCTCTCCCCTTTCGCCAACGAGGTTGCCTTGGTATCGACCGCGCTGATGACACTGCCCCCGAGCCGATGCATAGCTGACTCAAAAGACAGCCTGGTCCTGGTGCTGGGCTCAAAGAAGAGGCTCGCCATAACCTTGCCGCGGCATACATCGAGTTGCTCCTTTATCGAGCACGACATTTCATCAGCCTGGGTAAAAACGGCTGCTATTTCCCCGTTGGACAGGTCATCCATGGTTACCAGGCTTCTACCGGTGAGGCTCATCGCAACTCCTTTTGCAGCAGTATACCATCTTCAGTTCCGACAGGATTATTCCTGGCCGGGTTGGTGATGGCTATTTCATCCACCCCGTCAGTTTCCAGGAGTTGGACCTTTATCGCTTCATCTCTGGAACTTGGGATGTTTTTGCCGGTATAGTCAGCCCGTATCGGCATTTCACGGTGGCCGCGGTCAATCAGAATTGCCAGTTGTATCTGTCGGGGGCGTCCCAGGTCAATCAGGGCATCCATAGCAGCACGGATGCTGCGTCCGGTATAGAGGACATCATCAACCAGCACTATGGACTTACCGTCGATATTGACCGGAGTGTCAATGCGGTGTGTGATAGGTTGCATATCTGATGGGGAGATATCATCCCGATAGCGGTTAATGTCCAGGGCGACAACCGGCAGCTTTAGTCCCTCGAATTCTTCTATCAGGGCAGCCAATCTTTCTGCTATGGGCACGCCGCGGGTGCGGATACCAACCAGTACCAGGTCTTTACTAGCCCTGTTTCGTTCGATGATTTCGTGGGCGATACGAGCCAGGGTATGCCTGATATTATCTGTGGTCATTAGAATTTTCCGGGACATAAAAATAACCCTCCACCCTGAGCGGCAAGAGGGTTATCCAGCTTACATTGTCTTCTTTTTCCCCTTGCCAGCCTCGCCGGACCAGCTTAAAGGTCTATCATTTAGACTAATATTATAACATAGTTGATGGTGATATTGCAATATTTTGTAGCTAAGGAACCTAAATTATTGACTATCAGTCGGTATTTGGGGTATATATATAATCTATGAAATTGGGTAATAAGTTCAGTTTGTAGTAGGGGGTGAAAATGTCTGAGGAATTAAAAGAGAAATGGAGGGCTGAGGCGGGGGGACAGGGTTTCGAGTTTTTTGGCGTGGTTGGTGCTGCCGAACTGGCTAAGGTGCCTTTCCCGCCGCATCGCCTTTTGGATACGCCCTACGGGTTCTTACCGGATGCAAAGAGTGTTATTGTTCTCGGTATGCACATCTGGGACCCGATGTTTAACGCCGTAATAACATCGGTGATACCGGATGGGGCTATTCCTTTCGATGACGTGCCCGGTTCTCAGTATTATAATTTATACTATGAGCTTACCGAGGTACGGGCGCACCGTGTTGCCCGTGTAATTCGGGAAGATGGCTACAAGGCAGTGGTGGACCACTTCGTCCATGAAAAAGCGGCGGCTACCATGGCCGGGCTGGGCTGGATCGGCAAGCAGACTCTGTGCATTACGCCCCAGCTCGGGCCCCGCGTGAGGTGGTGTACCGTAATGACCGATGCCGTCTTGCCCTATGATGAGCCCTTCAAAGAAGACCTTTGTGGCGACTGTGAGATGTGCGTCCAGGCCTGTCCTACCAAAGCCATTATTCCCGGGCCTTCCCAGGGCGTTGAACCGGGGAAGAAGGTGGACTTCTGGAAGTGTATTGTCCCTCAGGAGATGCTCGCCGAGCCGAATGAAGACTGGCATAAGTATGCCAGGAAGTACTCGGTGCGCTGCTGTACGGAGTGTCTCATCTGTCACGATGTCTGCCCCATCGGGAAAGAAGAGCACGAGCGAAGGGTTAAAGAATACAGCACCAAGCCAGTGGCTTAGCCGGTTGGGGGAGCAACAACGTTCCGCACACTTTCTTGTGGCAGGATAGGTGGTTGGAGCTCAGGTATATTCTCTAGCCTTTTCTTCTCTGCCACTTCCTCGGCTGAAGCGATATCAATTTGTCTGGTGGTAGCTATTACTATCCTTGCAGGGTTGTCTTCAACATAGGGTGGATAAAGTTGTGGTTATTACATTTGGTTTGAGGGGAAAGTAAGACTTCCTGGATTTGTCCAGCAAATCGATCCAGGCATTGTAATAGTCTCGATTCTCGGCAAGGTTCTTACAGGCACCTTCAAGTATTCTACCCTAGTCCTCCTCTTTGTCAATGAGCTGGTGTTGACGTTGCCGATAGTACGAAGGACAAGATGAAGGCGCTCTAGACGCTTCTCCGCCTTCCTGCGCTCGGCTTCTGATGCCTCTAATTCATCTATTAATTGCTCTCTTGTCTTATCACCGTTTCTTTTCATCAAAAACGCACCCTCAAATATGGGAATGGCAGCATAGAATGGTGTTGTCATATTACTATGTCTGTCAACCACCCCCATTTTATTATAGTAGCCACGGAGTATTTTCAATCCTGCTTTTTATTGGGGGGGGTATTCTGCAAATGTCTAGATTGTGAAACCGGGGGTTAAGGTACTGCAGTCCACGAGAATATACTAGGATAACGCATCAGTGTAGATTATTAGTTGCCTGATTTAGTCAACTTTGATGGGGTTCACAACACTTTATTGTCAATTGTCCTAACCTGTAAGCTATTGTGAAAGCTAACTGACCTTCTGTATCTCTGCACACTACAAACGCGGGAGTATCTGGCATGCAAAATGATACTAAAGGGTGATTTACTTAGTAGGTTAGGTCATTAGAAAATAGTGTAGGTTGGAATCGGCTTTTGCAGTAATGCCGGTTCATTAAGAATCGTTTGGGAGTAACATTCTATGAAACTAAGTAAGAAGGCAGTACTAATTGTGAGTGGAGCAATAATGGCCGTCGGAGTAAGTATGTTCACCACTAATCCAGTAATGACAACAGGCTTCATTATGGGAATATCAGTTACAATGCTGGGGGTCGCGACAATACTATTAGCACGGCGTGAATCTCTTAAGTCCACAACTTAGATAACAGAAAGACATACTTCCCCTCTTTTAGACAGGGAATTTAGACCTCTCGTTGTACTCAACCATAACTACTATAGTGCGACCCCAATAGAAAGACGCCTCTTGTTTTCTCTCTTGTCCTTGCAATATCTTCCTCTTTGGTAAGTGGGGCTTGCCTTCCAAATTGCACATCAGCAGTAAACCGTCAACCAATTGACAAAGACTGTGGTTAGTTGACGTACCTGAGTAGCTTTGGGGGTTTTGAAAAGGACTGTACTAGTTGGCTGGAGCGCAGGACTGATTTGGTGTGATTTAAGCGCTTTTGAATCTAGTGGTGGGCCATCCTGGGATCGAACCAGGGACCTCAGTCTTATCAGGACTGCGCTCTAACCTGCTGAGCTAATGGCCCGGGCCATTCTTGGTTCACGCCCTACTTTGACAAAGACACCTCAACAACTGAATAGCGGAAGGAAAGTGATCTACTCTGATTAATCAGAGATCGACCTAGAAGATACCAGACATGATGTCTGCTCTCTCCCTAGAAAGGAGGTGATCCAGCCGCAGCTTCCGCTACGGCTACCTTGTTACGACTTCGTCCCAATCGCTAGCCCCACCCTCGGCGACTGCCTCCCCGGAAACCGGGGTTAGCTCACCGACTTCAGGTGTTGCCAACTTTCATGACGTGACGGGCGGTGTGTACAAGGCCCGAGAACGTATTCACCGCAGTATGCTGACCTGCAGTTACTAGCAACTCCAACTTCATGCAGGCGAGTTTCAGCCTACAATCCGAACTGAGGATGGCTTTTGGGATTAGCTCCAGATTGCTCTATTGCCACCTTTTGTACCACCCATTGTAGCGTGTGTGTAGCCCAAGACGTAAGGGCCATGCTGACTTGACGTCATCCCCACCTTCCTCCCCGTTTTCGAGGCAGTCTTGCCAGAGAAATCAACTGACAACAGGGGTTGCGCTCGTTGCAGGACTTAACCTAACACCTCACGGCACGAGCTGACGACAGCCATGCAGCACCTGTGACGGTTCCTGACTTAACAGGTTGCTCACCTTTCGGATCACTACTTCCGACATGTCAAGCCTTGGTAAGGTTCTTCGTGTTGCATCGAATTAAACCACACGCTCCGCTGCTTGTGCGGGCCCCCGTCAATTCCTTTGAGTTTTAGCCTTGCGACCGTACTCCCCAGGCGGGACACTTAATGCGTTAGCTACGGCACAGAGAGGGTCGATACTCCCTATACCTAGTGTCCATCGTTTACGGCGTGGACTACCAGGGTATCTAATCCTGTTCGCTCCCCACGCTTTCGGGCCTCAGCGTTAGAAACAGCCTAGGAGACCGCCTTCGCCACTGGTGTTCCTCCCGATATCTACGTATTTCACCACTACACCGGGAATTCCGTCTCCTTCTGCTGCCCTCTAGTTCAACAGTATCAGATGATCCCTCCCCGTTAAGCGGGGAGATTTTACACCTAACTTGAAAAACCGCCTGCGCCCTCTTTACGCCCAGTAAATCCGAATAACGCTTGCCTCCTACGTATTACCGCGGCTGCTGGCACGTAGTTAGCCGAGACTTATTCCTCAGGTACCGTCATTATTCGTCCCTGAGAAAAGGGGTTTACAACCCGAGGGCATTCTTCCCCCACGCGACGTTGCTGTGTCAGGCTTTCGCCCATTGCACAAAATTCCTTGCTGCTGCCTCCCGTAGGAGTCTGGGCCGTATCTCAGTCCCAGTGTGGCTGCTCGTCCTCTCAGACCAGCTACCGATCATCGCCTTGGTAAGCCATTACCCCACCAACTAGCTAATCGGACGCAAGCCCCTCCCCAAGCGTCCGAAGACTTTAATGGTACCGCATTACCGGTACCATTACATAAGGTATTAGCTCTAATTTCTCAGAGTTATCCCTTACTTAGGGGTAGGTTACTTACGTGTTACTCACCCGTTTGCCACTATCTTGATAAATCAAGACCGTTCGACTTGCATGCATAAGGCACGCCGCCAGCGTTAATCCTGAGCCGGGATCAAACTCTCCAAATAAAAAATTGACTTAGTTTGAACCTTCCTTCCGCTATTCAATTGTTAAGGTGCTATCCTGATGTTTAAAATGCTATCATAGTCCCAAGATTTTGTCAACATAACCTGCTGGTCGGTATGATTGGTGACACTTGCCGTCCTTAATCTTTAATAAAGGGATTGATTTATCGAAATGAAGTGATGTATATTAAACGTAAAATAGGGAAGGAACCAACATTAAGGAGGTGTCCAATGCCTGAGATAGTAGTTGGGAAGGTGACCGAATTCTTTGCCCACCCGGTAGTAGCCGGGATTGAGCTGAATGCGCCCCTGAAGGTAGGAGATAGAATCCATATTAAGGGGCATACCACTGATTTGGAGTTTGCCGTTGAGTCAATGCAGGTTGACAATGCAGAGGTTGACCAGGCTAACGTAGGAGACAGTATCGGGATTAAAGTCAGCGACCGGGTCAGACGAGGAGACATAGCCTACAAGATTACCGACTAAGGGAAACCTACTACCTGCCAGTAATCGAACCTGATGCGCCAGCTAATGACCATTCGTCATGATGAGCCTTACTCCAAGTGGCTAGGCGAGGTTTTTAAGGAGGTTAGCCATCTCGATGGCGTGTTCAGCGGCTTCAGCTCCTTTATTCCCCATCTTGGTTCCGGCACGCTCAATAGCCTGCTCCAGGGTATCAGCCGTAACCACACCAAAAATAACCGGCAGCCCGGTATCCAAGCCGACGTTAGCCACGCCCTTACTTACCTCAGCGGCAATATAATTAAAGTGAGGTGTGCCGCCACGAATAACGGCGCCGAGACAGATAACGGCATCATATTGCTTTGACTGGGCCAGCTTCTTAGCTACCAGCGGAATTTCAAACGAGCCTGGTACCCAGGCAACATCAATATCCGCCTCAGCGACACCATGGCGAATCAGGGTGTCCTGTGCTCCCTCAAGCAGCTTCCTGGTGACAAAATCGTTAAACCGGGAGATAACCAGACCAAACTTCAGCCCCTCCCCCAGCAGCATGCCCTCAAATTGTTTGCTCATTACCTCCTCCTTTTATGAGATTATTTACGGTATATCTTTGATAAAGTAGCCTTTTTACCGCTACCTAGCTATTGGCAGCACTCTCTATACCTAGCTTGTGGCCCATTTTTTTCTGTTTTGTTTCCAGATACTGGCGGTTATGCGGGTTGGGCAGAGTAATTATGGGCACTGTCTCGACAACCTTAAGCCCATAACCTTCCAGACCGATCACCTTCTTGGGATTGTTAGTCAGCAATCGAATCCGGTGCAGGCCTAAGTCTGCCAATATCTGAGCACCGATACCATAGTCCCGCAGGTCCGGGGCAAAGCCCAAGGACAAATTAGCCTCTACTGTATCCAGCCCTTCATCTTGAAGGGCATAGGCACGGAGTTTATTGTGGAAGCCGATGCCTCGTCCCTCCTGCCTCATATAGAGGAAAACACCCCTCCCCTCCTCAGCAATTGCCTGCAGCGCCAGGTCAACCTGCTCACCGCAATCACAGCGGAGGCTGCCGAGCACATCACCGGTAAGGCATTCACTATGGGCCCGTACCAGCACCGGCTCTTCAGAAGATAAGTCTCCCATCACCAGAGCTAAATGTTCAGCAGGGTCGATATCACTCTTATAAGCAATAGCAGTAAATTTACCATGTTTGGTCGGCAAACTGGCCTCAGTGACCCGGTGCACCAATTTCTCATGACGGCGGCGATAGTTAATAAGGTCGGCGATACTGATAATCCTAATGCTGAACTTTTCTGCGATTACCTCGAGCTGCGGCAGCCTTGCCATAGAGCCGTCTTCATTCAGGATTTCACAGATAACCCCGGCGGGATAGAGACCGGCCAGTCTGGTCAGGTCAACGATAGCCTCAGTATGCCCCACCCGCGCCAGTACGCCGCCCTCTCTAGCCCGTAGGGGAAACATATGCCCCGGCTGGGACAAATCATCAGCAGTAATAGACGGGTCAACCATTGTCTTCACTGTCTCCGCTCTGTCCGCAGCCGAAATACCGGTGCTTACTCTGTGTTTTGCCTCTACGGATACGGTAAAGGCGGTAGAGAACTTTGAGGTATTATCACTGACCATCAGGGGAATTTTCAGTTCATCCAGCCGCTCGCCCGTCATCGGTAGGCAGATTAACCCCCGGGCATGTATGCTCATAAAATTAATCGCTTCAACGCTAACCTTTCCGGCAGCTATCGCCAGGTCGCCCTCATTCTCCCTGTCCTCATCATCGACAATAATAATAAACTTGCCTGCCTTGATATCCTCAATGGCTTCAGGAATGGTCGCTAATCCCATCTTTATTCCCCTTTAGTATAATTAGCCTAAATTAACCTGAAGAAAAGCCGTGCTCCTCGAGGAACTCAGCCGTTATACCCGGGCGGTAGGGTTGGCTAAACCGCTCCACGTATTTAGCAATGATATCCACCTCTAGATTGACCAGGTCGCCTACCCGCTTACTGCCCAGGGTAGTATTTTTACGGGTATAACCAACTATAGAGACCATAAACGAATCGGTATCTCTATCCAACACAGTTAGGCTAATCCCATCAACAGCAATAAAACCCTTGGTCACTATATAATGCATAATTTCGGCCTGGGTTTCAAATCTCACTATTGTTGCCTCACCGTCCTGCGTAACCGATACTACCCTTCCTGTATCATCAATATGCCCTTGAACCAGATGCCCCCCCAGTGGCCTCTCCAGAGTTAGCGGCCGTTCCAGATTAAGCTCACTCCCGACTCCGAGCCGCCCGAGGTTGGTCCGCTTTAGTGTCTCTGGCATCACATCAACAGAGAAGGAATTAGCGGTAAAACTGGTTACGGTCAGACATACCCCATTCACAGCAACGCTCCCGCCCATTTCCATTCCCCCCATTACCTTACTGGCGGAGATAACAAGACCGTTTGACTTCGCTAACGCAATCCTGCCTATCTCTTCTGTAATTCCGGTAAACACTTCTAGCTCCCTTTACTCCGGTTAATACTGTCTTCTTAGAGAATCTCGTTAATTATTACTATCCCTGTTTTTGGCCACCACATACCCACACACCATCAAGTCTTCACCAAACCCTTCCACACTTACCTTATCTAATCTAAGTGAGTCTACCACCTTATCAACTCCCCTGCCGGCAACCGCTGTCCTGGCTTCCTTACCGCCAATAATAATAGGAGCAATGAAGGCGATAACCTTATCGACAAACCCACCGTCGAAGAGAGAGCCGAGCAGGATCCCACCCCCCTCAACCAGGACGCTGGTAATTCCTAGCTCACCCAGTGCTTTCAGCATCTCCCCCAGGTCTACCTGGCCATCTAGCGAGGGCAGTTCTAATAGCTCAGCACCTAATCGGGCAAACGCCGCTTTCTCTCCCGGTTTGAGGGGCCCGCCCAGGGCAAGTGCTGTTATACCCGGCTCGGCAAATACCCGGGCGGTCAGCGGTGTACGCCCATTACTATCCACGATGACCCGCAGCGGTTGCTTCTTAGCCGTTTTACCCTTACTACTGCACCGTACAGTAAGATGAGGGTCATCAACCAGCACGGTATTGACGCCGACCATAATAGCATCGCTAGTATAGCGCAGGTGATGGACCTGCTTTCTGGCTGCCTCGCTGGTAATCCACCTGGAGTCCCCGCTCCTGGTAGCAATCTTCCCGTCCAGGCTCATAGCAAACTTCACCGTAACGAAGGGGATGCCTTCAGTGATAAATTTAATATAGGCTTCGTTAATCTGTCTGGCCTCGGCTTCGTGCTCACCGAGATATACTTTAATACCCGCCTCCTCCAACTCCTCTTTACCCCGTCCCGACACCAAGTGATTGGCATCAAGCGTAGCCAGATAGACCTCACGAATACCGGCAGCAATGATTGCCTGGGTGCAGGGTGGAGTCCGACCGTAGTGGCAACACGGCTCCAAGGTAACATACATCACACCACCGCGGGTCCGTTCACCGGCCTGCTTCAGGGCGACTATCTCGGCATGGTCGGAACCCGGCGGTTGTGTATAGCCCTGCCCGACAATTTCACCATTATTGACTATTAGTGCGCCGACCGCAGGGTTAGGACTGACCTGTCCCAGAGCCAATCTAGCCAGGGAGAGCGCCTGCGCCATATAGTCCATAATAGTTTCATTCTAGCACCACGCTTTCAAGAAGTGCAAACCACCTCAAGCGATAGGTTCTATCCATACTGGATAGAAGAAATGAGATAGGTTATAATTAGGGCTGAATTAAGGGGAGGAAAGCAGCTAAATAGATGAGGGCCTATTTCCGCCAGATTATGGTAGTTGTTCTAATAGCGGTAGGAGTTTTTTTCCTGTTGCAGACCACCATCCAGAGCTTCGTAGTCGTCGGCTCGAGTATGATGCCCAGTTATGAGGACGGCCAGCGACTGCTGGTCAACAAGGTTTTCTACCGTTTCGGTGAGCCTAAAATGGGTGATGTCATTGTCTTTCAACCACCCACCAGCCGGCGTGTTGACTACATTAAACGCATCATCGCTGGGCCCGGTGATACGGTAGAGATAAGGGGGGGGGTGGTATACGTCAATGACGTAGCGATAAGCGAATCATACATTAGTGCCCACCCTTCATATACCATGTCCCAGAAAAGAATCCCTGAGAATGAGTACTTTGTCCTCGGGGATAACCGCAACAACAGTAACGACTCCCATAACGGTTGGACCGCGGAACGTGAGGATATTATTGGCAAGGTCTGGATATCAATCTGGCCGCTGGGACTTACCCCTGACTATAACCTAAGGGAGCAACTAGCTGCGGCCGAACTCCTTCCTTAGTTGCCCCAGGCTTAGATGAATCATGGTCGGTCTCCCGTGAGGGCAGCTATGGGGAATAGCCGTCTGTTCCAGTTGCCGTACCATTTCACGCATCTCATCATCGGTTAATATCTGTCCGGCTCTCACCGCGCTGTGGCAGGCGATGGATATCGCTACCCACTCGTCCCAGTCAGTCTGGCCACGCTCGCCATCCATTAGCTCCCTTATTACTAATGACCAGTCACGGCCGGCTAGCCAGGCCGGTACTGTACGGACGATAAATGTCCCCTTCCCAAACGGCTCAACAGAGAAGCCAAATTCGGCGAGATTTTCACAGCGTGTTTTCAGGATTTCTTCCTGCCTGGGAGTGACCTCAAACGGTACCGGTTCAAGCATGGTTTGCATATCTATTCTGCGTCGCGACCTCTGGTCCTTAATCTGCTCAAAGAGGATACGCTCATGGGCGGCATGCTGGTCAATAAGGTAAAGCCCGTCGGGACCCTCGGTGATAATGTAGCTGGCGGATAGCTGCCCTACCACCCGTAGCACCGGTAGGGACGACGCTGGCGTTTGGGGAGCTTTCGGTAGTGAGTCTGTCAGGCCGG
>Ga0307992_1001101_pt1 | contig 16293 bp, 14 predicted proteins | sample EllFjometagen133_FD_203162 | JGI IMG/M metagenome (GOLD analysis project Ga0307992, IMG submission 203162) | Marine microbial communities from Ellis Fjord, Antarctic Ocean - #133 | ecosystem: Environmental > Aquatic > Marine > Unclassified | place: Southern Ocean | collected 2014-10-08
AATTGAGATGAAGAACAAGACAATTACCCTTCTTATCCTCGGATCCGTTTTAACTGTTTCTTTTGCTGGTTTAGTTGTTAATGGTTTGGGCACCTTTTCCCATCAGAGGAATATTGACACGACTGCATTACCTGGTGAATACGACTCTTTAGTTTCATCAGCGGTTTTTAACAACAGTCCCATTCCTATTCCCCTAGCCTCTTTAGATGACACTTCTCCTTCTGTTTTGGGTGACTCTAGTGGCAACAAGCGGATTGAGGTCGATTTAACCAATCAAAGGCTCTATGCCTATGAAGGTGATCGTTTGGTTTACAACTTTCTTGTTTCAACTGGTAAATGGGGAAAGACTCCAACCGGTATCTTTAATATCTGGGTCAAGCTTCGCTATACCAAGATGGAAGGGGGATCAAAGGCAATTAACACCTACTACTACTTACCCAACGTGCCTTATGTGATGTTCTTCTACAATGACGAGATTCCTAAGTATCGAGGCTTTGGTCTTCATGGGACTTACTGGCATAGTAACTTTGGCTACACAATGTCTCATGGTTGTGTGAACATGAAGACAGAAGAAGCGGGTTTAATTTATAACTGGGCTAAGCCAGACTTGGGGAATAAGTGGAGTGTTTTTGCAGATGATGAGAATCCTGGGACTCAGATTGTTATTTACGGAGTGGCGCCTTAGTTTTTGAACTAGAATCTTTATTTTTCATGATAGCTATGAACTCGTTCTTTGGATTGATGTATTTTTGCATTAATGTGTCTTTAATTGTTTACCGTGAATCACTGTATAAAGATTTAGCAAAATTACTTCCCCAAAACAAACCAATTGGTCTAATAAAAATAAAGAAAATTTCTGCATTGTATTTTAATTCACCGTTAAGAAAAGCCATGAGTACCTTTAGATGAAGGTCAATTCTTAAAATATCTTTCAACATTGTGATAAGTTTGTATTTGTATTTAAGGTCGGCCCATGCAAGTCCTTCATTAGAACATCTATTAAATAAAGAACGTATTGTTTTATAAGAGTGGGCATGGAGGACAACAGCATTGTCTTTGAATACTGCCTTAAAATGATTTTCTGATATTCTTTTCTGAAATATATTATCACCGTTATAGCGTACACCACTAAATCCAGTTTTTGTCCAAACTTTTTTTGTAAAAGCTAAATTTGGTGCAGCTAGTCCATAGGAACCATAATCACTAATGTCTCCGTATTTTTTGAAAAAGGCTTTTCCTTCACTTGTAAAATAAAAACCAAAGTCTCGCTCCCAATAAAAGAAATCAGGATAATTTGGATTACCTTTTTCAGGACATTGCACACCTCCTTGGACGACGTCAGCCTTACCTTTAATTAAAGGCTCAACCATGTTTTCTAACCATTTATTATTAAGCGGTATAGAGTCAACTGACACGGTTACTATATATTTTCCAGATGAGTTGCTACATGCCAAATCTCTTGTGCTTCCACAATTGTAATCTTTGGGGTCTATTCTCTTAACCTTCGTCGTTAAGGATTTAATTTTTTTATATAGTTCATCGTCATTACCATAGTAAATAGCGACAATTTCATACGGATATTTCAGTTTTTGGGATCTTATTCCTTTAAAAAAATAATCTAAAGTTGGCCCCCAATATTTAAGCATAAAAGCAATTGATACAAGAGGTATTTTTTTACTGGATTTCTTAATAAGCATGCAACGAGAATATCATAATTATTAACATCTTGCCATAAAAAAGCTATAATTCATTATTCAGCAACATGACAAAAACATCAGTAGACAAAACCATTAATGAGATAAAAAGCTGGACAAATTCCATTAAAAATAGTGCGAATTTTAAAGTCAGAACAATTAACCTTGATCAAGCTTCGGATTGGTCATTAGAAAATGGTTGTGTTCACCATTTCTCAAACCGTTTTTTCAAAGTCGTTGGGGTGAAATTTGAACGTCCTGACGGCTCAAAGGTCTATCAACCTTTACTTGAGCAAAGAGAAATTGGCACCCTCGGATTTATTTGGAGAAATATTAACTCCGTACCAGAATTATTAATCCAAGCAAAAATTGAACCAGGAAACATAGGAATCGTACAGATTGCGCCCTCTTGTCAAGCAACTGAAAGTAATGCTGATAGAGTTCATGGCGGAGACATTTCTCCATTCTCTGATCTTTTTGATAAAAACCAGGTTAATGTAATTTCGAGTTCATTACAAAGTGAACAAGGGTCACGTTTCCTTGGGAAACTTAATCGGAATGTGTTGGCTACCTTTAAAAATAATATCGATCTAAATAGTAACATCCATAAATGGGTATCTGTTGATGAAGTTCTGAAAATGTTAAATATTGATTATCTATTAAATACCGATGCTAGGTCAGTTTTAGTTTGCAGCGATTGGGAAAATCTAACTGGGAGAAGACCCTTTAGTCTAAATAATTCATTAATAAATAATGAATTATTTGAGTCATTCCACTGTGATGGATTATTTAAAACGAATAAACAAATTAAAGCGGACATATATAAACTCAGAGAAAAGACAAAACCTCCAGAAATAATCCCTCTACGCGAATTAGCTGAATATAAAGTGAATAAATATGGTGTATTTTCTAAAAATAAAAGATCATTTTCTATCAAATATATTGATGTACAAACCAAATATAGAGAAGTGCCAAACTGGAATCAACCAATTATTGAGAGTAATGGTCCAGGAAAAGTCAATTTAATTTGTGCAAGGATGGGTGGAATATTACATTTCTTATTTAAACCGATAGCTGAGCCGGGGTTAGTAAATAAAATTGAACTTAGCCCAAGCGAGGTAATCGAACCCGGCAAAAGATGGCCATTCAAAAACAGATTCGATATTTTAAGAAAGGTACTAATACAATCGTGGCAATCTGATGAGGGAGGGCGTTTTTATCAAGACAAAAGTCTATATAGCATAATTGATATAGGAGGTGTGATTCCCGTACCAGAGGGGTGGGTATGGATGTCTTTAAAACAAATTAGATACTTTTTAAATGAGGGAGGTTGGTTAACGAATGAATCTCGTAGCGCGTTATCACTACTTTTAAATTGGCTTTAACTGCTATGCCAATATTCTCTTAAAGATTTTATTTTATTTCCATGAATTTCCAATATGGCAACTTCACGCATGTGCGTCTGTCTGTCTTTATAACGAAGTTTTACATCCCATTCGGCGATAGCAACATTTCCATCAATATATAAATTTAGCAATTCAAACTTTATATCACTTTCTTCGGAGACGACCCTTTCTTGCCAATATTTCTTAATTGCATCGTGTCCAACATGTGGTTTTTCCAATACGAATTCATGATAAATCCCATCGGGGGTAAAAATTAACACAATTTTTTCAGGATCTTGAGTAATCCATGCTTCCGCATAATCCATAATGATTTTCTTAACCATTTCCCGATTAATATCCTTACATTTCATATCTAAATTAATATCATATTTTAATTGTTATTGTATACTAACAAATAGAAGAGAACTCCTATGCCAAAAAATATTAAACAAATTCTAAAAGATAAAAGCAACGATTATTCTAAATTAGAAAAAAATTTTTTTAATAAAACAGGTAAATCTCTAATTTTCGACAATTGTTCAGTTGAGAATAAAGAAAATTCAAAAACACTCTCCGCATCCATTGTAATTCCAGCTTTTAACGCAGAGGATACAATCCTAATTTGTTTATCTGCCATAGAACGAAGTAGCTTTAACTTAAAATATCCAGGTCGGTTACAAGTAGTCATTACTGATGATGGTTCAACAGATAACACATATAAACTACTTAAAGAATCTAAATTTAATCTCAACTTAACAGTTGTACATCAAAAAAACCATGGACAAGGACCAGCAATGAACGCTGCTATCAGCGTAGCCACAGGAGACATAATAATTGAAGTAGATGCTGATACAATTCTCAATTTTTACGCCATAGAAAATTTAATGGCTAGACATCAATTCCACAAAGATGCACTATATACAGGATTTAGGTTTTATGTGAATGAAAACTTTCCAAAAGTAAATCTTAATTATATTAAAAAAAATGGTCCTGACAGTGGATTTTATTTAGCTAGCGATGAAAGAATTAAATTTCCAGAACCGGGTTGGCCAGATAATATGAATATCATAAGTAATCACTTCAAAAATCTAGGGAATTCCAAAGGACTTTGGATGGGAAACGACGATAATGATGATCCCTGGATCCTCGCTGATATGGTTTTTGGTATGTTGTTTAGTTTGCCTCGAAATATTTTCAATACAATAGGGGGTTTTGATGATCGATTTGAAGGATGGGGTTGCGATGATGGATATGTTGGAGCCAAAGCTATTTCTGAAGGAGTTTATGTGATTCCTGTTTATACGGCTACAGCCTTTCATATATCACATCCATTCCGCACGATAGACAAACAATCTGAATATGATTTTAATAGAAAATTTTTCTTCGAATTCATTAATTCTACTGCTTATAAAGGACATCCAGATTGGATTGCAAAGGCAAGAAATAGAATTACCAGTAAATTTACATTGAAAAACATAAATCTCGGTTTAGATTATTCCTCAAAGAAAAAGGTAAAAAGAGAGTTTGTGGATACGGAATATCTTTTAAATACAGGTAGATATAAAGAAGCGTACACCAATATTTCTAAGGAAAAGAACAGAGATATCCAACACTTCATTAATTTAAGTAAAGCTCTCCGTGGAATAAATCAGTATAAAAAAACGGTTAAAGTATTAGAAAATCTTATAAAGGATAAGGAATATATTAATGAAGATATACTATTCCAGCTTGCTATGGCACATTCATCTATCGGAAATTTCACAAAAGCAAGATCTTTACTAAAAAAAATCTCTGAAATTAAACCCAATTATCCTGAATTGAGTTACTGGTTGTATCGCGATCCAAAAGCTAATTTTAGGCAAGGTATTAAATATTTCAAAGAAGAACTTTACGAAGGAGCTCAAAGATGTTTTGAAGCAGTACTTTTGTCCAAACCAGACGACAATGACGCGTTAATATATAGAAAAAAATGTATCAAAAAGATTACTTCACATTTTTTCTAAACAGATAAAAAGGCTCTACTGCAATTTGATTGTTTTTTGCTCCCCAAACGTGTGCATTGTATTTTATCGCCCGAATCGATCTCGGGTGAGGAAAATCTCTGAGTTCTGATTTGTAACAACCCATCGCTTTAAGCTTCTCTTCTAATTCGTTTTCAATATTAATATATAAATTAGGGTTGAATGTGTGTGTGAATCTAGCACCCGCCATTTCTGTGGAGGATAATGTTTCAAACATTCTCAATTCTTTAAGATTCAAATACTCAATTGGTCGTGTGGCAATTATCACAGCTTCTGCAGTCAACTGATGATCAATATTTAAATCTCCACAATGATGGGTATAAATGATTGTTGGCTTTATTTTTTCGATATAACCAGAAACTATTTTAGTGATATCTAACAGTGCCACAGTATCAAACCGATTGTCTGGTAAATATTCTCTATAAAATTTTATAATTCCCAAACAATTTAAAGCTTCAGTAGTCTCTGATACAGAAGATTTTTTTATTTCATCTCCAATCGGTTTATACTTGTTTTTATCAGAAGTCTTTCCATCACCAAGGATTAAAACTTCTACACCGTCGCCTTGTTTAATATGTTTCCGTAATGTACCTCCAACACCAATTATTTCATCATCAGGATGGGCAACTACTACTAATATCTTTTCCATATATAACAATAATTGTAACATTAAAAAGGATAATCAGGAAACAATTACACTTCCATAGAGGCTCATTCAGGGTTATAATAGTACTCCTATGACCCAAAAGACTTTTATACCTTTTTATGTTCCCCATATTCCTCAATCAACATACAAGGCTATTACGGAAGTCCTTAAATCTGGTTGGATAACTACAGGACCTAAAGTTAAAATATTTGAAAAGAGATTTGGTCGAACCATAAATTCAAAAAGTAATATTGCCGTATCTTCTTGTACTGCAGCATTACATTTAGCCTATCTGGCCCACAAGTTGGATGCAGGAGATGAGGTAATTGTTCCAAGTTTCACATTTTGTTCGACGATTAATACAATTATACAAGTTGGAGCCACCCCAGTTTTTTGTGATATTGATGAACAAACCTTATGCATCGATCCAAAAGACATTGAAAAAAAAATTACCAAAAAAACAAAGGCTATTATTGTAGTTCACTATGCGGGTATGCCAGCCGATTTGGATACAATTAATAACATTGCTTCTAAAAACAATTTGGTTGTAATTGAAGATGCAGCGCATGCATTTATGACACAGTACAAAGGTTTGTATATAGGGTCTGGTAAAAACACCACGTGTTTTAGTTTTTATGCAACTAAAAATATAACTACATCAGAAGGTGGAATGATTACGACTCAAGACAAAAATATTAGCGAATATTTACAAATTATGAGAATGCATGGAATATCCAAAAATGCATCGAATAGATACGACAAAAAAGGCGATTGGTTCTATGACGTGATAACTCCAGGATACAAATACAACATGACAGATATAGAGGCAGTCATTGGTATAGAACAGTTAAAAAGAGTAAACGAAATAGTTAAAAGAAGAAAATATTTAGCTTCCATCTATAAGAAATTTCTTATAAAAAATAAAAACATTACATTGCCGGCAGATGTACCATATAAAGAAAGTCAACACGCCTGGCACCTTTTTACAATAAGGATAAAAGATACGGCTAAAATTACTAGAAACGAATTGATTGAAAAACTAAAAGATGCTGGGATAGGTACCAGTGTTCATTTTATACCAAATCATATGCAAAGTTACTATAAAGAACACATCGGTAACGTTAACTTACCCATTACAGAAAAAGTGTTTCATGAAATACTTTCCCTACCTTTTTACGAAGATTTAACTGAAAATCAAATAAAATTTGTTTGTGACACTCTTAATTATTTAACAAAATAACATGGATAATAAAAAAATTATTATTACAGGTGGAGCTGGTTTTCTGGGTAAATATCTCGTTGATCTTTTCATCAATAAAGGCTTCAAAAACATCGTTGTTATTGATAAATTTAATACAAAAATTGACGGTGTAAACTATATACAAACCGATTTTTCTGATGAGCAAGTTGTTAAACCTATTTTAAAAGAATGCGATACACTAATCCATCTTGCAGCTACAATTGGTGTTGACAATTGTAGAAATCATCCTGATCTTGTAAAACAGGTAAACCTGATTAATACAAAAAAACTATTTGAATGGGGTGTTAAGGCGGGAATTAGACGAATAATTTTTACATCATCCTCTGAGGTTTATGGTAACTCCAAAGATATTCCCTACGAAGAAAATGGCAAGCTAGAACCCATTTCAGTTTACGGAGAGGCAAAGGTAGAGGTAGAAGAATATTTGCGTAAGATTCAACAGTCTAGCAATACTACGATTGGGATATCAAGACTTTTTAATGTTTATGGACCAGGACAAAAAAAAGATTTTGTAGCATCGATTTTTATTAATGCAGCACTTGATAATAAACCGTTACAAATATTTGGAAGTGGCGAACAAACCCGAACATTTACATACGTGGAAGATGCAGCTGAGGGTATTTTTAGGGTGTACAAGTATAATATTACTCCATTCGAAATTGTTAACTTAGGAGGTCAACAAGAATATTCAATAACACAACTTGCTGAAATGGTATTGAGTTTACTGCCAGAGTCAATTTCAAAAATAGAATATTTACGATATGGCCAAGAAGAGACTAGAACTTCAAACTTCGAGATAGACCGTAGAATTCCGTCCATCGACAAAGCAAAACGACTCTTGGATTTTAGGGCGGAAACCACACTTCGTGAAGGACTATCGAAAACAATTCATTATTTTCAGGAGCAACAAATAAATTATACTAATACTAATGGATAATAATTTTGATCCATATTTCAAAAAAAATCTTTCATTTAAAAATGGGGGTCAAAATTTTGTTTTCAGAGTTTCTCAAGAGCTTTTTAGTTCACAAATTGTCGATTATGGTACTCAACGTTTATTAAGAACACTCTCAACTCTCAAATTATTTAAATATGAAAAGGTTTTAGATTTGGGCTGTGGTTATGGACCGATTGGCATCATCTTAAAAAGAGTAAACCCAAAATGTATTATTCACATGGTAGATAGGGATGCTTTAGCACTTGACTACACGCGTCAAAATGCTGAATTAAATAATGTTGGCGAAGTAAAAGCTTACGGCAGTTTAGGTTACGACAATATCCAAGACAATGATTTTGATCTGATAATCTCTAATATTCCCGCCAAAGTCGGAAAACAAGTTTTAAATCACATGCTTTTGGACGCCCAGTTTCATTTGAAACCGAATGGACTAGTGACTGTAGTAGTTATTGACGCCATCCTTGAAGACGTTTCCAATATCCTCAAATCAAATAAACAGATTGAAATAACTTTCGAAAAAGTTTGGCCTGGCCATAAAGTTTTCCATTACAAATTTCTTTCAGGTCATCAATCAACTCAACCAACCGGTACTGCTTTGTCACGGGGAATTTATGATCGTACGGATAACCCATTTTTATTTAATCAGGAAAAGCTTTTAATGAAAACAAGCTACAATCTTCAAGAGTTCGATACTCTTAGTTTTGAAACAAGTTTGGTGTTAAATAACTTAAATAAATTTACAAAGAAAAACATTGATAGCCTTGTTATCTTTAATCCAGGTCAAGGCTATATTCCAGTTGCTCTATCAAAATTAAAACAGATCAATAAACTCATTTTAGTTGACAGGAATCTGCAATCTTTAGAGGTTTCAAGAAGAAATTTAATAATAAATAAATTTCCAGAAAATAAAATATTAATCTGCCATAATGTTGGTGTTTTAACAGATGGAAAACAAAATAAGGATTATGTGATTGGAATTGTTCCAGAAAAACAGAATAATGAAGTCTATGAAATGTTTATTTCACAATCGATACAACAACTAGAGTATGAAGGATTACTTATTCTTGCTTCGAATTCAAACGTTATGTCTAAAATAGAAAAAAATATTCATTCATATAAAAGTATGATTATTTTAGATAAAAAACAGTCAAAAGGTAAAAAGATTATAATAGCCAAAAAAAATAAGGATGGTAAGTAATAAAAAACAATTAGAATTAGGTTATGCAGGATTAGCTTTATTGAGAAACAGATTGGTTGGAGAAAAAGATATCACCCAAAAAATTGTGAATGAGATTGATAAACTTGTAAAAGAAAATTCCACCGATACACACACGACTGAAGTAAAAGAATATGATCTTGATAGGGGATATAAAGCATGGTCCAAAACTTACGATAGTATTCCCAATTTACTTATTGAAGTAGAGGAACCTGTAATTAAAGAGTTGTTATACAAAATTAAACCATGCAGAGTATTGGATGCGGCATGCGGAATGGGACGCTACAGTAAGGTTCTATTTGATCTTGGACACGACGTTGTTGGTGTAGATATTTCTTCAGATATGTTAAAACACGCAAAATCAAAAATTCCGAAAGTAAAATTTATTCAAGGTAATCTAACTGATCTACCGTTTGAAAATGATAGTTTTGATTTGGTCATTTGTGCGTTAGCATTGTCTCATGTTTCTTCCTTTGATGAAGTTATTAATGAATTAAGTAGGGTAGTCTGCAATGGTGGAAGAATAATATTATCAGATATCCACCCATGGTTTGTTATTATTGGTGGTCAAGCAGAATTCCAGAATATAAAAGGAAAAAAAGGCTATATTTTTAATCACGTTCACCTACATAGTCAATATTTAAACGCTTTTTATAAATCAAAACTAAAAATTAAACAATGTGTAGAACCAACATTGGATTCGAAGTATTTAAATCCTACCGAAATGGAATTAAGTCTAAGTAAAACAACAATGAACACAGCACTATCAGATTTACCCATTGTCTTAATTTGGGAGTTACAAAAATTAAAAAATAAGTAAAGTTACCCATTTTTTTTAAGGAAGGTATCAAATTTTTCCTTAAGATAGTCAATGTGTTTTTCAGTAATTCCCTGATGACAACCAATCACAAAAGAACTCTCCATTATCTTATCGGCAACAGGATATCCTTCTGCGTTTTTCTTTGACTTTAAATTTTTGAATGCCGGTTGGCGAAGAACATTTCCAGTAAAAAGAGGCCTTGTTTGGATATTGTTTTCTTCTAAATAAGTAGCCAACTCTCTTCGATTAAAACCAACTTCATCATTAATCGTTAAAGGAAAAGCTAACCAACAAGTATCTACATTGGAATTCTGCCTTGGTAAAGTAAAAATATCTTCATATTGTTTAAAATATTTAAATAGTTTTGAGAAGTTATTCTTTCTACTATTCGAAAAGGATTCTAATTTTTTTAACTGTGCAAGCCCAAAGGCGGCATCGATATCTGTTGACTGAAAATTGTAACCGATCTCATCAAAAACAAATTTTGAATCATAAGGGATCCCATCGACTTCTATATTAAAACGATGTTTGATACTTTCTGTCTCATTTTTAGCTGAAGATCTTCCCCATCCTACCAAAGTCTTTGCTTTGTCAAACCAGTCTTCTTTGTTAAAACAAAGCATTCCTCCATGACCACCAGTTGTGATTATGTGAGAAGCGTAAAAACTAGTAGTAGATATATCACTAAACTCTCCAGTCGATTTACCATCTATTTTTGAACCTAAAGTATCACACGAATCCTCAATTAAATACAATTTATATTTGTTCGCAATTTTTCTTAACTGTCGATAATCAGGAACATTACCTATCAACGATGGTATCATCATCGCCATTGTTTTTTTTGTAATCATTTTTTCAACCTTGGAAACATCTATCTGATATGTGTCTAATTCCACATCCACAAAAGCTGGTACTAAATCCTTTTGGAAAATTGGCGAAATTGTCGTACCAAAAGTAAGAACGGGTGTTATTATTTCAGAACCTTTTGGCAATTTCAGAAGTTCAAGAGCAATAAGATTTGCGGAAGAACCAGAATTTACCATCACTCCGATTTTTTTTGAAAACTTATTAGCGATTTTACTTTCAAATTCCTTCACTTTTTCTCCGGGTACAATCATTGGTGTTTTCATAACATCGGTAACAGCCTGAAGTTCTTCTTTCCCAAATACAGCTAATGCATAAGGTACTCTAAAGTTTTTTGCGATATTTCTTTTAGTTTCTTTCATTTAATCCGTTAACTTGGTTTTAAGTATCTCGTCCATGTGCCTAGTATACCATTCAATAGTATTTTCTAAACCGTCATCCAATTTTGTTAGCGGAGCAAACCCAATCATTTTTCTAGCCTTTTCGATTGAAAGATATTGAACTGGAATTTCCATCCTTTTTTCATCAGATTTTAATACACCCAATGATGTTTTATTCATAATCTTCAAAATAGTACTCATTAACACACTTGTTTCAATAGGTCTTCCGAGACCAAAATTAAATGCTTCACCTTTTAGGCCGTCAAACATAGCTTCTGCTAATCTTAAATATCCATCTGCGACATCTCCCGCATAAATATAATCTCTTTTTGTTTCTGAAATCAAAACAGGGGAGAGATTCTTGTAGGCTCTAATAATTGTTGCAGGAACAACTCTTGAAAAATGCCAATCTCCTTCGCCATAAATATTACCACTTCTTACTATACAAACTGATAAATTATAAGTATTAAAATAAGCAGTACTTATTAAGTCAGCACAAGATTTTGATACTTCGTATGGATATTCCCCGTGGAGCGAAAAACTTTCTTTGTAAGGCATTATCTTGTGAATCCCATATGCCTTATCCGAAGATGCAACAATAATCTTAGTATTCGGAGAAACTAATCTAATTGACTCTAATAAGTTGTACGTTCCACGAATATTGGTCTCCAAGGTTTTATATGGAGAATCAATAGCAGTTTTATTAATAGCCTGTGCCCCAACATGAAACACCATTTCTATTCCTTGTCTCTTAATCAATCTTTGCATTTTAGGAAAGTCAAGAATGTTTCCTGAGATTACTTTTGTGCTCTTTGCCAATTTGTTCAAATCAAACATAGAAAAAGGAATTTTTTCGTAAACCAACGAACTAACCTTAGCCTTTCTGACAATAAGTTTTTTAACTATCCAACTTGCTAAAAAACCATTGGCTCCTGTTACCAAAACTCTTTTTCCTTCCCAATTTACTCCCATAGTGATACATTTTACATTTAGACCACTGATTTTAAAAGTAATTGTCTATTTTCCTTATACCATCTAATTGTTGATCCTAACCCTTCATCTAAAGAATACTTAGGTTTTCAGACTAATAATCGGGTTGCTTTATCTATATTTATCCAATTCATTGTTTAATTAGTTCTTCGAAATCTTTTATCCATTTCTATTAAAACATCTCCAATGTGTTTTCTGAAATCATCCGGGACCAATATTGTATACATATTGATTAGGCTATAAGAAGTGAATCAATTCTGTCGGTAACAGTATCCGCTCCATTTTTTCCCAACTTACATAAAAACTTTTTATTGTTTTTCACCGATAATTCTGACCATTTTTTTCGAGTTTCTACCAACTTATTAATCATACTACCCATTTCAATTTGCATTGCGGATGAATTCTCTAGTTCTCGTAGTTGTTTCAATACCGCAGAGATACTTTCATTTTCCGGTTTTCCTCGTAAGTCCAGTTTAGTCATAAAACTTGTAAGATGAACCGAAGGAATATTGGGAATTTGTTCTCTTAATTCATCAAGCAAAATGTAATGACTATTATTTGACGGAGGCAAAAAAACTAGAGGTGTATTAGACTGAAAAGCTTCTTGGGTTGTTACTAGGCCAGCAGTAGTAAGAATAATTTCCGATTGAGACATCTCCTCAAGAAAACCAGCATGAGAGGAACAGTTTGTAAATTCAAAGGGACAATTTTTAAAGTGTTCCGATAAGTCTTTCAAAATATGCTTTCCTGTGGCAACTATCACCCTATCAAAGTGATTCCAGTCGACATATTTAAGTAATATATCAGTCATTACAGTCGGGTAATTGGTATCGCGACCAACTTTATACCAACACGATGCTTCACCACCGCCATAAGAAATAATCGCCTGTTTTTTTCTTTTTCTAGTTTTTATTTCCGGAATTATTGGACCAACACTATATAAATTCTTTATTTTATGTCCAAATTTTTTCTCGTTTTCACTATCTTTTGTATCATCTATTGACCTTTCTCTAACATAAAGATCAATATCAAATAAAGGTTTTGGTATATCCTCCCAGAACCAAAATAAACAATCGATATAAACTACCGGTTTTCCCAAACCTTTAGCAATAATCACACTCTGGAGATCCATTGAACTGACCAACATATCAACCTTATCCACGATTTCTTCTAGTTTACCTTTTGATTTTGGGTTGTCGGTGTCAATTTCATAGATAGCGTCAAATGGATAATCATTTGCTAATTGCAAAGAGGTACCAAAACCGGCAAAAATTAATTTATGCCCCTTTTTTTTGAGTAAATCTGCAATAGTGAGTAGTTTGCCTATCGGACCAAAAGCAAAATTCTCTGCTGTTAAAAGAATTGTAGCCACGAAACGTATTTTATCCCAATTATGCTAACTAAACAAATCATGGCTCTTACTTTATACCCCTACGAACCAGTACCCTATCAATATTTGTAACCTTTTTACCCCTTACTCTAGGAATGCTTCTCATTAGTTCTCTAGTTGTCTTTACTAGGAAGATGTCTCTCAAGAGTGATCCTATTAGTATTTTAAGAATGATTCTTTCTGGAGTTACTTTAGGGGCTGGGTCAAGCCAGACTTGGGGAGTAAATGGAGTGTTTTGCAGATGATGAGAATCCTGGGACTCAGATTGTTATTTACGGAGTGGCGCCTTAGTTTTTGGACTAGAATCTTTATTTTTCATAACAGCTAAAAACTCGTTCTTTGGATTAATGTATTTTTGCATCAGTTTTCTGATTGACTCGGGGTCTATCTTGTTAGTAATCTCGGCATAGTCTTCAGGTAGGCGGATTTCTTTTTCATTAAGCATTTGTCTAATTAAGGAGCCAGTAATTCCATTAACTGAATCATAATCCATACAATCTCGACTGTTAATAAAATTACACGCTTCTTTAAAACGTTTCTTGTCAACCGGTTGATTAATAAAGTCATAAACAGACTTACGAATTAATTTGAGCACCTGATCATGATTTTCCGGTTTAATATTAGTCCCAACACTCAACTGACCCGCCTTATCAAAAAAACCAGATTTAGAATATACCCTGTAAGCTAAACCACGTTTTTGTCTTATCTCCTTAAAAAGAATAGAGTTAATACCTCCACCGCCAAGGATGTAATTAAAAATTCCAATACCTACACGATCACTAATAGATAGTTTTGCACGACCCGGAAGAGGCCAGTAAATAAACATTTCCTCCTGTTTTACATCTTCATAATGAATCAAAGTTTTTTTACCAGAATTAATTGGGGGTATGTCTAGCTTTTTAATCTGTTTTTGAGGAGGGTTAAAGATTTTACTTACTAAATTCTCGACTTTTTTTGGATCAACTTTACCAACCACAATCAGGTTGGCATTGGAGGAAACTAGGTTATCCTGATAAAGCTTTACAAGATCTTCTCTATTTAAGGTTTTAATATGTTCAATCTGTCCAATTCCGTCACGTATATACAGATGATTTTTTCCAAAGTGTTGTTTGTTAATTAATTTGTAAAAACGAGTGTATTTATTATCCCACTTAGCTTTGTGTTCATTTTCAATAACACCTAATTCGTGAGCAAAATCGGAAGTTTTAATTAAAGGAGAAAAAGCTAATTGGCTAACAAGTTTGAGGGCTGGTTCAAGAGAGTAATGAGGTCCTTTAGTAAGAAAACCAAACTCTTTGCCACCAGTATATGCATTAGAAATTAATCCGTGTTTTTCTTTAAATTTTCCAAGCTCCATTCTTGTTGGAAAATCTTTAGTGCCGTCATTCATGAGATGCTCTAGGAAATGGAGGCCTCCCCATTTTTTACCAGTTTCATAAAAAGAACCTGTTTTAAAAATAAGTTCGACTCTAACAGTTTCTACTCCTTTGATTGGATAGATTGCTGTTTTGATGCCTTTGATTGTTTTGAGAGTGTATGGTTTTGTACTCATGAGTTGTTAACTGTTAATCTATTTTTTAGTCGAATATTTTAGGTGAGAATAGTCATTTATATAGTTAATTTTCCAGAACTTTCTTTTTTCGTTATATATTAGAAGAGATATTCCTGTGTGATTTATTGTCAAAGAGTTTATTGTTTTAACCATTGTTTCATCAGAGTATTGATCACTCAATAACGCCAGGCTTATAAAACATCTGATAAAAATGTCGTGTGAGACAACTAACAAACATTTGTCTTGATAGTTTTTAATTAAAAAACTTGATAGTTTAGAAGCACGTTTAAGAACTTCTCGAACCGACTCCTCCTTACCCTTAAATTTCCAATCTATGTTTTTATAATTTTTATAATATTCTTCGACATATTCTTTTGAAATTTCACTATTTCTGGCCGCACCGTAAATTTCGGGCAACTGTTCTCTCTCATGTACATAATCCAATGTTTCATTCTCAACATTTAAATTATTGGAAACAATCTCTGCTGTTTTGTGAGCTCTTTCCCATTCGCTCGAGAAAATTTTATCTAATCTAGAAAATCTAGACCGTTTACTTAATGTCTCAGCCTGTTTTTCACCAATTTTTCCAAGTTTTGAATTTGGAGTTTGCCAACGATCTCTTGGGCACTCACTTTGGGCATGTCTGACAAGAAATAAAAACATATATCAATTGGACTCATTTTATACTATTTTTAGATTAAATTTTTAGTGGCTTAATCACTCGGCTGTACCCACCCCCCACCTGCGCACGCGCGGCCACTCACGCGCGGGCAAGAACCCCAGCCGAAGGCTGGAAATCCCTTTCTGTGACCCCACCGGGAGTTGAACCCGGGTTACCAGGATGAGAACCTGGCGTCCTAACCACTAGACGATGGGGCCTAGTTTGGTGATTTTACATCGAAACAGGTTTGACAAGCAAGGCTAATTGGATTAAAATACACATTCACAGTAAAGAAAAGAGCCTGCCTATCCTCATTTTTTTGAATCTGGTGATTACACTGATGTATTCGTGTATGCCTCAGGAAATCTTTTATTGACTTTGAACCATTATTTATATATATTCTGAAAAATGAACAACAAAAAAGCACATATAACCCAACCGGGTTACCAGGCTTT
>Ga0307992_1001102_pt1 | contig 16287 bp, 15 predicted proteins | sample EllFjometagen133_FD_203162 | JGI IMG/M metagenome (GOLD analysis project Ga0307992, IMG submission 203162) | Marine microbial communities from Ellis Fjord, Antarctic Ocean - #133 | ecosystem: Environmental > Aquatic > Marine > Unclassified | place: Southern Ocean | collected 2014-10-08
TTGAATATCTAAAAAATGAATTAGGTAGTTTGCAAGTTGGCAGAGCAACTCCTAGTTTGATTGAAAATTTAGAAATAGATGCATATAGTCAAAAAATGCCTCTTAAAGATTTAGCTGCTATTCAATCGCAAGAACCTCGTATGGTTATAATTCGTCCATGGGACAAGACAATTATTAAGAACATTGAATCAGCTATTAGAAAATCAAGTTTAGGATTAAGTCCAATTGCAGATGAAGATTTTATTCGTTTAACAGTTCCTCCTTTAAGTGAAGAACGACGAAATGAAATAGTTAAGATTCTTAATGAAAAAGTTGAAGAATCTAAAATTAGTATTAGAAGAAACAGAGAAGAAATTTGGCGTGAAATTCAAAATATGGAACAGGAAAAAGAAATCACTGAAGATGGTAAGTTTAAAGCTAAAGATGAATTACAAAAAGTAGTTGATGAGTACAATAAGAAGGTTAATAATATTAAAAAGAAAAAAGAAGAAGAAATAATGACTGTATAATATGTTTTTAACTATAACTGTATTTATTTTAATACTTGGATTGATTATTTTAGTTCATGAATTAGGTCATTTTGTTATGGCCAAAAGAGCAGGAATTAAAGTAGAAGAATTTGGTCTTGGTTTTCCACCAAGGATTTTTGGAATTAAAAAAGGAGAAACGATATATTCTTTAAATCTTTTTCCTTTGGGAGGATTTGTTAGAATTCATGGAGAAGACGGGAAAAAGAAAGACGATCCTGATGCTAATCGTGCTTTTTATAGCAAACCCATTGGTGTTCGAGCTAAAATTTTAGTAGCTGGAGTAGCTATGAATCTTATATCGTCTATTTTCCTTTTAGGAGTTGGTTATTGGATTGGGCTACCTAGCGTAGTTGAAGATAATGAAATATCAGAAGGAGCTAAGGTCCAAGTTCTTGAGGTATCTTCTGGTTCTCCAGCTCATGAATCAAAAATTAAATCAGGAGATACAATAAAAGAATTAAGAATAGGAAGTGAACAATTAGCAGTAACTAAAATAAAAGAAGTACAGGATTTTTCTAATGAACATAAAGGAGAAAAAATTACAGTTATAATTGAAAGAGGAGATGAAATTTTAGAAAAAGAATTAGTACCTCGTATTTATCATTCTGAATCAGAAGGTCCACTGGGAATAGCATTGGCTAGAACAGCAATTGTTTCTTATCCTTGGTATCAATCTATTTGGAAGGGAATTGTTAGTACTTTTTATTTGGCTTGGTTTATTATGCTTTCCATAGGAACAATTCTTTGGCAATTAATAACTACGGGGCATTTAACAGTTGAAATTGCTGGACCAATTGGTATTTTTGATTTAGCTGGTCAAGCCACTCAACTTGGTTTTATTTATATTTTACAATTTACGGCTATTTTAAATATTAATTTAGCTATTATCAATATTTTACCATTTCCTGCCTTAGATGGTGGTAGATTGCTCTTTTTAGCTATTGAAAAAATTAAGGGTTCTCCTGTTAGTCAAAAAGTAGAAGGCATTGCACATACTATTGGTTTTGTTGTGCTAATCTTATTAATGATAGCCGTTACTTGGAGAGACATTATAAGGATATTTTAATATGAAACAATCACATTTTTTTGTTAAAACCAAGAAAAAAGGATCTAAAGATGCAGAAACAATTAGTCATAAGTATTTACTTCGTGGTGATTTTGTTGATCAGCTATCAGCTGGTATTTATACCTATCTACCACTTGGATGGCGAGTCTATACCAAGATAGAAAGCATTATTAAGGAAGAGATGAATAATTTAGGTGGACAAGAATTATTTATGCCTACTTTAATTCCTAAAAATTTATGGGAAGAAACTAAAAGATGGGAAACTATTGATCCTCCTCTTTTCAAAGTAAAAGATAGACATGAAAAAGAATTTGGTCTTGGATCTACTCATGAAGAAGTAATCACTGATTTAGTTAGAAAAAGAGTTAATTCATATCAAGATTTACCTCTTTATCTTTATCAGATTCAGAATAAGTTTCGAAATGAAATGAGAGCAACTGGGGGATTATTACGAGTTAGAGAATTTTTTATGAAAGATCTTTATAGTTTTAATGTTTCCAAAGAAGAGTCAATGGATTTCTATAATAAAGTTAAACAAGCTTATTCAAATATATTTGAACGTTGTGGATTAAAAATAGCTATTGTAGAAGCTGATTCTGGAACGATAGGTGGTGACTTATCTCATGAATTTGTTGTTTTCGCTGATTCTGGCGAAGATAAAATTCTTTATTGTCCTCATTGTCATTATGGAGCTAATGTTGAAAAAATAGGCGAGACAAAGATTTGTCCAAAATGCAAAAAATCTTTAGAAGAAAAAAGTGGAATTGAAGCAGGTCATATTTTTTATTTAGGAGAAAAATATAGTAAAGATATGAATGCAAATTTTATTGATAATGATGGCAAAAAAAAGTTAATTAGTATGGGATGCTATGGAATTGGATTAGGACGATTAATGGCTGCTATTGTTGAGGTGTTGCATGATGATAAAGGCATTATTTGGCCAAATAGCGTCGCTCCTTTTGATGTTCATTTAATTAATTTAGTTGATGATAAAAAAGTGTCTGATAAGACTTATCAAAATATGATTGATAATAAGATAGATGTTCTCTATGATGATCGTGATAAAACACCTGGTGAAAAATTTGCTGATGCAGATTTAATTGGTATCCCTTTGAGAATAGTTATTAGTGAAAAAACATTAGCTAAAGATTCAGTAGAAATTAAAAAGCGAAATAGTAAAGAGATTGAATTAATTAAAATTAATAAAATAATTAATAAATTAAAAAATGCTTAATAAATTATTTGGTGTTTTTTCTAAAGATATTGGGATAGACTTAGGAACAGCTAATACCTTAGTTTACGTTAAAGGAAGAGGAATTGTTATCAATGAACCCTCTGTCGTAGCAATTAATCATAAAACTGGTCAGATTCTAGCGATTGGTGAAGAAGCCAAAAAAATGGTTGGCAGAACGCCAGCTCATATTATTGCATCTAGACCTTTAGTTGCTGGTGTTGTCTCTGATTTTGAAATAACTGAGCAAATGCTCAAGTTTTTTATTGATAAAGTTCATAGAGAAAGTTTTTCTATTTTACCGCGACCTAGAGTTGTAATTGGGACTCCTTCTGGGGTTACAGAAGTAGAAAAAAGAGCAGTAGAAGATGCTACTAGAAGCGCTGGAGCTAGAGAGGTTTATTTAATCGAAGAACCCATGGCTGCTGCTATTGGTATTCGCATGCCAGTTCAAGAAGCAACTGGAAATATGATTATTGATATTGGAGGAGGAACAACAGAAGTGGCTGTGATCTCTTTAGGTGGTATTGTTGTTAGCAGAAGTTTGCGTACAGCAGGTGATAAGCTTAATGAAGATATTATTCATTATGCTAGAGAAGAATTTAATCTTCTTTTAGGAGAAAAAACATCAGAAGACATTAAATTAGCAGTAGGTTCGGCATATCCGTTAGAAGAGAAGATAGAAACAACTATGCGTGGTCGTGATATCGTTACTGGATTGCCTAAAGAGATAATAGTTGATGATTCTCAAATTCGTAAGGCATTAGCTCGTTCTGTTAAAGCATTAAGTAATTCAATCAAGGGAATTATTGAAGAAACTCCTCCTGAATTGGTTGCTGATATTATGCAGAGAGGTATTTTCTTAGTTGGTGGTGGTAGTCTTTTACGTGGATTAGATAAATTAATTTCTGAACAGACTGAAATGCCTGTTAAATCAGTAGAAGATCCTTTGACTGCTGTAGTTAGAGGCACCGGTATAGTACTAGAAGACGTTGATGCTTTAAAGGATGTTTTGGTGAGCACTCAATATGAAGAGTCGCCTAAATAAATTAGGTAAATAATAAATGTCAGAAATAAGGTTTCCAGAAAATTTTTATTGGGGAGCAGCTACTTCAGCCCATCAAGTGGAAGGGGGGAATATTAATGATTGGTCAAAATGGGAAAAAGGTAATGCAGAAGAATTAGCAAGAAAATCTAAAACTTATTGGCAGGATTGGCAAAAAGAGAAATATCCAGAAATGTTGCAATCCCGAAACTATATTTCTGGACAGGCTTGTGATCATTATCATAAATTTAAAGAAGATTTTGATATTGCTAAAGAATTAAATCATAATGCTCATCGCTTTTCTATCGAATGGTCTAGAATTGAACCAAAAGAAGGATTTATTGATGAAAAAGAGATAGAACACTACAGACAAGTTTTAATTGCCTTAAAAGAGAGGAACATTGAACCTTTTGTTACCTTATATCATTGGACATTGCCAAATTGGTTAGCTGAAAAAGGGGGATGGTTAAATCCAAAGGCTCCTTATTATTTTGATCGTTATGTTAAAATAGTAAGTGAGAATTTATTTGATTATGTTAATTTTTGGATTACGATTAATGAACCGAATGTTTATGCTTCTAACTCGTATTTGAAAGACAATTGGCCTCCACAGAATAAAAGTATTTTTAAATATTTTAAAGTTCTTAATAATCTAGCAAAAGCTCATAAATTAGCATATAGAGCTCTTCATTTAATTGATTTAGAATGCGAAGTAGGAATTGCTAAGAATAATATTTATTTTGAAAATATTCCTTTTATTGATTGTTTTTGGAATAAATATTTTTTGAATAAAATTAAGAATGAGCAGGATTTTATTGGTTTAAATTATTATCATCCATTTTTTAAAAATAATGCTTTGCTAAACTCTGATTTAAACTGGCGAATTTTTCCAGAAGGGATATATCATGTTTTAAAAAAATTAAAGAAATATAATACACCGATATATATTACTGAAAATGGATTAGCTGATGTGAGTGATAAAAAAAGAACCAACTTTATTAAGGATCATTTATTTTGGATTCATAAAGCAATTAAAGATGGAATTGATGTGAGAGGATATCTTCACTGGTCTCTATTGGATAATTTTGAATGGGATAAGGGTTTTTGGCCAAGATTCGGTTTAGTAGAAGTTGATTTTAAAACATTTGAAAGAAAAATTCGTCCCAGTGCTTATGAATATGCTAAAATTTGTAAGGATAATAAGATAGATTTATGAATTGGTTAATAATCGCTATTATTGCTCATTTTGTTTTTGCTCTGGTTTTTGTAATTGATAAATATTTATTTTCTCATACACATCTTAAGCCAGCTACCTATGCTTTTTATGTTGGTGCTTTTGGCGGATTAGCTGTTTTTTTAATTCCATTTGGTTTTAGTATCTTTCCAATTGGTCAGATAATAATTAGTCTTTTGTCTGGAATAGCTTTTGTTTTTGCGATTTTCTTTTTTTATAAATCCATTCAATTGGGTGAGGTTTCAAGGATCACTCCTATTATTGGTGGATTAATTCCTCTTTTTACTTTTATTTTAACTTATTTTCTTTTAAATGAACGATTAACAAGTAATCAATTGATTGCTTTTTCTTTCTTAGTTTTAGGTGGAGTAATTATGGCTTGGCCTAGAAAACAAGTTAGAACGATTTCTGGATTAGTTAAAACTTCTTTACTTAGAAGATTGCCTGTAGCTATTTTAGCTGCTTTCTTTTTTGCCGTTTCTTATGTTTTAACTAAAATTATCTTTATTCAACAACCTTTTATAGATGGTTTTATTTGGATTCGTTTAGGTGGCGTTTTAGGAGCTATTCTATTATTCTCATTACCATTTACAAGAAAAATAATTTTAGAAACTTCAAAAGAAGTTAAATTAAAAACAGGGGAGTTAGCTGTTTTTAATAAAATTATGTCTGGCATAGCATTTATTTTTCTTAATTACGCTATTTTTCTAGGTAGCGTTACTTTAATTAATGCATTACAAGGAGTTCAATATATCTTTCTTTTAATTTTAGCTTTGTTTTTGTCTAAGCGATTTCCTGAAATTATGAGAGAGCAAATTAATCAAAGCGCAATTTTCCAAAAAGTAATTGCTATTTTATTTGTTATTTTTGGATTAGGAATTTTAGCTTTTTAAAAAATGTTTAAATCTATTCTTAAATTTATTATTATCTTAATTCTTCTGTTTGCTATTTGCTTAGCTGGATTTTTAGTTTATATGTTTACTGGTAAAGCTCCAGTTGTTGAAAAAATTGATTTTGGTATTACTTTTAGTCAATATTTTGCAGAACAAATGGATCTTGATTGGAAGAAAATGTATTTAGCTATTTTAGATGAATTAGGAGTTAAAAAATTGCGCTTAGTAGCTTATTGGCAGAAAATTGAACCAGAACAAGGTAAATATTCATTTGAAGATTTAGATTGGCAGATTAAAGAAGCAGAGAAACGAGACATAGAGGTTATTTTAGTTATTGGTAGAAAAGTTCCTCGTTGGCCTGAATGTCATATTCCTGAATGGGCACATGAATTAAGTGAATCAGATCAACAAGAAGAATTATTGTTTTCAATAGAAGAGATAGTAACCCATTATCAAGGCAACGAAACAATCAAAGTGTGGCAAGTAGAGAACGAACCATTTTTAATGGGCTTTGGAGAATGTCCAAAATTAGATAAAGAATTTTTAGAAAAAGAAATTAATTTAGTTAGAGAATTAGATTCTGACAATCGTCAAATTTTATTAACCGCCAGTGGAGAATTAAGTAGTTGGATTCAGCCAGCTTCAAGAGCAGATATTTTTGGAACTACACTCTATAGAATTGTTTGGAGCGATATATTTGAAAAGCATATTGAATATCCTATTCCTGCTGTTTTTTATTATAAACGAGCAAAATTAGTTAAATGGATTACTGGGATAGAAAAAGCAATAATTATTGAGTTGCAAGCTGAGCCATGGAATCATTTAATGATTTGGGAAACAACTCCAGAAGAACAAGATAAAACTATGAATTTAGAAAGATTTAAGGGGATCATAAAGTACACTGAACAGACTGGTTTTGATGAGGCCTATTTATGGGGCGCAGAGTGGTGGTATTGGTTAAGAGAAAAGCATGATATCGATACTTTATGGATTGAAGCCCAGAAATTATGGGTAAGACCTTGACAAACAGCTCTTTTTTTAGTATTATATTAACATAAGATTAAATTGTTTTTTTCATAACCAACTTTTAAAGGGGGTGTATGATGAGTGATAATATAGAAGTTCTAGATGTGAAAAGAAGATCCGATGGTAAGGTGCTAAGCGTAAAAATTGTGACTGGACCTTTCCAAATTAATTACGTCAGACAAGGTAAAAAAATTGTCAAAACTGGCGTAATGAGATACGATAAAAATGTTGCTTCTCCATCTGACCTTCTCATTCCTTCTCATCTATTTACTCCTGCTATCAAAGTTGTCCATGGAATCTTCAATTCGTAATCAAGGGGCTGTTGGTATAAAACTGACAGCCCATTTCTTTTTATAATATTCAATACTCATATTCTAAAATTTATTCGCGCTTTAGCCCATTAAAATGGGCGCCCTACACGCTCAAAAATTTTAGAATACTTGTTAATTTTACTTTATGAATAAATTTTATATTGTATGTGATAATATTCGTAGCTTAGAAAATATCGGCTCAATTTTTAGAACAGCCGATGCTTTAGGTGTAGATAAAATTTTTTTAGGAGGAATTTGTGGGAAACCTCCTCATCATAAAATTTCTAAAACTGCATTGGGGGCTGAAGAAAACATTGAATGGGAGTATCAGTGGCAAACTTGGCGTATAATTGATAAACTAAAAAAAGAGAAAGTTAATATTGTTGTTTTAGAACAAACTAAAAAAAGTATTCCTTATACTGAATTTAAACCAAAATTTCCTTTAGCTTTAGTAATTGGGAATGAAGTGAAAGGAGTTTCTCAATCTATTTTAAAAAAAGCTGATAATATAATTCACTTGCCAATGCTCGGTAAGAAAGAATCTTTAAATGTATCTGTAGCTTTTGGTGTAGCAGGTTATTATATTAAAATAGCTCACACTCTATAATTTCTTCGCGCTTTAGCCCAGAGGGCTCCCAACACGCATCAGAAATTACAGAATGTTCGCAATTAAATTTAAGTAAATATGCAATTTTTTAAAGTTATAAAAAAACATAAAAAGACGAAAGCTCGTTTAGGCTTGATTAAAACTTCTCACGGAGTAATGCATACGCCTGCTTTTTTTCCTGTGGCTACTAAAGCGACAGTTAAGAGTTTAACTCCAGAAGATATTAAAGAAATTGGATTTGAAGCTGTTTTAGCAAATACATATCATTTGTATTTACAACCAGGTCATAAGATTATTAAAAAAATGGGTGGTTTGCATAAGTTTATGAATTGGCATAGTCCTATATCAACAGATAGTGGTGGATTTCAAGTTTTTAGCTTAGGGGCTGGGTTTAATCAGGATGTTGGCAAGGTTTTAAAAAATAATGATATTGAAAACCAAAATATTAATGTTGGTAAATTAGTTAAGATTGATAATGATGGCGTTACTTTTACTTCTCATTTAGATGGCTCTTCCCATAGATTTACTCCAGAAAAATCTATTAAAATTCAAGAAGATTTAGGAGCAGATATTATTTTTGCTTTTGATGAATGTTCTTCTCCTTTGGTTGATTATTCTTATACTAAAGAATCCATGGAAAGAACTCATAAATGGGCGGAAAGATGTTTAAAGGCAAGGAAAAATAAAAAACAATTCTTATTCGGAATTGTTCAAGGTGGTCTTTTTAAGGACTTAAGAATTAATAGTGCTAAATTTATAGGTCAATTAGATTTTGATGGATTTGGGATTGGAGGTTCTTTTGGTAAGGTAGAAATGAAAAAAGCATTAGATTGGGTTATTCCTTATTTGTCCGAAGAAAAACCGCGTCATTTATTAGGAATTGGGTATCTAAAGGACATTAAAGAAGCAGTTAAAAGAGGAATTGATTTATTTGATTGTGTTTATCCAACAAGATTAGCTAGGCATGGAACTTTTTTAACAAATAAAGGAGAATTAAATATTTTGAAATCAGTCTATAGGTCAGATAAAAAACCTATTATGAAAAATTGTGATTGTTATACTTGTCGTAATTTTAGCCGAGCTTATTTACATCATCTTTTTAAAGCAAAAGAAATGTTGGCTGGGCGCTTGGCAACATATCATAATCTCCATTTTATGTATAAGTATATGGAAAAGATTAGAGAGGATATTAAGCTTGATAAATAATTATCTTTCTCACAGATAGAGAAAGAATGATTTAATTAAATCAATAATAATTTTATTTTCAATTAGGATACCAGATGTTTTATCAGGAAGAATGATTACTTTATCATAGATAATAACAATACCATTAAAGCTTGTATTTGATTTTTTAGATAATTCTTCAATTTGAACCTTACCTAGTCTTTGTCTTATTTTTTTGTAAACAGTTTGTCTGGCTTTATTCGGCCAGATTTTTTCATTATTAATTAAAACATAAATATTTTTGCTTTGAGTGGTTAAAAAGTCGTTAAGTAAATTTTCTATACTTGTTTTTGTTTTATAAACTTTAATATCTCTTCTATCCTCTAATTGATATTTTTCTTTTAAAACAGCAATAATTCTAAGAAATTCTCGTTCTTTTTCATCTATTTCTTCTTTCTCTCTTTTTAAGATGCCTAAAAGCTTATCAGGTGATTCAGCGATAATATATTTTTTATTTTTATCTTCTGATTGAGAAATCAATCCCTTATCTTTAAGAGATTTAACAATTGAATAAGTGGTTGTTCTGCTAATGTGTGTTTGCTGAGAAATTTTTTGAATTGAAGTATATCCTAATTCTAAAGCAGATAAATATACCTGAACTTCTTTTTCAGTTAGACCTAATTTCCTTAATTCTAATGGTAGAATTTCTAATTCCATATATCTTTATTATAGATTGTTTTTTTCTATACGTCAATAATTATACATTGCAAATGGCTTAAAAATATTATATTATATAAAATATGGATAAACAATACAATCCAAAAGAAGTTGAATCAAAGATTTATAAATTTTGGGAAAAAACAGGAGCTTTTAATCCTGATAAATTAAAGAGTGCAAAAAAGCCTTATTCCATTGTTATCCCGCCTCCAAACGTTACTGGGGCTTTGCATATGGGACATGCATTAAATGCAACTATTCAAGATATTTTAATTCGTTGGAAAAGAATGTCTGGATTTAAGACTCTTTGGGTTCCAGGTACTGATCATGCTGGAATTGCTACACAAAATGTTGTTGAAAAAAAATTAAAGAAAGAAGGTAAAACTCGTTTTGATCTTGGTAGAAAGAAATTCATAGAAGAAGTTTGGGAATGGAAAAAAGAATATGGTAATAAGATTTTAAATCAATTAAAAAGCATTGGAGCATCTTGTGATTGGTCTAGAACTGCTTTTACAATGGATAAAAATTATACTGATGCAGTTTATAAATCATTTTTCGATTACTATAAGAAAGGATGGATTTATCGTGGAGAACGAGTAGTTAATTGGTGTTCACGTTGTAAGACAAGTCTTTCTGATTTGGAATTAGAATATAAGGATGAGAAAACAAGTCTTTGGTATTTGAAGTATCCAATTGTTGGGCAGCCTAATAAGTTTATTATAATGGCAACAACACGACCTGAAACAATGTTAGGAGATACAGCAGTTGCAGTAAGTCCTAAAGATAAAAGATACAAAGAATTAGTTGGTCAAAAAGTTTTATTGCCATTAGTTAATAGAGAAATTCCAATTATTGTTGATAATTTAATTGAAGCTGGTTTTGGAACAGGAGCAGTTAAAGTAACTCCTTCTCATAGTATGGTTGATTGGCAAATCGGTCAGAATCATAATTTAGAAATGATTTCAGTAATTGATGAAAATGGCAAAATGAACAAAAATACTCCAAAGACATATGAAGGAATGACAGTTAATGAAGCTCGTTATAAAATTGTTGAAGATTTACAAAAATTAGGGCTTGTCGAAAAAATTGAAGATTACAAACATTCAGTTCCTAAATGTTATAGATGTAATTCAACTATTGAAGCTATTCCTTCTAAACAATGGTTTGTTAAAATGGATGAATTAGCTAAAATGGCAATTGATCCAGTTAAAAAAAATAAGATTAAATTTTATCCTAAGCGTTGGGAAAAAGTATATTTAAATTGGTTGATCAATACTCGTGATTGGTGTATTTCGCGACAAATTTGGTGGGGACATAGATTTCCCGTTTGGTTTTGTTCTTCTGATTCAGAAAAATTTGTAGTTTCTTTAAAATCTCCGAAAAAATGTCCATTTTGTAAAAAATGTAAAATGAAACAATCAGAAGATGTTTTTGACACATGGTTCTCTTCGGCTCTTTGGCCTTTAGCAGTTTTAGGTTGGCCTAAAAAAACTAAAGATCTTAAAACTTTTTATCCAACAAATGTTTTAAGTACTGCTCGGGATATTATTAATTTATGGGTAGCGCGAATGGTTTATTCTGGAATAGAATTAGAAAGAAAAATTCCTTTTCATGATGTTTTAATTCATGCAACAGTTATTACAAAAAAAGGACAAAGAATGTCAAAGTCATTAGATACTGGAATTGATCCTTCTGATTTAATAGAAAATTATGGATCTGATGCTACCCGTTTTGGTTTAGCATGGCAGATTTCAGAATCTCAAGATATGCGTTTTGGTGAAGAAGATACTTTAGCTGGTAAAAAGTTTTGTAATAAAGTTTGGAATGCTTCAAGGTTTGTTTTGGGTCAATTAGATAAAAAGAAATTTGATATTTCTCGTAAACCAAGACCAGTTAGCAAAGAAGATAAAAAAATTCTTGAATCACTAAAGAAATTAATACTTAAAGTAAGTAAGGATTTAGAAAAATATAGATTAGGACATGCATTACAATCGCTCTATCATTTCTTTTGGCGTGAATTTTGTGATGTTTATATTGAAGTAGCTAAAAAACAAATTAGAGAGCCTAAGTCTAAAAAAGAAGCTGACAATACGCAATTAATTCTTATTTATGTTTTAGCAACATCACTAAAATTAATGCATCCTTGGTTGCCTTTTGTCACAGAAAAAATTTATGAGTTTTTGCCTGTTAAAAACAAAAAGACCTTAATTATTGAATCCTGGCCAAAGTAATATAATTGTCAGGAATTGTTTTACACTCTTAAATCTATTTTTTAATAAGTTTATATAAAAAGATAATTTTTTAAGAAAGAAATATGACGTTATTCGAACAAAGTCAATCATTAGAAGCTAATTATGAAAAAAAGCAACAAGATGAAAAATTGCTTTTTGAATTAGGATTAAGTCAAAAAGAAATTGATGAATTAAAAAGTCCAGATATAACAGGAAGTACATCTTTGGTTAGTTTTATAGATCGTGTGGATAAAAAATTAGTAATTAAAAAAGGTATTAATGTTGATTTGGATTTAAATGCTCGTCGAGAATATACATTTTTAAGACTACTTAAGATGCGTAAAGGCGAAAAGATTGCCCCAGAGCCGTATTTTTATGCTTCTGATCCTGAAAGCGATTTATTGATAATGGAAAGAATTGAAGGACAAGAGGTTAAGGAACTGTCTGATGAAGATCTAATTAAAATTGCTCAAGCTATGGCAACGGTACATAAACCAGAATTTAAAAAACCTGGTATCCCATTTCATTATCGTGAAAAAGCGAGTCAATATGATAGACTAATTGAACAAATTGATTTTTTACGTGATTGGTTTGATGAATTAAGTCCATATATCAATGATGTAAATTTAAGTGAAGAGTTCAATTTAAATCAATTGATTGAAGCTAAGGACATTATTCTAGATACAGCCTTGAATAATAGAGATAATTTTAAAGATTCTTCTTTTTCTCTCATACATTACGATTTTAATCCTGGAAATATATTGAAAGATAATAATGGAAAGATATTATTTTTAGATTGGCGCCAAGCGTCTATTGGCGATAGAGGGATGGATGTGGCTAAACTCTTTTATAAAAATTATCTTGATGAATATCAACAAGAAATTTTTTTTACTACATATCTAGTTGAAATTAATGACGATACACTGAGAGAACGAGTTAATACTTATAGTCCGCTAATTAGATTAAGCTCATTATTATGGAGATTAAGATTTTTAAACATTGATTTAAAAGAACATCCTGAGATAGAGAATGGAGTTGATGTTGAAATGGTTCAGGCAAGATTGACTGATGATTATCAATATTTAATTAATGAGTCTGGAATAAAAATTAATAAATAACATATTTTTATGATTGATTTACATATACATTCTAGCTATTCAGATGGTAAGTTTAATATTAAAGAATTATCAGATCAAATCATCGCAGCTAACATCAAATATTGTTCTATAACTGATCATGATAATATAGATGGCCTGATAGAAATGAAAAGAATTATGGAAAATAATCAAATTGTATTTATTAATGGTGTAGAATTTTCCGTACTTTATCAAAAACAAGAAATTCATATTTTAGTGTATGATTTTAATATAGAAGAAATGAGTACAGTGCTTAAAAAAAGAAATCAGATAGTAGAAAATAAAAGGAGCGAAGAATTGATTGCAACTATTGATCTATTCAAAAAAGAAGGATTTTTAGTCAGCGATAAAATTAAACTAAAGAACAAAAAGACAATAGGATTACAGATAGCCTTAGATGTTTATGATAATAAAAAAAACCAAGAATTAATGATAAAAAGACATGGACATCTTTTAAACGAGAAAGAATTCTATGATCAATATCAGGCCCCAGAACGACCATGCTATGTTTTAAAAAGCGGTGTTGATTTGAATTGGTTTTTAGAAAATTTGAAAAATATTAAGTGTGACAAAATATTAGCTCATCCTTTTGTTCCTGTTAGTTTTTTGGTTAAACCATTAGAAAAAACCGATATTGACTATTTAATTAATCGAGGACTAAATGGAATAGAAGTATATCATGACAGGAATACTGTTGAACAAATTATTTTTTTAAAAAGATATATTAAAGATAATCACTTGTTGTTTACTGGTGGTTCAGATTATCATGGTAAAATAGATGATACTGCCATTGGATATTATGGTATAGATAAAATAATCCCTGAATTTAAATTAACTAATTATAAATTATAATATGTTTAATATAATGAATTACGACAAGATAAATTCACAAAAGATTTTTAAGACAGTAAGAGGTTCCATTAAAAAAGCAATATTTTACCTAGGGGCCAAGATATCTTATTCTTATGCTGATGATCTAGTAATATTAAATTCTAAAGAATTAGAAAATTACTTGTTAGGTCGTGGGGCAAAAATAAAAAATTTAATTGATTTAGATATAAAAATTAGAAATTGTGATGATATTTTAGATAATGAACTCTCAAAAATAAATCCAAGATCTACAAAAAAAATATTAGAAGTTATTAATCAATTTAAAAAAGAGGTACCAGCTGCTAGCGAAGTGGCTGAATTATTTTTTTTGGAAAATCAAATTATTAGTGGAAAATATAAATTACAGAAATTACAAGATAAAATTAGAGAATTAATAGAGATTAGACCAACTGACTTTTTTACTTTATCAGATGTTATTGTTAAAAATTTTGGTACAACATTATCAAAAAAAGATTATGAAATTTCTGTAGAATTTTATAAAGAGTTTCAAAGATTGCGTGATCTATTAGACGATATTATGTCTATTGAAGAAGATATTATAAAAGCAGATTATAATAGTGTCGTTATAGCTAAAAACAATGATATATCATATCATTTTTTTGAAGAAATTATTAAAGAAAAATTTGTTAATCTTGAATTATTATCTAACAAATTGATTGATCATCCCAATAAATCTATTTTTAATTCAACAATTGATTTTTGGAAGCCTGAATACGAACTGCTTTTTAAGGGATTGTTAGTAGATTTCTTTATAGATATTACTGAATTTCGTAAATCGTATTTTATGATTAAACAAATGTAATGAATAATAATTTTAAAACAATTGAAAGACATGAGGATTTGAAGAGTATTATTCAATCTCTTAGTAAGCATAAGGAAATAATTTCGGCTTATTTGTATGGCAGTATTTTATCTGATAAGTTTAATGATAAAAAAAGCGATATCGATATTTTATTAATTGTAAATGATACTAATTTTCCGAATAATTTTATAGACAAAATAAGTAAAGATATTAATAATAGTCATATATCAATCAAATTAGATGTTAATATTGTTTTTATTTCGGAATTTATTAATCGGTGGCATATATACAGACCACCATCTTATTTTATTGGAATAAAATATAGAAATAAATTACTTTGGGGCAAGGATTTGTTAAAAGAAGTTCATGATAAAGAAGTAACACCAGAATTAATTTATAAGAGAATTGTAGATTTAGCTCAAAGTAGTCGTGGAATATATTTAAATAATAAAGAGCCAGAATTTTGGGTAAAAAAATATATTGGATGGCTAAAAATTACAGTATTAGAAATATTATTTTTGAGCGGTGAATTTGACTTATCATTTTCTAGTGGTTTGGAAAAGCTTAAAAAGGAATATGATGATATTGATTTTTTGGACTGCTTAAAAATTGATAGTACAACCATAAAAGAATTGAATCATGTAGCCGAAAGCTTACGTTTGTTAGTTTATAATAATTTTATAAAATAGTATTATGAAAATTTGTGTTTTTTCTGCTCATTTTGGTGGTGGTTATGGTACTGGGCACTCGATAAAAAAAGAAGTTGATGAATTAATAAGTCGAGGACATGAAGTCTTGGTAGTTCATAGTGAAAAAAATATTAAATCCTTTGTCAATAAGAAAATAAAATATTTTTATTTTCAATATTCTAAAATACCATTTTTGGGAATTTTAATTTTAAAAAAACAATTAGATAGAATATTTAAAGAAATTACTAAGAATGGTATAGACATTATTTATGTTCAAACTTTAGAGTTTGGTTTGGTTAATAATAATATATTTATCAATTACCCATTGGTCTATTTTGCTCGTAGTACTATAATGGGAGTAGAAAAAAATAAACCCAGAGAATACTGGATTGATGCTATTCGTCGTAAATTTATTGTGCCTATTTTAATTTTATTGGAAAAAAAATGTCTATTAAAGAGTACGGCAATAGTGGTTAAATCCGATAGAATGAAAAATGAGCTTAATCAATTGTATAAAATCTCATTTGAAAAAATTCGAGTTATTAGAGGAGGTCTTGATTTAAATGATTTTAGAAAAAAAAATGAAATTAAAAGGAAAAAAATTAGAAAAAAACTTTTTGTTAGAGAAAATGATAAGTTGATATTATTTACTGGTAGAATAGTGCCAGTTAAGGGGTTGTATTATTTGTTGATTGCTTTTGCTAGGTTGATAAA
>Ga0307992_1001104_pt1 | contig 16283 bp, 13 predicted proteins | sample EllFjometagen133_FD_203162 | JGI IMG/M metagenome (GOLD analysis project Ga0307992, IMG submission 203162) | Marine microbial communities from Ellis Fjord, Antarctic Ocean - #133 | ecosystem: Environmental > Aquatic > Marine > Unclassified | place: Southern Ocean | collected 2014-10-08
ACATTTATTCTAATTTATTTTTTCAATGGCCTTCTTAATTCTCTTCAGGCTTGCTTCTCTACCTAAAACCCAAGCTAATTCAAAGGGACTAGCACTCTTTTCTTGTCCAGAAAGGGCTACTCTGAGAGGCCAAAGATGTTCTCCTCGAGCTTTTCCAATTTTTTCTAAAACAATTTTTTGAAATACTTCAGGACTGGATAACTCGGACTTGGAAATAATTTCTAAAACTAATTCCAGGGCTTTTTTTAGTTCTTTGGGCGTCATATTTTTCCATTTCAATAAATCAACTTTATAATCAATATCTTTAAAATAAACATCAAAATTTTCAGTCAAATCAGAAAGTTTTTTAATTCTAGTTTTTTCTACGGTTATAATTTTATCAATTTTTTCTAAATCTTTTTCTATTTTATTTTCTTCAAAATAATTATTTAAATAAATTTCACTTTCTTCTAAAATTTCCGCATTAGATTTGTTTTTCAAATATTGACCATTCACCCAGTCCAGTTTTTGGTAATTGAAAATTGCTCCTGCTTTATGTAATCCCGCTATGGAAAATTTTTCGATTAATTCATTTTTAGTCATCAGTTCTTGATTACTTTTAGGATTCCAGCCTAGCAATGCTAAAAAGTTAATCAGAGCTTCAGGAAGATAACCTTTCTCTTTAAAATCTTCGACACTAACATCCCCTTCTCTTTTGGAGAGTTTTTTCTTATTTTCTCCTAGAACATTTGGCAAATGAACAAATTTTGGTAATTTCCAACCAAAAAATTTATAAAGTAAAATGTGTTTTGGGGTACTTGGAAGCCAGTCTTCTCCCCTGAAAATGTGAGAGATTTTCATCAAATGATCATCAACAACAACTGCAAAATGATAGGTTGGAAAACCGTCGGTTTTGATTAGAACTTGATCATCGATAGTGTTGGTTTCAACGGAAATATCACCAAAAACTTTATCGGTAAATTTGACAGTTTGGTTTTCTGGAACTTTCATTCTGATTACGTATCCTTCTCCGCTTTCTATTCTTTTTTTAATTTCCTTAGAACTCAAATTTCGACATTTTCCATCATACATTGGAGGTTGATTTTCTGCTTGTTGTTTTTCTCGAACTTTTTTTAATCTTTCTGACGAACAAAAACAGTAATAGGCGTCGCCTGAATTAATTAGTTTCTTAATATATTTTTTATAAAGAGCTAGTCTTTCAGATTGAATGTAAGGTCCATATTCTCCTTTTTGGGTTATTTTAGAATTTTTGTTTAAATAAACTCCTTCATCAACATCTATTTTAGCCCATTCTAAAGTCTCAAATATTTTTTGAGTAGCTTCGGGGTCGAGTCTTTTTTGATCAGTATCTTCAACCCGAACTAAAAAAGAGCCTCTTTGATTTCGAGCAAATAACCACGCGAACAAAGCAGTTCTTAGATTGCCAACGTGAATTGTCCCGGTTGGAGATGGCGCAAATCTAACTCTTATTTCGTGATCTTTAATTTCTGAATTATTCATAATTTTTATTTATTTAGTAGGGCTAAAATTGGAAACTTAATTACAGCGTTGAAAATTCTCAATATTCGATTAGGCTGAATAATAAAGCGCCACAACCATTCTAGTCCAATTTTTTGAAATATTTGGGGGGCTCTTTTCTTCTTTTTTGTCCAATAATCCAATGTTCCTCCTATTCCCATGGCTATTTTGACTCCTTTCAATTTTAAAATTTTTTGATAAATTAAGATTTCTTGACGAGGATGACCAATTGCTACTAAAACTAAATCTCGATTTTGCATTTCTCGATAATCTTTTTTGAGATAATCTTTTTTCGTAACTTTTAACAGTTGGATTTTTTGAGATTTAAAAATTTTTTCAAGATCAGATTTTGAACTCCAGCCGTCTTCTAGATAAATTATCCCGATTTTAAGATTGTTTTTTTTAGCTTTTTCAATTAATAATTTTGATAAATGAGCACCTGTTATTCTAACACCAATTTGCTCTTTTTTCAACCAGCTAATTATCTCGAGGCCAAATCCATCAACTATTTTAATATCGGCCGAGTTTATAATTTTTTTATAATCTTTATTTTTTTTGGTGGTCAAAAGAATTTCAGGATTTAAATTAGCTATAAACAAGGTTTTTTTGAAAGGTAATACTAGTGTTTTTAAACATTCTTTTAAAACAATTTTTTTTTCGTATTTTTCAATTTTAACTCCAAAAATTTTCATTAAATAATTTGAATTATTTTAGAAATTTGTCACTTTGTAAATCTTTAACAAAAACGCTTAAAGCGGTAGCAAAGGGAATCGCAATTAACATTCCTAGAACGCCCAAAAGACTAGCGCCTGTTATTAGAGCCACAATAACAACAACTGGGTCTAGACCGACAGTTTTCTTCATTATTAAAGGAGTAAAAATATGATGTTCCATTTGTTGGATTACTAAATATAAAATACCAACCAAAAGAGCGGTTAAAGGTGAAACGGTGAAAGCGATTAAAACCGCTGGAACAAAAGCCAGGAATGGTCCAAGATAAGGAATTATTTCAAAAAATCCGCCCAGAAGCGCCAATAAAAGTGCATAAGGAACACCCAGGATGGATAGTACTATAAACTCTAATCCAAAAATTAAAAAGGCGATAGACAGTTGTCCAATCAGCCAACCTCCCATTTTATTTTGAATTCTCTTGGTTAAATCAATGAAATAACTTTTGTGTTTATCTGGTAGTATAAAACTTAGAAAACCTTTCATTCCCTCTTTTTTAACAATCATATAAAAAGCCAAAGCGAATACGATTAAGCTTTTGAATAAAGTGGCTAAAAAAGACACTGAATTGGAAAATATTTGGGAGACTAAATTGGTTAGATTTGAAGAAGCATTGCTGACTAAGGTTTGAACGTCAATTTCTACATTAGAATTAACAGCTAGAGTGTTGAGATTAATCAAAAAATTATTGATGTTTTTAAAATAATCAGGACTGTTTTCCCCTAATTGTTTTAGCTCGAAGATCAAAACTGGAATTATTAAATATAAACATAGAAAAATCAAACTAAAAAATAAAAAATATAGAATAATAGCGCTTATAACTCGGGGGATTTTTTTAATTTGGAGTTTATCTACTAATGGTTCCAGGGCACTAACCATTATGATGGAAATAAATAAAATTAATAAAACTTCTTTGATAAGAAAAATTAACCACAAAATCAAAATAATAGCGGTTATTTTCAGCAGAGTATTAGTAGAAATTTCTATTGAATTTTTCATTTTATTGATGATTATTTGAACGTCAAATGTTTTTCGAGATTTCGGTTATTTTGATGGGGACCGATTAATGCTAGGTTGAGATTTTCATCTTTAAAAATTTCTTTAGCGACTCGCATTAAATCAGCAGTTGTCACGTTGTCAATTTTTTTGAAAATTTCTTTAGGATCGTTAATTTTTTTTCTGAATAATTCTTGATTTCCCAAAAAAGAAGCGACGGCCGTAGATGATTCCAGCGACATTAAAGTTTTTCCTTTTATATATTCCTTAACTTTATGGAGTTCTTTCTCTGTAATTTTTTTCTGAATAGTTTTTTTAAATTCTTTGAGAATAAGGTCGATGGTTTTTTCGAGATTGCTGTGTTTTACGCCAGCGCTAGCATAAAAATAACCAGCATCAGTGTATTGTTCGGTGTCTGAATTGACGTAATAAGTTAAACCTCTTTTCTCTCTCAACTCGTCAAACATTCGACTGCTCATTCCGCCACCCAAAATAGTAGCCAATAAGCTGATTGGATAACGGTCTTCATCAAACATATCAACTGCTTTGACTCCTATTATCAAGTGGGTTTGATCAGTTTCTTTGGCGTGAATTCTTAATTGAGGTTTTTTCTGATTTTCAAAAGTTTTCAATTTGCCTGTTTTCTTAGCAGGTTTTTTATTTTTTTCAAAATAATTTTTTATTTTTTTAAAAACTTCTTTTTCATCAAAATTTCCAGCGACAATTACAACTGTGGATTGTGGAATGTAAAAAGTTTTTAAATAATCAATAAAATCCTTTCTTTGAAAGCGATTAATATTTTCAACGGTTCCGATAATGTCCCATCCAGCCGGTTGATTGCCGTAAAATAAATTTTCGAAAATGTCCCAAATGTGATGCATCGGCATATCTTTATACATTGCCATTTCTTGCAAAATTACCCCGCGTTCTTTGTCGATTTCTGCTTGTTTGAAAGTTGAATTAAGATAAATGTCGCTAACTACGTCAAGAACCATCTCTAAGTGTTGCTTTGGTGCCTTTACCCAGTAGCCAGTTTGTTCTTTACTGGTGAAGGCATTAAAGGCTCCTCCAACGCTGTCAATTTCTTCTGAAATTATTTTGGCGGTGGGTCTTTTTTTGGTTCCTTTGAAAATCATATGTTCTAAAAAATGAGAAATTCCATTATTTTCAGCATTTTCATATTTAGAGCCGGCTTCAACTAAAATTTGAATAGTGATTGTTTCGGTTCCAGTATTGGGAGCCAGGATTACTCGAGTTCCATTTTTTAAAATCTTTTTTGTGTATTTCATTTAGTTTTTTTATTTCTAGAAAATCTAGTTAATCCACCAAAAGGAATTATCTCTAAACCTTTTTTCTCTAAACTATCCAAGATTAAATTCATTCCGATTGAATCTGAGGAAATGTGTCCAGCAATTACCACGTTAATATAAGCCTTTTCAGCGCTTTTACGATGCTCTTCGCTTTGGTGCATTCCGACTACCGTTCCAATTCCAGCATTTGACATTGCTTGATAAATTTCTTTAGCGCCTTCAGTTCCTCCAGTCATTTCAGAGACAACTACTTTTCCGCAACGACTATCTGGAGTGCCAGCAAATAAAACTGGACCATTCGATCTTTTTTTGGCTTCTTGATATTCTGGAATTTTTCCTAAAGATTTTAGAACATCTTTAATGTAGTAAGGCTTGTTTGAGGCAATTTCTTTCGTTACGAATTGAGCTACGCAATTATCAGCCGGAGTGTGAATATTGATTAGATTGATATTTAAAAGTTTAGCAGCATCAACGATATCGTAGTGATTAATAGGATGAATTCCTCTGGCCACTTCTGAAATTCTTTTGTGAGTCAATTTCTCGGCTATATTAACAGGAACTCCAAATTTTTCATAAGCATCAATTTGAAGATTTATTACATCGTCCAGCTTGCTTAAGGCTTTCCCAACCGGATGGTGATTGATAATCAGATCAACTTCCAGTTCCTTGGCCAACAACAAACTTCCAATAGAAACATCAATTCCAGTTAAAACTTTTTTGACGTCTTTTCCGTTGTCATAATGAATAGCTGAATCAGTGTAGGGATTTACTAAATCTTCTTGATCGAAATAGGGTTTTTCTTCTTTTGGTAATTTTTCAAAAATTTCTTTTTTTCTTTTTAGTAAATCCTTAATTTCTTCTTTTGAACGAAAATCGTTTTCAATTCCTTGTTTGATGGCTAAATCAAAAATAGCTTTTACTTTCATTGAGTCTTAGTGAATTTTTAGTTTGTAAGATTTAAGTTAAATACAATATTATAATATCATTTAAAATAGCTTTTTTCAAGTTAAAAAACCAAGCTCTGCACGAACTTGGTTTAATAAAAATGTTATTTATTTAGATTGACTGGTTTTCAATTCCCAATCTTGAACAGCAGTGACTTTATATTCTTTGGTTTTCTTATTTTCGTCAATTAACTTTATTTCTCCCTCAACCTCAGATACTCCTGATTGTTTTTGGATCATTAAATTATAGTTTTCGAAAGTAATTCTTTCCGGAAGACTATATTCAAAGTGGAAGGTTCTTGTTGCACCTAATGGAACTTGAATTAATGTGCCAAAATATTTTTTGTTAAATTCTTCCCCGAATTTTATTTGTCGAGGACTATCAGAATCTAATAGCCAGCTTTCCTGGGGCGTGTAAATTCTCAAATAACTTTGATAATTATTAGTCATCCAGTCCTTGACTTTAGCGGTGTTGGTATAAGTTAAGTCTAATTTAGCAATTGGTTTGGCTCCAGAAAAATCAACTTGATATTTGAATGACCGAATCATTTTTAAATCGGTTTTATAAGCGGCTAGATTCGCATCAATAAACATTAGATAATCATCAGAAAAGTTGGCGATAACTTCCCCATCCCAATTTAAATCGGTAATTTCTTTTTGCATTTTGTCATCAAAGAAATTTATCATTATATCTTTTTGGTCAAAATGTTCTTCTAATTTTAAGAGCAAGTCTTTTTTTTCTGACAAGCTCATCTTTTCGACTTTACTCAATATTTCTTTGGCTAAATATTTCATAATATATTTTCGTTGACCCTTCTCTATTTTTTGTTCCCAATAACCTTTTTCGACTTGATATTCAAGTTTTTCAATAGCATTTTCGCTATTGTATTCACCTGGAAAACCGTCAATTGTCACTGGTCCAACTGATTCTAGAAAAGAGCTGAGTAGTTCAGTCGAAAGTGCTATTACTCCATTAAAATCTTCGCCGCCGCCTTCTAGTTTGTATAATTCAATCGCCTTCTTAGCATTTTCTGGAAAATCTGGAGACCAATTGCTGTCTCGCATTTCCCAGTCTTTTATGCTTAAAGTTTCTGGCATTGGATAAGGAGGTATTATTCCAGTGGCAATTCGATCATCGAAGATGTTAGTATCATGAACATCAATTTCTATCACTTGTCCTTTTTTGATTTTCAAAATTCCAAAAGAACCGATGAAGCCACCGCCTGGTCTTAATTCTAAATTATTCTGAAATAAGATTAAAAATGTTTGAGTATCTTCTTTTTTAGACAAAATTGAAGCAATCTTAAAAACAGACTGGAGTTCATCTTTTTGTTTATTGTCAATAGGGGCTATTTTCAGAACTGGACTCAGAAAATTAGCAATGCCAATCCATCCAGAGTTTTTGTATTTTAAAAACATAAACCAGCCAACCAAGATCATTGTAGCTAGTGACCAGAAGACTATCCAAAATTTCCAACTTTTTTTAGAAGATTTTTCTCTAACGATGTTTGGATTTTTTTGTGAATTAAAATTGTTCATAATTATTTAAAATTAATTTTCTTAAAACGGTTATTAATGTTATTCTCTTTCCCTAGATTTAAAATGATTCCATACATTAGCCAAAAGATAATCGCGGTTGGTCCAAAGATTAAAACATTGCTAGTTAAACTTTCAAATAATAAACTAACAAAGCAAGAAGCAACGATCACAAACCAAATACGCTCACCTTTTTGCGTGCTTTCATATTTTTTGTAAATATCCATAAAATAACGCCAGATAACTTTAATGAAAATAATTAATCCAATTAAACCATAGCTACTCCAAAGTAATAGAAAGGAATTATTTTGAGCAGTTTGAGTTGGAATAAAAACTTCTTTTTTAGAAACAACTCCTTCTCCTAAAATCCAATTATCCTTAAGGGCTTTGAATCCTCCGAACCATTGTTTCAAATTTTCGTTAGAAACAATTTCGATTGAAGAATGGATATTGGGAATGATTACAATCAGTAAAAATAAGTAAGCCACAGTTAGAGTTATCAATCTTTTTTCTTTAATCAAAATTCCCATTACTAGTGCTCCAATTCCCAAGAAAATTAAACTAGAATATGAAAAAGTTAAAAATAAACCAATAAATTGAACAAGCAATAGTATTGAAATTAGAATTCTTTTTCTGAAAAGTTTTCGATTTTTAAAATTGCCTTTGAATATTTTAACTTTATAAATACCATCAAAAAGTTTAATTCTTTTTTTTGCTTTAACTTTTTTCTTGATCAGAACCTTTTCTTGTTGTTTATTTAAAATTAAAAAACCAAGAGTTGATAAAATGCTAACAACAAGAAATGAAGCTAGGGGATTTCTTCCAATTTGGTCTTCTAATCCTATTCCTAGAAATCCATTAATTTGATAATTTGTTTGATTGAAAATGAGATGTTGAGTTTTTCCGGTTGAAATACCCATTCCAATCGAAGTTTGCCAACCACCTAAAAACATAATAATTCCAAAAACAGAATGAATAACGGCAGTTGCTATTAGTAAAGAAAAGAAACTTTTGATTCGTTTTTGAGTTTGAAAAAAATATTGAAAGCCAACCAATAAAAACCAAATTAAAATCATATTTAAAGCAATTTTCCAGACTACGCTTTTAATAAGTAATCCAAAGATTAATCCAAAAAATAAATAGGAAAGACCAACTAAAAAAAGCAAGAAAAAAGGAAAAGTAAGTCTATTTCTAAGAACTTTTTTATCAGTTTGGGCTAATTTTATCATTCCGATGACAGAGATTAGCGCTAATAGTAAGTCAAACAAATAGATATTTCCTGAATTTAATTTTATCGTTGGAAACAAAAGAAGTAATCCCAATAAAAAAAGCCATCCCTTGGAAAAACTTTTGGAAAAAATAAATATAGCGACTAATAAGATAGCGATTAAGACCGTTGCTAAGATATTTAGAGTCAAAACAAGATTTAAAATCGAGATCATTAATCCGATAAAAATTGGTAAAATTAAATTTTTATCAAATCTTTTTCTGACCCAACTGCAAACTTTTTCTGAATAATTTAAACGTTTTATAAGTTTTTATTAAATAATAAAAGCCTTTCAATTTTAGCTTTTAATATAACATAAAAAATATATTTTGGCAATAGAAGATTATATTCCGAGAGAAGTTTTTTAAAAAAGTTAAAAATTTCTAAATAGTTGAGTTGGGGTTCGAGACGGAATTTAAGTTTATTTTTGTTTCAAATTGAATAAAGACTTATTGATTGATTTTAAAAGTGATTATTTGGACTCTTTAATAGTCACATTTCTAGATTTAACTGGTAAAGTGCTTAACCAAGCTGGCGTATAAGAAATTAAAGCCCTCTCGATTCCAGTTAAACTTGATAAGTAATTTTTTATTTGGGAACTATTTTCATCTGAGAGATTTTCTTTTATTTGATTTTTGTCTAAAATTGGCCAATAAATAGCATTGGCTTCTATCGATAGACTTAATTCTTTTGTTTCAAAATTGGAAATATCTTTTTTGAAATCAATTTTATCTATACTGCTAAATTCTAAATTTTTTAAATCTTTTTCGTTAAGTGCATTTATAATAGAATTTTCTAGATTTTCTTTACTAAAAGTTATCAGCGTTATTTTTTCTTGAATTTTGTAATCAAATTGATTGATTATATCACCACTAGCAAACGATGAATCACTATTAATTATTTCTTTTTTGATAGAAGATAAAACAAATTGTTCATTTTCTCCTAGTTGATTTTTTATATTTTTTTCTAATTTGTTATTAAAAGATTCGATTGTCTTTTCTCTGGCTGAATTGATATCCTGATCCGTTACGACTTTGACTTTTTTGTTCTCATTGTCGTTGGTGCCTCCAGTCGTTGAATTTTCCGAGGTTACTTTAAATTTATTATATTTATCGCCTCCTTTAAAACCTTCAATGGTAAATTCAGTCGGTTTAATGTTGTAATCCTGACCAACTGCGTCAGCGATAACCTGCACTTCCACATTACCTGGTTTACCGTCAGTTATTCCTGGAACTGTCACTCCTTTCAATAATCTAAATAATTTTCCTTCTTTTGATAATAAACGTGTGGTAGCAATCAAAGGTTGATCTTTGGATGAATAATTGTTATATATTTTAACAATTCCGCGAGCCATTCCTTTGTCATTGCTAAATTTTTCTCCAGTAGCGTCGTATTTTTCATTGACCTCTATTATAAGTTCTTCGAATTTACCCTTTAGGCAATTTTCTTTGCTATTTTCTTCTGCACAAACATTTAAATCTAAGCTAGTTTCAACGATTTCTTCTTTTAAAAATAGTTCGACTTTCATTTTGGGCCAATTGCAAAAAATCCAGTATCCGAAAGCGATTAATAGTAAAAAAACAATCAAGAACAATAATGGTTTCCAAAATTTTACTTTTGTTTTTACTTTTGATTTCTCCTTGTTATTTTTTGATTCGTTGGTTAATTCAAAATTATTTTTATTGGTAATCTCATTGCCATAAAAATCATCGATTGTTGTTTCTGGGGAATTGGTTTTTTTATCATCAAAAGATGAATTAATTTTAAAAGTTTTTTGTTCGATTATTTCTGGTTGCTGTTGTTTTTCAATTTCCTTTTTGGTTTGATAATTTTCAATGTGCTCTTTTCCAAAACTATTTTCACTTTGAATCTTCATTTTTCTTTTTTCAAGAGTTGTATCTGGAATAATATTTTCTTCTTCTAAATTCAGTGTTTTATCTTCGCTGAAATTTTCTTTTTTATTATTATAAAAATCAGAGCTACCAATAGTCCTTTTAGGATTTTTTTGTGAAATATTTTCCGTAAAATTTTCATTTTGAGCTTTACTTTCAGATTCATCTTCTTTTACAAAGTCTTTAATAGATTTATTTTTAGTTTTTAATCCAACTCTTTCAATGATTTTTTTCGAAGTTTGATCAGAGGTCACTAGAATAATATTTTTATTCATTTTGGCAACTTCTTTTTTTAATAGTTTTAAATTGATTATTCCTTGAGTAAGAAGCGAATTTTTGGGAATAACCAAAAAAATATCAGCAACCTCTTCTTTGCGAATTTTGTTTATTATCTCGATTATTTCTTCATCGGTGTCTACGTAAACAGTTTTGTGCATTTTAATTTTGAATTATTTTAACAGCATTACTTAGGGCTTCAGAAAGAAAATCTCTTTCTTTGTTTTCTAAAATTAGGCTGGCTAATCCCATTGGCGTCACGTCTTGAGGGTTGGTTAGTTTACCGGTTTTATCGATGATTTTAATGATATCGTGTGGTTGAATAAAACTAATCGTTGGTTTATCGGGAAAGGGTATTTTTTTAAGCCATTCTTCTGAATTTAGTCGATCGTAAATTCCTGGTAAACCGCTTCCTCCTCCACATAATAATATTCGAGGAGGCAAGGAATCGAGTCTAGAGGAACAAAAGTTTTCAAGTGCTATTTCAACGCCCGAAAGCCAAATCTCACAATCATCTTTTAGTAAATTTTTAATTTTTTCAATATATTGTTTTTCAAGCTTATTTTTGGCATAAAGTAATTTGGCCTCTTCTGCTTCTTCGAGAGAGAGATGGAATTTTTTAGCTAGACTTTTAGTGAAACTTCTTCCGCCTAAACCAAAAATTGAAGTTCCTTCTAGGCTACCGTTTTTAATAACGGCTATATCGGTTGTTCCGCCTCCAACGTCAATTAAAATTGCTCCAAAATCAGGATGATTTTCGAGTCCCATTCCATTTACAGCGGCGTAGGGTTCAGCTGCAATTGAGATTAATTTTAAATTCAATTTTTTAGCAATACTTTGAATTGCTCCTAAATGGATTAGTGGTGCATAAGCGTTAAAAACGCTCATTGAAACATCTCTTCCTTGAAAACCGACTGGATTCGTCACGCGATAACCGTCTATTTCAACGTTGACTATGGTGGCATTTATAAGTTTTATATCTACGTCAGTGCGACCTGATTCATAAGCCAACTGTTTTTTAATTCTTTCAAAAGCTTTCCATTGAATTTTTTGAATAATATTTTTTATTTCCGGCATATCAATTCGAATTTCAGGCTTGGTTCTTTCGTAATGAACTGTTGTCGTTGATCCTTTTACGAATTCTCCAGCTATTCCAATGATAGTATTTTTAACGCCTTCAATATCGGCTTCTTGGCAAGCTAAATCTATTGATTCTTGACAGGTTTCAATTACTCCAGCAATATCGCTGACTGCACCGCTAGTCATATTGCCAATTTTTTGTCTAGTTTTACCTACACCCAAAATTATCCCCTTTTGGGATTCTTTGTCTATTTTATAAACCAGGCTTTTAACAAATTCAGTTCCTATATCCAAGGCCAAGAAAAAATCTTTATTGAATTTTTTATTTTTTCCAAAAAATAAAGCCATTTTTTTACGAAATTCTCTTCGAACAAAAATTTACATAGCAAAACTTGTTCAAACAAAAATTCTTTATTTGTTTTAATTTAAGTTAAATTTATTCTAACACATTAAATTATTTATTGCGAGCTTTTCTACCAGCCATACATTTATTTTTTACTTTGGATCTTTTGCAATATTCCAACATTACCGCTCTAAATTTACCGCTAACTATTGTTTTTCCTCTCTCGACTAAAGTGGCTCTGTCGGCTATTAATCCAGCTTCTTCTCGATGAGTTATCAAAAGAATAGAACATTTTAATTCATTTTTTATTTTAAGCAGTAAGTCATAAAGTTCATTGTAAACTATGATATCTAAAGAAGCGTCTGGTTCATCCAAAATCATCAATTTTGGTCTCATCAAAACAACCGAAGCTAATTCGATTCTTTTTCTTTCGCCTCCACTTAATTTTTCATTAAGCTTTCGATTTAGAATCTTTTTATCTAAATCTAATAATTCAAGAGTTTTTTCTAAGTCTTTTTTAGATTTTTTATTATTACTAATTGATAAAAAATCTTTTACCAATAAACCTTCGAATCGAGCCGGTTCTTGAAAAGCTAGTGTAAGCCCCAGTTTAGCTCTTTCATGAATTGCTTTTTTGGTAATTATTTTTTTTAGAAAAACTATTTTTCCAGATTGAATTAAATCTTTATTTATTCCCATCAAAGCATAAGCTAGTGTTGTTTTTCCGCTTCCATTTTTTCCCAAAAGACAATGAATTTCATTTTTTCCAATTTCTAAATTAACATTGTCTAAAATGTTCTTTTTACTCAAAGAGTCTGCAATGGTTAAATTTGTTATTTTAAGCATAGTTTTTTTCTTTAAAAATCGGCTTCTCGTAAAATTGTTTTTAGAGTTTTTTCGCTTCCTTTACTTAAAACTTTGAGGATTATTTCGTCTCCTACTTTTTTCTTTCCAATTATTTTAGATAAACCATTATTTTGAGTAATTTCTTCGTCATCAATTTCAAGAATTATATCATATTCTAATAAACCAGCCTTTTCAGCAGGACTTCCAGGTATTATGGCCAACTCATTTCTACTATTTCCTCTTACTATCAATGCTCCATAACCGACAATCAGGCCATTACTTTCTTTAATTTTTTCATTTATAATCAAATATCTTATGCCTAAATAAGGTCGAACAATTCTACCATTTTCTTTGACACTTTTATAAACATCTTTGATTTGATTTATTGGTATTGTAAAAGCAATATTTTCCGCTCCTTGGGCCATTGCAACATTAACACCAATTACATTTCCTTGTAAATCAAATAAAGGTCCTCCGGAATTTCCGGGGTTTATAGCGGCATCAGTCTGAATAACTTCTTCAAGAATTTCGGTTTGACCTAGAGAATTTCCCGCTTCCACTTCTCTTTTTAGTCCAGAGATTATTCCTTTAGAAACGGTATTACTAAATTCTCCCAAAGAATTTCCGATTGCAATCACTGTTTGTCCTACATCTAATTTATCTGAATCTCCTAATCTGATTGTGGGTAAATCTTTTTTTTCTATTTTTAAAACTGCAATGTCTAAAAATAAATCTCGTGCTAAAATTGTTGCTTCAATTTTTTCTCCATCGTTTAACATCACCGTATAATTTGCATTTTTATCATTAACGACATGTTTGTTTGTAATAATATAGCCATTAGAATCAATAATAAAACCGCTTCCTTGACCGATTTCTCGTGTTTCAGGCCCATTCTTTTTTTGAGCTTCCTGACCAATATAAAACTGATTGAAAAATGGATCGTTGAAGAAGCTGTCTAATTGGGCAATTTCTTTGGTAATGATAATACTTACTACGGCTGGGGAATTTTTTCGAACTATTTTGATTACAGACTGATCTTCTTTCTCTAAAAAATTGCTAGTTGATTTTGATTCAAGTGGATCTTCTTCGTTGGAAATATTTTGAAATCTATTTAAATCAGTAGTTTTCAATTGAAAAAATCTTTCACAAGCCAAAAAACCACCGAAAATTCCAGCTGAACCACTTATGAAAATTATTAAAATCAAATACAAAAAAAAGTTTTTATTCTTATTTAGTATTTTTAAAATTGTTTTTTCAGCTTTTTTTTTCATTGCATTAAATTAATCTTTATTCTTTATTATTCTCCAAATTATTCTTCAATTAAAATAGCTTGGCAGGGGCAACTTTCGGAAACTTCCTTGAGTTTATAGTCTTCGATATTAGTTTTTATAACTTTCGCTATTCCATTTTTAACAGAAAAACATTTAGGACAAATCGATTGACAAACACCACAACCAATACAATTTTCTTCTTTGATTTTAATAGTCATATTTGTAGATTAACAAAACTGTAATTGGAAACAGTTCCTTAATAAATACTTGGGTCTCCGTTTGAATTATTGCGTATTTTTTTTTCGTTTATTTCAAGAGCAGAATCTGAAAATTTAATTTCAAGGGCTTCTTTATTCCAGAAATAATCTTTTGAAAAAACTTTAATGGAAATTTTGCCCTTTTCGTTGTTCAGCCAATCTAAAAAACTTCCCTCTGGCGTAAAGATTTGTTTTAATTTAACTTCTTTGACTCCAGCTTCTTCTCTAATTTCTTCGAGATAGATAATGTGACTTCCTAGCGGACTTTTAATAATTTCAGAAAAATTACCAGGTTGCATTGAATAGGCTTTTTCGCTTATGTTGGTAGATAGGTATTTTTTTTTGAACCAGCCAAGTTCTCCCCCGTTTTGAGCAGTTTCGCCTTGAGAGTAACTGGAAACAACTTCTTTAAAACTTATTCCTTTCTCTAATTCTTGATAAGCTTTTTTTATTTGACTATCAGTTGAAATGTTTTCAATATTTTCTTTTTCATAATATTCAATTAGTTTTCCTAAATAAAGTCGTGGAATAACTACTTTGTCTCTAAAATCGCCTAAACTCCAATTATAAAGTTTTTTGAGACTTAAGGCTAGGTTTTCTGTGCTTCCTGCTTCTTGAGCTTTGGTAACCAATTCTTTTCCTGCTTCTTTCTTGGAAATATGGATTCCTTTAGATTCAGCGATTATTTCAATAATTTCATTTTCAATCAATTTGTTAAAAATTTCTTTCTCTTTTATTTTCAATCGTTCAAGTCCTTCCTCGGTTTCAAAATCAACTCGCATCCCTATTTTAGAAAAATCTTGAGAGTTATAAAATTTTTCTAGAGACTCACTATTTGAAAGAAGATTTTTAGTGGTTATTATTTTATTTTGGTTAATAACAGCAATTGGATACGGAATCTTTTTGAAAAATTTTTTATTAAATTTATTTAAAGGGCTAAAAAAATAAAAAATTATTAAAAAAACTAAAAAAAATCCCGAGACTAACAAGATAGACAAAAATGTTCTTCTAAATATTTTTTTAATTTTCTTTTTCATTTAGGTATTGTTTTTATCAAAATTAGTTAATGTCTTTAACTCAATTTAATTTTATCAATTTTAATCTTTTAAATCAAGCTTTTTATTCATTTCTCAAAGCTTCCATTGGAGTTAGTTTGGAAGCCTTTCTAGCTGGTTTATAGCCGAATACTATTCCGGTAATCATTGAAAATCCCACTGCTAGAATTACGGAAAATAACGTGACGGGAAAACTTAAGGTAAAATTAAATTTTAAAGCAATTATTTCGGCTATTTTCGATACAACGGAGCCAAAAAATATTCCGACTAATCCCCCAACCATTGTTAGGATTATGGCTTCATAAATAAATTGCATTAAAATATCGCTAGTTTTGGCGCCAATCGCTTTTCTTAAACCAATTTCTGAAGTTCTTTCCGTGACGGCGACATACATAACATTCATTATTCCTACTCCGCCCACTACCAACGAAATAGAAGTTAACCCAATTAATAAAGCATTTAAAATACTAAAAACTTGTCCAACAATTTCGGTGGCTTCGGACATTGAAGTAATGGCAAAATCATCATCAATTGGTTCGTTAATATCATGATTTTTTCTAATAATTTTTTCCATTGCTCGGATAGTCAGGGAATCTTTTGAAATGTCGTTGCTCTTAAAAATAATCCATTGAACATGATTTGTTCCCAATAATTTTTTTTGAGCAGTTTGGACTGGCATATAAATAATGCTATCAAAATCAAAAAAACCAGTTGAGCCTCGATTCTTCAAGACCCCTTTGACTAAATATTTTTGAGTTCCAATTTTTACTTTTTTGCCAACAACTTCTTTATTACCAAATAAATTTTTTGCAATTTCGCTTCCTAGAATAACATATTTTCGATAATTTTCATCATCATCTTTAGTGAATTTTTTTCCTTTAATTATTTTCATATTGTTGTCAACATCAAAAATGCCAGAAGTGACCGCCATTATCATGGAATTTTCATTTTTATTTTCAAAAG
>Ga0307992_1001105_pt1 | contig 16280 bp, 13 predicted proteins | sample EllFjometagen133_FD_203162 | JGI IMG/M metagenome (GOLD analysis project Ga0307992, IMG submission 203162) | Marine microbial communities from Ellis Fjord, Antarctic Ocean - #133 | ecosystem: Environmental > Aquatic > Marine > Unclassified | place: Southern Ocean | collected 2014-10-08
AGGCGCATCGCCTCAAATAGCACCTCAAGATCCTCTTGAGAAACCTTCCTTGTAGAATCGTATTTTTTAGTGGCATGTCTCCAAAGGAGATCTTCAATAATTGGATGAACCATAGCTAACCCCTTAAAGTTAATTAGTTATCGTTAGTTTTTTGCACATAACGGTAAGCTCACCTGCCGCTGTAGGCGGTCAGGTGAAGTGGTTGGTTAGGCGAAATATTTAATATTATTAGAGACCCATAAACATGAGACCCCAAAACTATTTTGAAGAATTAAGTGTTATGTCCCCCGAATTCCCCCCCCCTGCAAGCCTTTGTTATGAAATATTTTTAATTAACTGCAACTCTGTCATTTACCTTAACTGTAAAACCACAAAGCCTTTGGTGCAATGCGGTGAATACTTTATCCTCTAATTCATCTGGCACACTGAGTAGAATTCTTGAGCTACGACATTTAATATTAAAATCATTGCCAGAAAAGACGTTTTTCTTTTTTGAGTAACGATCCCATTCCTGAAACGAATCACATAAATATAGAAGAAAAGCTATTGGCGACAGTTCAAAATTGATCTTGTTCGAAAAGCCATAATAAGTGAGATCTATATTATGTATAAATATTGCTGATGATGCAGTAATAATGTCTTGGGTAAAATTGCTTTGATTGAAATTAAAACCAGACATCTCAATATCTATATTATCTCTGTTAGGGTTGGCTTTTTGATACATTGCATCAAGCAATTTGAGTTGTGCAAGGGCACTTATTACACCATGGTCAGTTCTGTTCTTTGTTTTAAGCCAATCGTAATAATCCTCTAAATTAATACCTAATGCCCAATCATTAATTCTATCTTGAATTAGATCGTTTGAATCTATCATGCCACATAATTTATTAAGATTTTCAGGGTAAATGTCAGCAGTGATTTTTGGAGAAGCCGAATTTAGATCACTCAAAAAACTATTAAATTTATCAACGAAGGGATTTTGAACATTTCTTGCAATTTCTATCGGATAGCCGAGGTCATGAGTTGGGCCACATAACTTCCAAGCAAAAGGGTAGTCAAATCTTAGTCCACGAAAAGAGGGAGTCTTAATTTTTTCTAATATGTAAGCACCAAGTACAAAAGTATTAATTGCATGTACAACATGATCTCTTACCCACGGTTGCAAATCTTGAATTTTAGGCTCTATGGTAGCAAGTTCGGCAAGATATCTGACGATTCGTTCTTTTCCATGATATTCTAAAATTTGCTTTATTATCTTTATTGATTTTTGCTGTCTGCTTAAAAACTTTTTAAAATCGATATTCCCAAAATTATCAGTAAGTGGCTCAGTAAATAATTCCCAATCAGCTTTATTAATATTGACGTTAAATCTATCCCTAAGCGGTCGATCAATTTCCCTCAACATTTTTTTGACGATGTGCATTATATCTATTCCTGCTTATCTATTTTGATAAATCATAACGAAAAAATCAGCCGGAGCGTAAGTGATCGGCTGTATTGATGGGTTATGTTTTTCTTACTGTAGTAGTTTTCCCATTCTTAAGTGATTAAAATTTACCACGTTATATCCGAGTCTTAAAATCTCTGTATACAAATCAAAATCTACAGTAAATACGCAATCAACACGTTTTGATTTTATGACAATGCCCGTGTCGGCAACACCTAACCTCATTGAATAGTTGTTTCCAAATATTACTTCCTTGGGTATATGAGATTCCTTCTTATCCGACATAAATATCCCTAAAACGGACAATAATTCCTTTGCTTGACTTTCATGTGTTTGTTTCAGCAAATTTGATGCTTCCGCAATGCAGTGGGATGTTACCCATAATACATCATACCCACCAATATGATTGATCAAGAGATCAAAATCTTGTTTTGTGAATGTTCTTGTTCTCTTGTGGTTTTCTATTACTTTTTTGTCGTATAGACCAACTATTAGCAGGACAAGAAGATTTGTATCAAGTAGAATGCTACGCATTTTTCGTTTCGCGTATTTTGATTGATTTCACTTCTTCAGTTTCGTTGTCAATTTTTACAGTTTTATACTGCCTTGTAGGATTCAGCGCCTGCATTGTTGCTAATAATCCTCCTTTTTGGTGATCCCATGGACGGGAAAAACCAACTGTAACCTCCCACACATTTCCATGTTCATTTAGAAAAACTTCCTCAAGTCCGATATTTTCTGGATGTTCTGTCTCAAAAATGTCCGTTACATATACTATAGCCATCTTGACTGCATCTTTGACATTCATTCTTGTCCTCCTTTGTATTCACAAATAGCCTGAGTAATTAATAGGCAAACATAACGACAGAGTCACTGGCCCAGGTACTGCAGAGCAAAGCGGCGCAGTGTACAGGGTTCAGTGCACTCATTGGTTGGGCTTTCCTTCGTCTGTTTCAGGTTTCGGCTTGTTTCCGGGCACTTCATGAAGCCCCACATGACGAAATCCTTCGCCTTGCCACTGCACGATCATTCCGGACTTCACTACTACTCCAGGCGTTTGAAAAGAGGTGGCGAACTTTTCGATGTATTGGGGGTCGGCAGGAGTACGATCAACAAGCTGCAGCAACTGCTTCCCGATTTTCGTAAAAACCACTGCTTGAATAAGTTGTTTTGGTGTGCCCGCAGGCCGATCGATTAGGACACAAGACCCACCACAAGTAAAAACCGACTGGTCATCTTCTTCGACTGGTGAAAGACTGAACTCAAGGTCAGTTGGTGCAAGAAGACCAATCTCTCGCAAAAGCAGTAGATCACGAAAGGTGATGCCAAAATGTTCCATTAAGAATTCCCCGCGGTCTGGATTAGGAACAAAGACTGTGCCTCCGCTCAAAAACGATATTCGCGCCACACGAACAAAAATCTCTGCTTCCTTTTGTGATATATTTTTTAGAACATCAAGAGTACGCAGAGAATAAGAGCCTGGGCGCTTCACTTCGCCTGCAAGTACTTTTCCCCAGAGAGCCTGCATCTCCTCAGTAGTAATATCTTCAGCGATTCGAAAGAACCGCGCTGTCCAGTCGCTGTCTGGACGCTCTGATCCAATTTCCTCATTTCCGTCGAAATCTTCCGCAGCATATTGGGTGATTCTTTCAAGGTTTTCCTGCCGCTTTGCTTCTTGGTAGGCCATACGAGATATCACACGTCTATCAAGAGTCGCCTCGGGCAATTCTGTTACACCCTTATTTTGATCTGACTCGATGACTATCTCGCCACCATCATATTTAACCGGACCCAGAAGCTTTTGGCTTTCTGCGATTGCCTCCGCTACTGTCTTAATTTCATATGCTTTTGCATCGGCATTTTTCCGCGTCAAAATTGGTCTGGCTACGCCACCAATACCTTCCGCGACCACTTCTATTAGTCGTTTCAGTGGTTCACTGAGTCCGACAATGTCTTTGAATTCAATCATATGGTCTTCCTCTGCCCAACGCTTGAAATAAGGGGCTGATAGGCCGCAGGCCTAGCAGCCCGTCTTGATTGATTTGTTAGGAAATTAAGGGGACATAACATTTAATTCAGTCTTTTTGTTTTTTCTTAGGTCCGGGTTTTTGCTTCCGTAACAAACGACCTGTCAGCCTTTCAAGCTTATTCACAAATTCAAGATCACCTGCAGGACGCCCTGTCCTTGTGGATCTCCTGACATTATCTATCTCGTCACTTTTCGCAATCCCTCCATCTAGATATTCTCGCCAATCATTTACCAGACCATATAAAGCCCTGCTTTTTACCAGAATATCTTCCTTGATATCACCGACGTGATATGACGCACTGGACCATTTATACTCCCATGCATGCTTGGCCATGCCCGCAGCAACCGGATTATTCTCGACATAACGCACGGCAACCAGCAAATGACGCTCATCAAGTACACAGGAACCAAATCGCCCCTGGAATAAATATCCCCGAACATTATCACGGAAATTTTTCATACGGGTGTATCGTTTATGGGCTTCACCAAATCCTCTGGCAAACGAGGTTTCAGTGTGGGGTACCGCAATGAAATGAACATGGTTGGTCATAAGGCACCAGGCAAGAATGTCTATCTCAAAGCTCTGCGCCTCTTCTTTTATGAACTGCAAATACTGATTCCGGTCGTGGTCGCTATGAAAGATGTCCATAGATCGGACGCCACGCTGGGTGATATGATGCGGATAATCTACGGCAATAATTCTCGATATTCTAGGCATGTAAAATACCTAAAACATTCTCGTGTGGCGGTCAAGAAAATTATGTGTTATGTCCCCCCTAATTCCTACATTTATAAAAACTGTCTTGTGACAGACTTCGGTATTTATAATACATGGGATTCCTCTCGCTAAAATTGGGTTAACGCCAAGCTTCAGCCGCCGGGTACGAACGTAGCGAGTAGCCGGTCGGCTGGAATGAATGGTTAGGCCAATCATGTGTTAAGTCAAGACCTTGTAATTCTAGGGACATAACATTTAATTCAAAAGGCTAAATTAAGTGTTATGTCCCCCTAATGCCCCCAGCCGCGCGAGGTACGAGCGTCGGCTGGAAGCAAACGTTCGCTTTTTTTGAGTATCGAACTGTCTTTATCTCGCTGAGCATGGAATACACAGTAAAGAGGATAATTCCACTCCATACCATAAAGTGATTGTATATCTGGTTCCGGAAATGTTTCTTCGAAATCAACAATATGGAGGCCAAACTTCTTGAGTACAAAAAAGTATCGGGAAAGCGGTCGGTGGCAGTACGGGACACCAGAAATTATTGTATTGGGATCCTTTGTCACGGCAAAAGAGACGTTCTTCGTAAGCTCTTTCATGTAATGATACTCAGATGGAGCAAAGAATTTCTTGTAGTCGTTGTAAAAACAAGGATGAGGGATAGTGAACACAAAGTGAGATTGATTCCCCATAAACTGAGCCACACTTTCAATAAACACCTCTAAATTATCAACAAGTTGTAAGACCATATGAGAGATAATCAAATCAAAGGAGTGTGTACTTCGGTAGCCTTCGGCTCTCAAACGAAACAGCTGAACACCACTTCCTTCAATTACCTGCTTTGCTACGGCATACATTCCTTCTGAAGGCTCGATTGCGACAGCTGTATTCACATGATTAATTAGATTCGCTGACAGATGCCCCGTTCCACATCCTACCTCTATCAACGATTCAGGACGAAGTTCTTTCACCAAATCAATATAATAAGGAAGGAAAACTTTGGAGAAGGTCAAGTCCATTCCTGTTTCAATCTGAACTCGTCGAATGGATGCGAAGTCATCCCACCTGTTCGGCATTGGCTTTTTCCTTTGACTTGCGAATAATGTCTTTCGCCATTCCAATAATCTGTGGACCAGAGTGATTGTCGAATATCGTCACCTCATGATCAGGATGTGATCCCCGAGCTATGGCAAGGCGCTCTGCACCGCTTCGATTCCCATTAACTAATGTGAAACGAGCCTCAGGGGCAGTACCTTCATTTGTTACGAAGAAGCTGATCCCCGCCTGTTGTAAATCATTTCGAATATCATCTTCTACAGGTTTGGGAGTGATCACCTCAACAGAAGCACCTTCTTTTGCTTTTTTCTTTACTGCATCCATAAGTTCTTGAGAGTTTCGAATCCAGGATAAGCGACTACTAACGATTTGCACAGTACTTCCACTTGTTACGAAATCTTTCATGAATAAGAGAGTAACAGCTTCTGTTTTGTGATTTTCTACGTGTGGGAGATACCTGAATCCTTTTTTTGCCAACATAATTACTACAGCAATGACTTCAAGAATTGAAGCGGAGACAAGACTTCCGAGATATGGCAAGTCTGCACGCGCATTTGCCTCGGGATTAAACCAAAGATATCCAAGCCCAGCCAGAGCAAGCAACGACGTTAAACAAAAGATGGCAATGAATGCGTAAAGCGCTATTTTGACAATCTTGAGCATATGTTCATCCTTCTGATGATCTTCATATTAAGCGAACAATTAATATACCTACTTGGTATTTTCCGAGCTTTCGTGCAATCCTACTTCAATGGATAAAAAACGAGAATAGGAAATTCCACCATGGGTAATTCTAGGGACATAACACTTAATGCAAAAGGCTAAATTAAGTGTTGTGTCCCCCTAATTCCCGACAGGTTGTATGGTTTCTGGGGCATCTGCTGTTTTTATAATCTGTGGGACGGGTTTCTCCCAACGCTTAAGGTGTTGAAGAACACCTTGATAATAATTCACAAGCATTTCTTCAATAATCTGCACTACTCCTTTCCTGCTCTCAAATTTTCTGCCTAGATACTTGAGGAACATAATGCTGAAACTCTTAATTTCTCGAGGTCCGATCATGTCAGCAGCCGAGTCTAACTCATTGAAGTGTAATCGAATTGGTGCCTTGACAAATTTGAGGTTGATCTCGATAAATAATTCGGGCACTAACGAATTAAAGAGATCTGGATTCTTCTTTTCGGATTGCTTTAATTGATTGCGAATCCATGAAATTTGACCTCGTGTTTTCTTATCAAGAGGTGGATTTATAGTAGCGGACATTTCGACATTCTTACGATCAAAGAATGCTTTGATTTCTAAGGGTGCGGCTGCTCTGTCAATCTGTAAGGTTGACTCAAGACACCGATTACTGATAAGCGCCTTCTTCTCGTATTTAACCCTTGCTGATAAATCGTTTTTAAATTTTATTTTTCCTGATTTAACAAAAATACCAAGTTTGCGGCTTAGAATTAGAGCCATATCACGTTCCTCTTGCAACCAGCTAGAGACTGTATCTTCCACACAAGGATCTGCAACATCAAGTGAGGCCCCAGCATTCGCTTTTTGAGTCAATTCGACCCAACCAAGCTTCATTTGTGTAAAGCCAAGAATACCTGAATTAGGCGATTCAAAATAATCCACGATTTCCTTCATGATCTCAACTTGATCAGCGTCAGCAATATTGTTGTCGTTGTCAGCTAAGAGAATATGCGCAATTGTTAAAATGAAGGACCATGACAGGTGATAGGTAGATACCTGTTTCGGTATGTGAATATTGAGAGGGGATTGGGTTGGGAACGATACGAATTGATTAGAGACAGTGAGCAGGTTGGGAATTCCGTAAGCTTTTGCAATTTCGAGGTAACCTTGGATCTGTTCCTCATTTAGCTCAATACTTTTATTTTTAACCTCAAGTAGTAGGGCATCTATGATTTTGTTACCTCGAATTACGATGATCAATCCATCGACTCTTTTTCGCTCAAATAGAACGAATTCAGCCTCTGTATACATACGAAGATACTTACTTCTGCTAAAGCCAATTGTTCTGAAAATCTGATCTCGGAATTCATTCACTAACTTAAGCGCAGATAAGAATATAGATGTTACGGCCATCTCATCACCCGGCTTGTAGAAGGGAATGAGTCGGGCTGGTTGTAGGTGCAATTCTTTTCCTGAACTTAGCAATAAATCGAAATCATCCAATGACATACCTAACAGTTTTGTTGGCTTTGCACTCATTATTTACCCCCTTTTCTTTTTAGATAGACCATATAACAATTAATATACCTACTTGGTATTTTCCGAGCTTTCGTGCAATCCTACTTCAATGGATAAAAAACGAGAATAGGAAATTCCACCTTAAAACCAAATACTATTGAATTTCGATCAGCCGGCTTTTCATGGTAATAAAGACCAAAAACCAACTTGGTGAAATGTGGAAAAAATGGCAATCATAGTTTCCATCACAAAATAAAAAACCCCGTCTCTTTTTTTAAGAAACAGGGCTTTGGATGATCAGGTCATAATCCTCTCCAAGTTACAACTGTTAACGAGCACATATAATACAGCCAAGATCAATGGTTTACGCTAACTTACTAGCTCCATTGCGCTACCTTGTCAAGGAAAATTACAGTGAGACTTTCAAACGGTAATCATTGAATTTCCGTTGAAAGGTGTCTGAGACTTCGTAGGTATGAGAGGGAACATCAAATGGATTGATTTAATCGATTATTAGAATAAACGGCTCGCAGCTCAAGGGGTTCGCGCTTCCAACACGCAACCCAGAATTCTACTTTTTACGAAACGGTCACAACTCTCTGATCGCCTTCGTTTCGTACTCTCCAATAAATCCCTTGTCCGCGAAGCTGAAATAGCGATCATTCCCTATAATAATATGGTCGAAGAAACTGATGCCCGTTGCCTTCGCGGCCATCATCAAACTTCTTGTAAATGCCTTGTCATTTTCACTGGGGGTTGTAGCGCCGGAGGGGTGGTTGTGGGCGACGATGATTGATGGCGCGTTGTGCCGGATAGCCGTTTGAATAATATCACGGATATAAGGGTTTGCCCTGTCGACTGTACCGTAATCAATATCTATCGTATCTGACACGGCGTTTCTTCCGTCGAGCAGCAGCAGGACAAAACGTTCTTTCTTTAAATCCCTCATCAGTGGCATCAGAAAATTCGCCACATCGGAGGAATGCCTGACGGGATCTGCGAGTGTTTTCTCCTCGCTCTGCATGCGCCTGCCCAGTTCGATGGCCGCTTTGATCTGCGCGATTTTCGCGTTCTTGAGGCCGTTGATCTTCCTGAATTCGGAAATATCAACACTGCTCATTGCCCGGAGCGATTTGAATTTGTGAAGCAGTTCTCTCCCAATATCAACCGCGCTTCTACCGGGCGTTCCTGTCCTGATCAGGATGGCCAGAAGCTCCGCGTTACTGAGGGCATGCTCCCCGTGCTTCAGAAGTTTCTCACGGGGCCGGTCATCTTCCGCCCACTCCCGGATGGGAATTGGATACTGGACTTTGTTGTCTTTCTTCATAGTATCGAACGACCGTGGTTAATTTGGTTTTATATATATTTCATTACCTTTCGGTCGGGTGAAGCGTGTGGTTCGATCCTGAAGTTCAGCGTGGATCTCGATTTCTGATTAATTTAAGAATAAGGGTTATAAATATAGATATCGAGGCAACCGTAGCCATGCCTTGGTACGAAGTCAAGAAAAGCACTAAACCGGCAAAAAAGACAGCTGTGACACCAATAATGAGATCCTGGGTAAAAGTCTCCTTGTTTATCTGATTTCGAAGGCCTGAAACAAAGAAAGGCGCGCCGAAAAGAGTTAGAAAGACAACAGCTTGCGAGAAGACATCGCCATGATTATGAACTACAAGGATTCCAATCCCCGTGCCAAACGAAAGTATGCAGATATACGTCAAAATACCTGTGATAGCTTTGGATCTTTTCATAATATATAGTAACCAATCCTTTTATTATCAGGCCTATATGCCCTGATATGTTGATGTGTGTTTTTTCCTCGCTTGATCCGGCTTCGTGATCATACAATAAAAAGATTCTTCGTAGAAAAATTAGGGTCGCTTGTAAGATTGACTCCAATACGTCTCAGGCCGACCTCATCACCCGGCGTGGGAATGTGGGTCATGTGTACCTCACAATTCATAAGATCTTTCAGCTTCTCTATGGCGAGCTGGGCCGCGGGGTTTGTCGTTGCGCTTATCCCCAGAGCAATGAGCGTTTCATTCAGATCCAGGCTGACAGATTTTTCACAAAGTATTTCCGTTTTCAGATTTCTCACCGAATCGGTTATGTTTTTGGGCAACAGCTTTATCTTTTTGGGGATTTCCGCCAGATGTTTTATTGCGTGTATAACGAGACTGGATGCCGCGTGCATAAGAGGTGAGTTATTGCCTGTAATGATGGTGCCGTCTTTCAGTTCTATGGCGGCCCCGCAATAGATCCCTTCATTTCCCTTGTCTCTTCTCAGCGCCTCTTCGGCGGCATCGCGAGCCGGCCTTACGACGTCTCTATCCTCAGGTTCGAGCTGAAAGTCTTTGACAAAGAGCTCAACCCGCTGCACCGTTTCCTTGTCGGTGAGTCCCATCGCGTATTCACACCTGTATCTGAAGTATCGTCTGATTACCTCCTGCTTTGCGGCCTCCTGCGCCACCTCGTCGTCTATGATCGCAAAACCGCAACGATTCACCCCCATGTCGGTGGGAGATTTATACAAGGACTCTCCACCGGTGATTTTTTCGAGAATCCTCTTTAGAACCGGGAATGTATCCACATCACGGTTATAGTTTACCGCCTTCCGGTCATAATATTCCAGGTGAAATGGGTCGATAAGATTAAAATCGCCGAGGTCCGCTGCTGCCGCTTCATACGCTATATTTATTGGGTGTTTCAGGGGTATATTCCAGATCGGGAAGGTCTCGAACTTTGCGTACCCAGCTTGTATTCCCCTCCTGTAGTCATGATACAACTGGGAAAGACACGTCGCCAGTTTGCCGCTTCCGGGACCAGGACCGGTAACGATAACAAGGGGCTTTTCCGTTTCGAGATATGAATTCGCACCATAACCCTCATCGCTTACGATCATGTCCACGTCCGTTGGGTATCCCTTTGTATAACTGTGCGTGTATACTTGTACTCCCCGACGTTCGAGTTTATTCTTGAACTGTATGGCCGACGGTTGATTTTCAAAACGGGTGATGACGACACCCAGGACGTCGAGCCCCCAGCTTCTCAGGTCGTCTATCAGCCTCATCGCGTCCGAATCATAGGCGATGCCGAAATCCGCCCGTATCTTCTTCCTTTCAATATCACCGGCATAAATACAGAGGATGATGCCGGCCTTGTCACCGAGTTCACACAGAAGTCTCACTTTCACGTTCGGATCGTATCCGGGCAAAACGCGTGCAGCGTGGTAGTCGTAGAAGAGCTTGCCTCCAAATTCCAGGTACAGCTTGTTGTCGAATTTTTCGACCCTGTCCAGAATAGCCGAGGTCTGTTCTTCAAGATATTTCTCATTGTCAAAGGCAATTGTGCCTGTCATGTCTCCCCGCCCTTTTTGTTTTAGTCTTCGAAATCATTAGGATTCTCGGCCATATCCATATTGCTTTCGAAATGAATCTTAACGAGTGGAAGGATAGTGGATTGCCCTGCAGAAGTAAAGGAAAGATTTGCCATTTTTGCAAGAACTTTACAACCAGGGAACTATCATATATATACAGGGCTTCCAAAAATTACTGCAGGAAATTTATCCATGGTAAACAACGAAACAACAGATCTGGCGCTCTTTGTCAGGACGTCAGGAGAAGATATAACCGGTTGGGACAGGCGAAAAATTGTTGATGCCCTGATTCGTGAGGCTGAGGTAGACCTTGATACGGCTGAGGAGATAAGCAGGGATGTGGAAGATCAGATAGCCTTGTCGGGAATCGATATTCTGACCGCCTCACTGATAAGGGAACTGGTGGACGCGAAGCTTATCGAAAGGGGGATGAAGAAGGCTACAAAGCTCCATGCCCGTCTGGGTTTCCCTCTCTATGACGTGGGACAGCTCATACTGTACCGCAACAAAGAAAACGCCAACATCCCTCACAATCCGGAAGGAACAAATCTTACCCTGGCTCAGGGGGTAAAAAGAGAGTATGCGATTCTCAATGTCTTTTCCGAGGATGTTGGATATGCCCACATGAAGGGGGATATCCATATACATAACCTTGGATATATAGACAGACCATACTGCTCCTGTCAATCTCTCGAATATATAAAGAAATTCGGGCTGAATCTCCCCAATTCACTCGCCGTCGCCCAGCCGGCCAAACACGCGGACGTTCTGCTGTCACACATGGTGAGGTTTGCCGCCGCCCTTCAGGGAAACTTTGCAGGGGCCGTAGGATGGGATGCCGTCAACCTCTTTTTTGCCCCCTATCTGGAGAAGTTGACCGACGGGGAGGTAATGCAGCTTGCGCAGAGGCTAATCTATGAATTCGCCCAACAGGCTGTCGGTAGAGGGGGACAGACAATATTTACCGACATACACCTCTACTGGGAGGTGCCCCGGCACTTCGAAAATGTTCCGGCCATAGGACCGGGCGGAGAATATACCGGCAAAACATACAGCGAATATGAGGCGGATGCCCAGAGATTTGTCAAGGTGATATTTGAAGCATTCAGGAAGGGAGACGCCGCGGGTCGTCCATTCGTTTTCCCCAGACCGTTCGTACATATAACGGATAAGCTCTTTCAGACATCCGGCCATAAGGAGTTTATTCGCGCTGCCTGTGATGTAGCAGCAGAAAAGGGAAATCCCCATTTTATCCTAGACCGGAGTGATGTCCTTAATCTGTCTGAATGCTGCAATCTGGACATGATCGGTAAAGAAGAGAGGGAGAATGCCGCAAAACCATGGAAGATGCGATACTTTGCCATTCAAAATATATCAATAAATCTGCCCAGACTCGGATATAAGGCAGGGGGAGATGACAAGAAGCTCTTCTCCATGATTTCGGATGTCATGGGGCTTGCCGTAAAAGCTCATCTTCAGAAAAGAGTTTTTATCGAGAGGCTGCTATCGCATGCCGATGAGGGACCCTTGTCACTCCTTACAATGAATTATGATCAGACGCCATACCTGACGATGAGGCAGTGTACATATCTTATTGGAATTATTGGCCTTAATGAACTGGTCTGGGTACATAAGGGCTACCAGCTTCACGAATCAGAGGATGCACGCAAGTTTGGCCGTGATATTGTCGCGTACATGAAGGATGTTGCGGACAATCTGACCGTGAAGCATGGAGTAAAGTTTATCCTGGAACAGTCCCCCGCGGAGAGTATGCCTTACAGGTTGGCCCGGTTGGACCTGAAACATTTTTCTCCAACAGCGGGACATTTTGTGAGAGGTGATATATCGAGGGGAGAAATATATTATACCAACTCGACGCTCCTTGCGGTATCGTCCCCAACGGATCCATTCGAAAGAGCGTTGCTTGAAGGTGATCTTCACCCTTTCATAGAGGGGAATGCCGCAACTTCTATATGCCTGGGCGATACGAAACCGGGCAAAGAAGCCTTGGCCGGGTTTGTCACAAAGGTTTTCAGGGAAACCCTGAACCAGCACTTGGTATTTTCACCCGAATTTACCACTTGTCTGGATTGCAACAGGACATCCCGTGGCATCAAAAACTCTTGCCCCTATTGCGGTTCGAAAAACGTAGAGGGAATTACCAGGGGCGCGGGATATTTTTCCAGGGTATCGAGTTGGAACAAGGGAAAACTGGCGGAACTGAGAGACAGGAAAAAAGAGGGGCTCCGGCAATTCTAAGGAAGTGTGAAAAAGTGGGCACAGACAATAACTTTCCTGACAATAACTTTCCTTGACAGTGTAGTCCGCCTGATATATAAGCCTGCCCAAGTGAGAGATATGGAAAAGATAAAAATGGCAAATATCCAGATAGGGATTATAATTATAGGGGTACTTATAATTACCTCCTTTGCATATGGGGGATGGGCAATGGTTTGATTTTTTTACATACATTCAGCATCAAGACCGTTGCCGATCCCGGCAACGGTTTTTTTTTGGATAATCAAAAGGTACAGGAGGTAATGAAGTGAAATTTACAGGGTCGCGTATTCTTATGGAAACATTGGTAGAGGAAGGGGTAGATACCATCTTCGGCTATCCCGGCGGAGCAGTGCTCGATATATATGACGAGATATACAAAACACGCATCAAGCATATCCTGGTTCGTCATGAACAGGGTGCGGCGCATGCCGCCGACGGATATGCCAGGGCATCGGGCAGAGTGGGGGTATGTCTTGTAACATCCGGGCCGGGGGCCACCAATACCGTTACCGGGATAGCAACTGCATATATGGACTCTATTCCTATGGTAATATTTACCGGGCAGGTTCCCACATCATATATAGGCACCGACGCCTTCCAGGAAGCCGACATTACCGGCATAACACGACCCTGCACCAAACATAACTTTCTGGTCAGGCATGTTGAAGATCTCGCCGGAATAATAAGGGACGCATTTCAGATAGCGCGGTCCGGACGTCCGGGACCGGTGCTGGTTGATTTGCCCAAAGATGTCATGCAGGCGGAAACAGAGTTTACAGAAGCAATCTCCCCAAAACAGGACCTGCCGGATTCCTTCGTTCCGGACACTGATCAGTTACACCAGGCCTTGGAGCTTATAAAAGAAGCAAAAAAACCCCTTGTGCTTACGGGCGGAGGCGTTATTCTGGGTGGTGCTCATGAAGAGCTGACAGAATTTGCCAGGATGTTACGTATCCCCGTTGCTTCCACCCTTATGGGTATAGGCGGTTTTCCGGGAACTGATCCGTTGTGGCTCGGCATATTGGGAATGCATGGAACGTTCTACGCTAATATGGCAATCAGTAACTGCGATCTTCTGATTGCTTTGGGTGTACGGTTTTCAGATCGGATCACGGGAAAGCTGTCGGAATTTGTCCCAAATGCAAAGATTATCCAGGTTGACATTGACACTGCATCAATCAACAAGGTCGTGCCTGCGCATATACCGATAGTAGGTGACTGCCGGCCCGCCATTCAATGGTTTAATCAACAGATGAAAAAGGACGGCTACACCGTCTCAGACAAAGAGAGAAAAGAGTGGCTTGATCAAATAGACAGATGGAAATCTGAAGCGCCTTTGAGCTATGACCGGAGCGAATTAATAAAACCGCAGAGCGTAATAGAGAAATTGTATCAGCTTACCAATGGCAATGCTATCGTAGCCACAGAAGTTGGCCAGAATCAGATTTGGGCGGCCCATTATTATCATATCGATCGTCCGAATAACTTTCTTACATCGGGGGGACTTGGTACCATGGGTTATGGTTTTCCCGCTGCTATCGGCGCCCAGGTGGCATTCCCGGACAGAACGGTTGTTGATATCGCCGGGGACGGAAGTATACAGATGAATATACAGGAGCTGGCCACGGCCGTTAACTATAAACTTCCCGTCAAGATCGTGATTCTAAATAACGGATATCTTGGGATGATACGTCAATGGCAGGAACTTTTCTACGACAAGAGGTATTCCCACTCAAAACTCAGCCAGATACCCGATTTTGTGAAAGTGGCGGAGGCATACGGCGCTGTAGGTCTGAGAACCGACAAGCCCGGGGAGGTGGAATCCACCCTCAGAAAAGGGTTGGAAACACCGGGTCCTGTGATAATGGATTTTGTGGTAGATCCCGAAGAAGGAGTTTTCCCCATGGTTACACCGGGTTCTTCCCTGAAGAATATAAGCCTTAAATAGAGAGCACAAACCAACTAAGGAGAAAAACATATGGACATAAAAAATCATACAATTTCAATTTTGGTGAACAACAAACCTGATGTACTCGCCAGGATTGCGGGAATATTCAGCGGGCGTGGGTATAATATTGAAAATATTAGCGCTAATGTAACAATGGATCCCAAGATTACAAAGATAACCATAGTAACGATGGGGAATACTGCAACAGTTACTCAGATCCAGAAACAGCTTAAGAAACTGGTAGATGTGATCAAGGTTTCGCGTCCGAGGGAAAGCAGGTACGCACAGCGGGAAATGGCACTGGTTAGAATGAACCTTCATGAGGGTACCATGGCCGATATTACAAAGATTGTTGAGGAGCTTAAATGCAGAGTAGTGGTAAAAAAGTCTGATTATTATGTTGTTGAGATAACAGGAGATAAGGAAGAAATTGATCTGGCATTGACCAGACTTGATGCTATTGGTATAGACGATGTGAGCAGATCAGGAATAGTAACTTTATAATAAAAAAGGAGAATGAAAATGTCAGAACTGGAAATCGGAGGAGTTGTTGAAGAGGTTATTACATCTGAAGAATTTTCCATGGAAAAGGCCAGGGAGGTATTGAAAAATGAAACCGTGGCTGTACTCGGCTACGGTGTTCAGGGACCCGGACAGGCCCTTAATATGAGAGATAATGGCATAAGAGTCATTGTTGGTCAGCGAGAAGGCGGCAGCTCATGGGATAAAGCAGTGGCAGATGGCTTTGTACCCGGAGAAACCCTCTTTCCTTTGAAAGAGGCAGCCAAGCGGGGAACAATTATCCAGTATCTCCTGTCTGACGCGGGGCAGAAAGAAATGTGGCCTGAGCTAAAAACCTGTTTGTCTGGAGGTGACGCGCTTTATTTCTCTCATGGTTTTTCCATTACCTACAAAGATCGCACCGGCGTTGTACCACCCGATAATGTGGATGTAATCCTGGTTGCACCCAAAGGCTCCGGACGCACCGTACGCACAAACTTTCTGGCCGGCAGCGGCATAAATTCAAGCATCGCCGTCTTTCAGGATTATACTGGAAAAGCCAGGAACCGGGCCATTGCCCTTGGCATTGCCATAGGTTCAGGATACCTGTTCCCGACCACCTTTGAAAAAGAGGTCTTCAGTGATCTTACCGGCGAACGAGGCGTCCTCATGGGATGTCTGGCAGGCGTCATGGAGGCTCAGTATAATTGTCTCAGGAAAAATGGC
>Ga0307992_1001106_pt1 | contig 16273 bp, 19 predicted proteins | sample EllFjometagen133_FD_203162 | JGI IMG/M metagenome (GOLD analysis project Ga0307992, IMG submission 203162) | Marine microbial communities from Ellis Fjord, Antarctic Ocean - #133 | ecosystem: Environmental > Aquatic > Marine > Unclassified | place: Southern Ocean | collected 2014-10-08
ACACTAATATGGGTATAATTCTTTTTGTCCATAATGCAACAGTTTTATGCTTTTCCTTTCAAAGATAAAAAATCTAGATTTTTTATCTTTGAAAGGAAAACTGTCGCACTTACTAATTGAATTTTCGGATGATTAGACAGAAAATCGTTCACCTATTTTTAGTGATATAAAATTCGTGTTAATTTGTGAAATTAGTGTCCAAATGGAATTTGCTTGCGGATTTAAGGTACATTAAAAAACCCGCAAGTATTTTGCATATTTATTGATTTACAAAACACTTACGGATTAATATTTATAAAGCTAAAATTTATTACGAAACCTGTTCAATTGTCCATTCCAAAGCTTCTTGTAACATTTCTTGCGGAGCAGCTTTAATAATACCGTCTTTGGTTAGCTTATCAGTCAGCCCTCTTGAATATTCAATGTCTTCTTTAGCTTTATTAAACGCTTCATCCCACGTCATTTCAACTCTGGCAATACCGTCTTTTATTGCCTGCATGGCAACATCGGCTGCTTCTTGTGGAAACACACTTGCTTCGTCCATGGTAGGAACGATATTTTCAGGGTTGATACCACGTTTTTCGGCATAATCGGCAAGAGAATGAGCAGCAGCAATAGCCATATTATCGGTAATTTTCTTTGCTCTTACCATCAAAGCACCTTTTAAAATTCCCGGGAATCCTATTGAATTATTCACCTGATTAGGGAAATCGCCTCTTCCTGTTGCACAAATATAAGCACCTGCTTCTTTTGCAGCATAAGGATAAATTTCGGGTACCGGATTTGCACATGTAAAAACAATAGACTTGTCAGCCATTACTTTTATCCATTCGGGTTTAACTGTGTCGGGACCTGGTGTTGATAAAGCGATTAAAACATCAGCACCTGTCATGGCTTGTTCAAAATCATTAATTTTATCAGGATTGGTAGATTTACATAATTCCCATTTACGATAGAATTTTTTGTTTTTTTCTAAGTCTTTCCTATCTACATTTAGAGACCCTCTTGAATCGAAAATAGTAAAATTTTTAGGATTAGCACCATCGGCAATCATCAATCTTGCAATTGTGGTATTTGCAGCACCGGCTCCCAGCATAACAATTTTTACATCATATAATTTTTTATTTACAAGTTTCAGCGAATTTAATAATCCTGCAAGGGTTACACAAGCTGTTCCCTGAGCATCATCGTGCCAAACAGGAATATAACATTCTTCACGTAAAGTGTCCAAAACTTTATAACAATTAGGTTGAGAAATATCTTCGAGATTGACAGCCCCAAAACTTGGCTGAAGCATTTTAACAAACTCAATAATTTTATCTGGGTCTTTTTCGCCTTTTTCATTTGTGCTGTCAACACAAAGTGCAACTGCATCAACGCCACCGAGATATTTCATCAAAAATGCTTTACCTTCCATCACGCCAAGACCACCGGGAGGAGTGCAATCGCCATCACCAAGAACCCGTGTTGAATCACTTACAACGGCAACAAAATTACCTCTGTTTGTTAGTTGAAAAGAAGTATCGTTATCATCTCTTATTGTTGTAGATATTTTTGAAACTCCGGGAGTGTACCAAACGTTAAACCAATTAAAACCGGGAACAGGAGCTTTAGGGATAGTTTGTATTTTACCGTTATAAAATTGATGTGCTTTCTCAGCTAATTTCTTTAAAAATAATGTTTTTGCTTTTGCAATTTGTTCTTGCGAAAATTCTTCCGGAAAAACTTCATCCAGATTGTCGAGTGATAGATTTATTTCTTTCATTGTATTATTTAAGATTTTAAATGTTAATTAAATGTTGTTTGGTTTTATTTTTACTTTTTTTTCAGAGTATAAAATTACTTTTTTAATTTTACAGAAAAAATCATTTAAAGATTAATTATGAAAAAAATCACATTTTTACTTTTGCAGGATGTAAAAAACAAGAAAACATTGACAGATATTTGATATAGAATTAGTATCTTTCGAGAATTAATCAATAAATAATAAAATGGCACCCGGACATGAATTTTTACTCGCTAAAATGCAAAACTATTGCAGCTATCAGGAAAGAAGTCTTTTTGATGTAAAAAGTAAACTTATTAACGGGAAGGTTCAGGAAAAAGTAATTGATGAAATTATTAATGAACTGAATAAAAAACAAATCCCTGATATTTACATTCAGATTGGTTTGCAAGAGATTGATGATGATGAATATTTCAACACATTGAAAGAGATTATTTCGAAAAAAGATGCAATTATTAAAATTGCTGATCCCGAAAAAAGAATACAAAATCTTGCTAACTACGCCATTTCAAAAGGATACAATCGGGGGCTTGTTTGGAAAGTGTTAAATCAGACTATTTAAGTTTTTTTCTATGAAATAATCCTTTCTTTAATTAGAAAAATCTTAAATTTGCGAAAGAATTTTAAAATCTGAATTTCAATAAATTATGCATAATACTGAAGAACTGAAAGATATTGAGAAAAGGCTTGATGCCTTGAGGAGGTTTCTTTGACATTGACAAGAGAAGAAATAAAAGAGCAAGAGGAAATAACACAATCGCCTGATTTTTGGAATGATTCGAAAAAAGCCGAACAAATCCTTATGATGCTGCCGGAAATAGTTTTGATTTTCCCTTACCTGAGTGCTGGTAATATTGCATACAAATTAATGCAGGAAATGGGACATTACGAAGTAATAGGACCTGTAATAAACGGTATGCACAAATCAAGTCATGTGCTAAATATTGGTAGCACTGTTAGTGAAATCGTAAATATGGTTTCAATTGCTGTTATCGATTCTCATTGTGTTGAAAAAAGAAACGGTAAACAATAAAATGTTTTTTCACAAAAATTAAGCATTTTATAAGAAAAACGTCAAAAATAGTCCAGGTAATATTTGGATTATTTTTGACGTTTTTCTATTAAGTTTTTTTTTATTTTAAACAGTAATACCAAAGAACATCCAAATTACCGATATATTTCGTTTCTTTTTTCCTTTCTCTGCGTTAAATATTATTTCCGTCCATACGGATGTAAAGAATATTTGCCTTGACAAAGAAAAAAATATTTCAAAATATTTATCAGCAATTTAGAAATTCAATTGATATAGGATTATTTTTGCAGCTTTTTTTGTGAGTATAACGCAATATTTAAATCGTTTGATTCAATACTTTCCAAACAATCCCTCTGTCATATCCTCTTGAAATGGCATAATTTGCAAGTTTCTGCATCCTTTTTTCTTGATTGGCAATTTTTAAATTTGCATCTTTTTTTGAAATAATTTCTTTTAGTGTATTGAAATATTCATTATCATCAATCTCGTTAATGCCAATCTGTATATAAATATCCGGTATTTGTTTTTTATGAAGTTCGTTAATGATTTTGTTTTTTCCCCATTTATTAATTCTGAACTTTCCTCCTGTAAAAGCTTTTGCATATCTTTCTTCGTTAAGATAATCCTGGTCAACAAGTTTACTAATAATCTTATCCATGATTTTTTCCTGAACATTCCAGCTAATAAGTTTGGTTTTTACATCAAAGAAACTTCTTTCCTGATAACTGCAATAGTTTTGCATTTTAGCGAGTAAAAATTCATGTCCTGGTGTCATCTTGAAGATATATTATTTTAATTTTCGAAAGATAATAATTCTATATCGAATATCAAAACAGAATTTGCAGGAATATCTGATTGTTCATCTGATCCATAACCCAATTCTGATGGAATTAACAGTTTTCCGGAACCTTCGGTTTTGAATTTTTGTATTCCTTCCTGCCATCCGGGAATCACCTGATGCAGTTGAAATTGTATAGGTTCATTAGCTAAAGTCTCGTCAAATACTGTACCATCCAAAAGATAGCCTTTATATTTAACCATAACTAAGGAAAAAACATTTGGATGGGTTCCAATACCTTCTTCCTCAATTACATAGTACAATCCTGATGCAGTTGAATGCGCATCAAGATTATGTTCGTCAATATATTCAATTATCAAATCTCTATCGACGTTTGATTGTTTTTTGCAGCCTGCAAAAGTTAAAACTACTGCAAAAAGTAAAAATGTAATTTTTTTCATGTGGTTTTTTTATATTTATTATTTTGACTTCACTGTTATTATAATATCTTCCATTAAATTTTTGTTAGAAATATTTTAAGAAAAATTCAAAAGTAAGAAACTAAATCATAAATCTAAAATTATAAATCCAATAATTTATCAACTAATTCAGGAACTCCGGAACAAGCATTTTTAGTAATAATTTCAAGATTTGTAATATTATTTCCCAATCTTGTTGTATTTGGATCAACAAGGAATTTATCTGCTTTGCAATCAACATAATTTATCAAACTTGCGGCAGGATAAACTACCATGGAAGTGCCTATAACAATAAAAATATCAGCTTGTTTTGCAATTTCAATGGCAATTGAAAAATTTGGAACAGCTTCGCCAAACCAAACAATATGAGGACGAAGTTGTGAACTTTTTTTGCATTTATCACCTTTTTTTAATTCCCAGTTGTCAAGTTCATAAATAAGATTTTCATCAACGGTGCTTCTTGCTTTTTTTAATTCTCCATGTAGGTGAAGAATGTTTTTTGACCCGGCTCTTTCATGAAGGTCATCAACATTTTGAGTTACGATTTGTACATTATATTTTTCTTCCAATTTTGCTAATGCATAATGTGCTTTATTAGGTTCAACTTCGAAAAGCTGTTTGCGACGTTGGTTATAAAATTCCAAGACCATTTCAGGATTTTGAGCCCATGCAATAGGACTTGCTACTTCTTCAATTTTATAATTATTCCACAAGCCATTATTGTCGCGAAAGGTCTTTACTCCACTTTCGGCACTAATTCCTGCTCCTGTGAGAATAACTATTTTTTTCATTTAATAGTGAATATTTTTTTCTGTAAAATTAATAAAAAAGTTTTTATTCAATAATATTTATAAAAGCTTAAACAATAAATGATGTTAATTTTTTATGTGATATACAAAAAAAAGCATCCACTAATTTATAGTGGATGCTTCATAAAAAAATATTGAATCATTAATTTATAGACTATCGAAAATTTTAATAACTCTTTTGATTTCATTTGCAGAATCTATTAGCAATTTCTTTTCATCTTTATTTAAGTCAATTTCAAAAATTTTCTCAATTCCATTTTTCCCTAATTTTACAGGAACACCCATGTAAATATCTTTCAAGCCATATTCTCCATCAAGGCATGCACAAACAGGGAAAATCCTTTTCTGATCATCAACAATTGCTTCAACCATTTGTGCAGCAGCTGCACCCGGCGCATACCAGGCAGAGGTGCCCATTAGATTAACTAATTCGCCACCACCTTTTCTCGTCCTTTCAACAATTTTATCAATTTCATCTTTTCCTAATAATTCGTTTATCGGAATACCATTTACACTTGTATATCTTGGCAATGGAACCATTGAATCGCCATGTCCGCCTAAGGATAATGATAAAATATCTTTTGGAGAAACATCAAGAGCTTCAGCAATAAAAGAACGGTATCGTCCGGTATCTAATATTCCTGCCATTCCAAACACTTTTGATTTTGATTTATTTGCAACTTTAAAAGCAGCATAAGTCATAATATCCAAAGGATTAGAAACAATTATGATAACTGCTTCAGGAGAATATTTTACAACTTTTTGAGTAACATCAGTAATTATCTTTGCATTTGTTTTTATGAGGTCATTACGAGACATTCCCGGTTTACGCGGTATTCCTGAAGTAATAACAACCACACCTGAGTTTTTTGTTGCGAGATAGTCATTTGTAACTCCTCTTACACGTGTATTAAAATTATTGATCGAAGCTGTTTGCCAAATGTCAAGTGCTTTACCTTCAGCAACACCTTCTTTAATATCCAGCAAAACTACTTCTCTACAAAGATCTTTGTGGGCAATAACATTTGCACAGGTTGCACCTACATTTCCTGCTCCAATAACAGTAATTTTATTCATAATTGTATCAGGTTTTTGTTTATATTTTTCTTTTTTTTTAAATAAAAAGCGTTAATGAAATACAAATATAACAATACTTATATATAAGTTTGAAAAGTATTCATGCTTTTTTTTTACAATAAAACATATTTATTATCCCTCAACTATAGAATATAATTGAGTTAGCAGATAAATCAGTGAGACTTTAATTTTGTGAAGCAAAATTGTTTAGTCGAACTGATCCCGAGTGTAGTCGAGGGATCTCCAGGGTTATACCTGCCTGCCTGCCGGCAGGTTCACCGCCGCTTGCGACAGGGATATTCATTAGAATATTAGATTTATGTCTTTGTTGAAATCAATATTTTGAAATTGTGGTTTTACCTAAACACATATCTGATGGTAATGGCTACAGCATCACCCCATAAACCGGTATATCCGAAAAAATTCATTTGAGGTTTCCAATCTGCAGAAATATTTAAAGGGAAATCGATAAAAGTATATTCTATTCCAATTATTCCATCAACACCAAGAACAACATAATTTCCATTATGGTCGTTATCAGCCCATGGAATATTATAAAAAGTATCGTTCCAAAAGCCAATATGAGCACCACCTCCATAAAACCAATTAAGTCCAAAAACATTAAAAGCAGGCTGTTCTATTTCATAAAGTCCAACAATCATAAGTCCCCGCCAGCGAGTACTCACAATTCCTTCAATCGCAGTTTCATAACTTAGAAAGTGCTTAATGCTTAATCCTTGTGAAGTTCCACCTCTTAAACCAACAGCTGTATTATAATCCTGGGCTTGTAGTGCAAATGATGTGGCAATAAAAACCAAACTAATTAAAATATATTTTTTCATAAATTGTTAATTATAAAATTTAATTTTTTTTTTGATAAAAGATAAAAATCACAAATATTGTTAATCTCTTAATTGATTTAGAGCAATCCATGCCATAATTCCCATTCCTGTTTTAAGGCAATCTTCATCAACATTATAATCGGGTTTATGAAGATTTGAACCTATTCCTTTTGTTGAATTTGCTGTTCCAAGTCGATAAAAACATCCCGGGACTATCTGACTGAAATATGAAAAATCCTCACCTGTCATACGAATTTCAAGCTCAACCACATTTTCTTTACCAAGATATTCAATGGCATGCTGAAATGACTTTTCTGTAACATTTTCATCATTAACTAAATATGGATAACCATGAGAAATTTTAACATCACATTCGCCACCTGCGCTCTGAGCAATTGATTTAGCAATTTTAGCAATTTTTTGAAGTGCTTCGGCACGCCATTTCTCATCAAATGTTCTGAAAGTCCCTTTCAAAATAACTTCATCAGGAATTACATTATAAGTACCATCAGCAATAAATCTACCAAAAGACAAAACCGTTGGTATTGTAAAAGGTGCATTTCTACTGACAATTTGTTGAAGTGAAATAACTATTTGAGAAGCAATATATATAGGGTCAATAATTAGATGTGGCATTGCAGCATGACCGCCTTTTCCTTTCACCGTAATATTAATTTCGTCAGTTGATGCCATATATTTCCCTGTTTTCATTCCAATTTTTCCAACTTCAAGTTCAGGGAAAACGTGTTGTCCCATAATTTTATCTACATTAGGATTTTTTAAAACACCTTCTTCAATCATAAATTTTGCACCTCCCGGAATCAATTCCTCAGCAGGTTGAAATATCAATTTTACTGATCCTTCAAAGTCGTTTTTTATTTCATTCAAAATTTTTGCTGTACCGAGTAAAGATGCCATATGTACATCATGTCCACAAGCATGCATTACACCTGTGTTTCTTGATTTGTATTCAACATCATTAATTTCCTTAACGGGAAGAGCGTCCATATCAGCACGCAATGCAATTACTTTTGAATCAGGATTTTTCCCTTTTATCAAACCAACAACACCAGTTTTAAAAATCCCTTTTTCAAAAGGAATTCCATATTCAATTAGTTTTGAAACTATAAATTCAGAGGTTTTATATTCTTCATTCGACAATTCAGGATATTGATGAAGATGTCTTCTAATAGCAATTATTTCATAATGATAATCGGAGGATAGTTTTTTTATTTTTTTTAATAAATTTTTCATCTTTATGCTATTATCTTACAAATTATTTGAAATGTTTAGTTCAAGTCTTTCAGGATTGTTTTTGTTTTTTTGCTTTACACTTTGTAAAGGGTTTTTTAAAATTACCAATGTTTATTAATTTAAACATTCAATCATTAAAAATTCTGTAACTCATGCAGATTTTTATAAACACCATCATTTTTTAGTAGTTGCTCATGCTTTCCTTTTTCAATGATTTTTCCATTTTTTATCACCACAATTTCATCAGCATGTTTTATTGTTGATAAACGATGAGCAATAACAATTGATGTCCTGTTTTGCATAAGTTTTGATAGAGCATCCTGAACAAGTCTTTCCGATTCTGTATCTAACGAAGAAGTTGCTTCATCAAGTATTAGAATTGGTGGATTTTTTAATACAGCACGCGCAATACTTAACCTTTGTTTTTGCCCTCCGGAAAGTTTTACTCCCTGATCTCCGATATTTGTGTTATAAGCATTTTCCATTTTAGAAATAAACTCATGTGCGTTAGCGACTTTTGCCGCTGCAATCACATCATCTTCCTTAACATTTTGCATCCCGAGGGTAATATTACCGTAGATAGTATCATTAAAAAGAATCGATTCTTGTGTTACTATTCCCATTAAACCGCGAACATCAGAGATTACAAAATTCTTTAAAGGAATTCCATCAATTAATATTTCACCACTGATGCAATCATAAAATCGCGGTAAAAGGTCAACCATTGTTGACTTGCCACCACCTGACGGCCCAACAAGAGCAATTGTTTTTCCTTTCTTGATTTTTAGATTTATCTTATCAAGAACAATTTCTTTTTCATAAGAAAAACTAACATCGCGATATTCTATTTCTTTATCAAAATTTGTTTTTGAAATAGCATCAGGAATTTCTTCAATTACTTCTTCTGCATCAAATATTTTTTGAATTCTCTCGACAGAGGCAGCACCCTTTTGAATATTATAAATAGCAGTTGTTATGGATTTTGCCGGTGGTATTATTTGTGAAAATATTCCAAGATAAGCAATGAAAATTGCAGCATCCAAAGGGTTTTCAGGACTTAAAACCAAACGACCGCCAAACCACAAAACCACAACTAAAACACTTGTTGCGAGAAACTCACTTAATGGAGAAGCAAGATCACGCTTGCGATATAATCGTATCATCAAACGAGTATATTTATTATTGGTTCCATGAAAATTTTGTTCAGCAAGATTTATGGCATTAAAAGCTTTAATAATGCGTAATCCTGAAATTGTTTCCTCAATTATTGATAATATTATTCCCAGTTGTTTTTGTCCTTTTACAGAAGTTCTTTTTAAACTTCTCCCAATCCTGCCAATAAAAAAACCACTTACAGGCAATAATAATAAAACAAAAACCGAAAGTGATGGACTTATCACAAATAATGCAACCAAATATGAAATGATAGCGATGGGATCGCGAAACATCATCTCTAACGAACTCATGATCGACCATTCAATTTCCTGAACATCAGAAGTCATTCTGGCAATAATGTCGCCTTTCTTTTGCTCAGAATAATATGAAAGAGGGAGAATAAGAACTTTTAAATACAGTTTATTTCTAATATCCTTAACAACACCATTTCTTATGGGAGCAAGATAGAACATTGCAAGATATCTAAATAAATTTCTTAAAAAATATAGAGTAACAATTATAATGGCAACATAAAATAAAACTTTCATTTCGCCATACTCGCCTATCATTTCCCCAATCTCAAAATAAAATTTATCTTTTATTGAATCAAAGTTCGTCCATGAAAAATTTTGAACATCTTCCGGAACTTCGGTGGTTTTAAATAATATCTGTAAAATTGGTATAAATAAAGCAAATGATGCTAATGAAAAAAGCACTGACAAAATATTGAAAAGAATATTTAATAAAGCTTTTCCCCAATAAGGAGTTACAAATTTTAATACTCTGAAAAGGTTCTTCACAAAATAAAAATTTAACAATTATTCCTAACTTATGTATAAATGCAAAGATATAACTAAATTTGCTATTTACATGCAAGTTTGTATGCTTCACATATTGACTCGCTGCTTGATAATATTCAGTTTTATTAATTGAATATTACTTTTGTGTAAGCATAAAAAAGTAAAAGTATAATTATTTTACAAACGGCAATAAATAATTTATTATTGAAATGTAGTATGAGCAAGAGCACTTTTTTCTGAAATAAAAATCTGAAATGTTAATAAAAAATACATGAACGTAAAAGGTAAAAAATACCGCACAATCTGGATGGAAGGTTCGTCGGTTTTTATGATCGAACAAAATCTTCTTCCTTTTGAATTTAAAATTTTTGAGGCAAAATCATATAAAGAAACTTGTATTGGGATAAGTACCATGATTGTACGTGGTGCCGGAGCTATTGGTGCTGCTGCAGCTTATGCCATGGCACAGGCATTTTTAGAGGCTCCGGAAAATGGTTTTTGGGAATTTTTAGAAAAAGCAAAAAAGGATATTGAAGAAACACGTCCAACGGCACGTAATCTTTTTTATGCTGTTGACAGGGTTTTTGAAGCAGGTAAAATTTCTGTAGAAAATGCTCTTGCCGAAGCTCAAAAAGTAGCAGATAAAGATGCCGAAGATTCACAAAAAATTGGAAAGTTTGGGAGTAAGTTGATTAAAGACGGATTTAATATCGAAACTCATTGTAATGCCGGATGGTTGGCTTTTGTGGACCATGGCACTGCATTATCACCAATTTATTATGCTCATAAACAAAAGAAAAAAGTATTTGTTTATGTTGATGAAACCCGCCCGAGAAGCCAAGGTGCAAGACTTACAGCCTGGGAACTAAAAAACGAAAATGTCCCTCATGTTATCATTCCTGATAATGCAGGGGCTTTTCTTATGTCACAAGGCAAAGTGGATATGATGATTGTTGGTGCTGACAGAATTGCTGCTAATGGTGATGTTGCAAACAAAATCGGAACATTGGAAAAAGCGATAGTTGCAAAAGAATACGGAATCCCGTTTTATGTTGCTGCCCCTACTTCAACTTTCGACCTTGATTGTAAATCAGGGAAAGAAATAATTATTGAAAATAGAAGTCAGGATGAGGTTTTATACCAGACAGGTATAAATGAAAATGGAGAAAAGCAAAAAGTTCTTGTTTGCTCCCCGGGCTCAGATGCTATTAATCCTGCTTTTGATGTTACCGATGCAAAATATATTACAGGAATAATTACTGAGAAAGGAATAGTTAAACCGGATATTGAAGAAATTGGCAGGCTGTTTGATTAATAAATAGGAACGCGGATTACACGGAACAAGCGGATTTTCACGGAAAAAAACATTGAAGGCATAAACTATTTTTAACCCAAGACTTCCAATAAAAAATAATTACATAGAAGTTTGGTATTTATTTAAAAAGTACGTAATTTTGTACTTTATTAATAACTTAAATAAAAATTATAATGATAGCTGCAAATTATACTGAGTTCCGTACGAGTTTAAAAAAATTCTTGGATAATGTTGAGGAAAACAATGAAACTTTAATAATAAAAAGAAAGTCTGGAAAAGGAACAGTACTGATTTCATTAAATGAATATAATTCAATAATGGAAACTGTTCACTTGTTAAGCTCAAAAGCAAATGCCGATAGATTATATAAATCTATTAAACAAATGAGTGAAGGAAAAGTAGTTAGTAATGAATTAATTGAAGAATGAATAAGATTGTATTTTCAAAAAACTCATGGGAAGACTATATTTTTTGGCAAGCTTATGACAAAATAATGCTACGGAAAATAAATAAATTGATAAAAGATATTCAAAAATCACCATTTAAAGGAGAAGGAAAACCTGAACCTTTAAAATATGACTTAGTAGGAATATGGTCAAGACGAATTGACAGGGAACATAGATTAGTATATAATGTTCAAGAAAATGAAATTCTGATATACAGTTGCAGATACCATTATGATAAAAGTTTAAAATAGGTTGTTCCTAACATCTAAGGTTTTTATACTTGTACGAAACAGAATTGCCTGCCTTTGTCAGCAGACAGGCAAAATTTCCAGTTTTATTTTGACCGCATTAGTACTTTCAAATCTATAAGGGTTTATGTATTTATATAAACAGCTTTTGCATCGCAAAATGGCTATTCTTTTTTTTTAATAAAAAAGATGTATATTTGTACTGAAATTAAGATGACTCATCTTAATAGTGGTGTTTTACGGGTCACATTCGGTATTAAATATTATTTAAATAAAAAAAATATATACTTTTGCAAAACTTTTACTACTTTTAAATCGTTTTATAATAAAATAATAACATGCCAATAATTACAAAATCAACTGTAAATCAAGATGCTTCTGCTGACTGGATACTTAGACCAGAGAGAGAGTATTTTACACATGATGAATTAATTGATGCATATTTAAGAGGTAAAGAGAAACAAAAAAATGATAATCAAAAAATACTTTTAGAGAAATTGGGAAAAAATGTCAAACATGCTCAAAGTATTGTTGAAACAATTACAGCTAAAATTAATCAAAAAGGATTTAAATCTTTTAAATCATACCTGAGAATAAATAATATTATAAAATTTGATGCAATATTTGATGTTTCTATGTTAGATTTTACTTCTAACAAATTTGATGATATTTATACATTAAGCAGAAAAATTAAGAAAGAAAAAAACAACGATACATTTAATATTAATTTTACTTTCATGCCACATTCTGATAATCTAAATGAAAAAAGATTAGTTTGTGAGGGTTTTATTTTTATGTATGAAAAACGGGGATAACATAGAATACGCTTTACATAACGAAAAAACATGCAAATATTTGGACAAGAAACCTGAATTTGCAGATTGGGTTATCACCACAGCATTTTATTCAGCACTTCATTTTGTTCGGTTTAAAATTTTTCCAATCACATTGATAAAAAACGAGAAAAATTTGAAAATAAAAGATTTTGAAAATTACTATAGAATAAATAATCCATTAGGAGTTAGTAAACATGGTCTGCTTTCAGATTTAGTTGAGGAAAGACATTCAGAAATTGCAAATGATTATAATAAGCTTAGAGATATTTCGTGGTCTGCTAGATATAGTAATTATAAATATTCACGTGAAATTTCTAATGATGCTAAAAAAAGACTTCAAAAAATAAAGGATTATTGTATCAAATAATTCAAAAATCTTACTAAGCAAAACACTTTAGAATATAAAAATCCCTCAGTACCTTAGCATCTACGGTTTTTACAACATTGTTGAACAACACCAAAAGTAGCGGAGCCGGATATTTCAGAGGATATGTGGTTTTAATAATTTCCGGTATTTTACAAATTTGGATATTAAAATAAAAAAATATGTACATTTGAAAAACAAACATGAAACAATATCTTATAAATACAAATACGATATTAATCAATGGATTAACAAAAATCACTACAACGGAAAAAGGCGAAATAATGCGCATCGTGTAGTGAATATATAGGAGTTGTAAGCAAGCTGAAAAGAGACCCTACATAAATGACAAATTTAGATTATGAAAATATTTAAAAAAATAATAATTATCGGATTGATTTTAATGACAAATGGATTTGTAAATGCTCAGATTGTTGATAATTATGGGATTAAAATTGGTGTTGGATTATCAAATCAATATTGGGAGTTTAAGAATTCGATGCTTTCTGATTTATCTGAATGGAATGAAAACAAGATTAGCTTTACGGGACAGATTTATGCAGAAAAATTATTTGGGAAATACATTTCGCTTAGACCCGTTTTTGGATATATTCAAAAGGGTTTTGTAGATGATATTACATTTACAACAATAGACGGAGAAGAACTTGCTATAAAAGATAACAAAGTAGTTTTACATGATTTATCACTAGATTTATCTATTAAAGTAATCCCAATTCAAAAAAGTGTCAAACCATATATTTTACTCGGACTACGTGGAGATTATTTAATGGACTATCGAAGTGTAATTGTTGATTTTCAGGGAGAAGACTATGAATTAAATACCGACTTGTATGATGACTTTAATAAGTTAACTATTGGCGGATTAATTGGAATTGGACTTTCATATAATAATTTAATGTTCATTGACTTTGAATATAATCCTGCGATTACGAAAAATTTTGAATCGGATTTATTAGTTATACACGATAAATATTTTTCCTTGACATTAGGTCTAAATATTAATCAATTAATTAACAATAAGAATGAATAACAGGCTGCTTACAACACCTAAACATATAAAAATCCCGTAGTGCTAGCATCTACGGCTTTTACATGCATTGTTGAACAACACCAAAAGTTGCGGGGCTGGCTATTTCAGAGGAAATGTGGTTTCATTTTCGTTTTTCATAATTCTATTTTTTTGGTGAATTATGTTATACGAGTTTGGCTAATTAAAAGATTTTAGCTACTTTTGGTTTTGTTCAACAAAATAAATAGGAATAAAGATTTTTGTAAAATAACTAAGAAATCACAAATATAAGTTGGAAGTATTCATGAACGAAAAAGAATTTTATATATATCTTGGCGACAAATTAGCTGATAGAATTAGACTAAAATTCACAAAAGAAAAGGGAATGATTATTGATTTGGTTATGCAGTACGAAGCGTTAATTAAAACAAAATGGCATGCAATTGTTAGATACGATTGTGCTCATGGGTTCTTTCACAGAGATACATTAAAACCAAATGGAACACAAGAAAAAAAAGCCATAGATATGCCTGATTTAAATACTGCTTTTGTATTTGCAAGACAGGATATTGAAGACCGGTGGAAATGGTATAAAGAACAATACATTAAAAAAATGAAATAATGCAAGATAACGAAAAAATAAAAATAGATTTGGCAATAGGGATGGATTTTGTTGAAAGCATAATCCAAAATCCAGAGCTGTTAGATGATATTTCAAACGGTACTACCATAAGTTTTCTTGATAATGCTATGTCCAAAACAGAAACTAAGAAAGAACAAAAAATGAAACGTAAATTTGTAAAAGTGAAACGTAAATTTGAACTATTATAAATTAACTCACATAACATCTAAGCATATAAAAATCCCGTAGTGCTAGCATCTACGGTTTTTTTATGCATTGTTGAAAAATTCTGAAAGTAGCGATGCTGGCTCTTTCAGGGGGTATATGGTTTTAATAATTTTCGGAAAGAATAAAATTTTTAAAAAAAAAATTATTACTTTTGGCAATATATAATCAAATACGAGCAAAATTAAGCCAATTTAAGGCATGTTTATTTTTTAATAAATTATTTTTTACTTTTATCAAGCTTGCTTAAATTAGCTTATATTTGATTAATTATTAAGAAAACGGTGAGTTATTAGACGAATTGCCATTAAGCATAATGCAAGAATAACATCATAGTATAAAATGAAATATTATGGCTTATAAAGAATTAAAAGGAAATATTTTCAATACAAAAGCAATGGCTATTGTTAATACTGTTAATTGTATTGGTGCAATGGGAAAAGGAATTGCACTTGAATATAAATTAAGGTTTCCTGAAATGTTTGATGAATATCAGAGAATATGTGAAAAAAGATTGCTGAAACCTGGTCAAATCCTTCCATACAGAAAAAACGAGCCATGGATATTAAATTTTGCAATTAAAAATGATTGGCATCAACCGTCAAAAATTGAGTGGGTAGAAGGTACATTACGTAAGTTTGCTGAAAATTATAAAAGTATGGGTATTAAATCAATTGCATTCCCATGGATGGGAGCCATGAATGGAGGAATACCATTGGAAACAATAAAAGAAATAACAAGAAAGTATTTAAAAAATTTAGACGACATTGATATTGAAGTATATGAATTTGACATTTATCAAACCGACCCATTATTTGAAAATCTCAAGTCAATAATCAATCAACCATTACTTGATATAAGAAAAATTGCATACATTTCAAATATTCAAGCGAGGTACTGGAAAAAAATAGTTGATTTTATGCACGATGAAAATATTATAAGTTTATATAGTTTAATTAATGCAAAAATTGATGACAAAAAAATAATTGGCAAGACAAATGTTGAAAAATTATATGTGTTTCTAACAACATACAAACAAGAACAAAAGGTTAAGTTCTAATAATAACAGCATTTTGTTTAAATAACTCAAATAGATTGTATGCTTGGTCAGTTAACAATATCGCTATAAACCACTGTTTTATTGTTGTTTTGCTATTTTGTATATTATCAGCAT
>Ga0307992_1001107_pt1 | contig 16273 bp, 18 predicted proteins | sample EllFjometagen133_FD_203162 | JGI IMG/M metagenome (GOLD analysis project Ga0307992, IMG submission 203162) | Marine microbial communities from Ellis Fjord, Antarctic Ocean - #133 | ecosystem: Environmental > Aquatic > Marine > Unclassified | place: Southern Ocean | collected 2014-10-08
TTGGAGAACCGGTATTTGATAAAATCGATGCCGATATGGCAAAAGCTCTGATGAGTATCGGAACAGTTAAGGGCGTTGGAATAGGCGCCGGTTTCAAAGCCGCGAGAATGCCTGGGTCAAAATGCAATGACCCGATAACACCGGAAGGGTTTGCGACGAATAATGCAGGAGGTATCATCGCGGGGATAACGAATGGTGAAGACATTGTTATGAAAGTCGCGTGCAAACCCATCGCATCCATCGAAAAACCCCAGCAGTCTGTTGATATTCACGGTAACAGCACAACCCTTACAGTTACGGGAAGACATGATGTGTCTGTCATCCCCCGTATCATTCCCGTTTGCGAGGCAATGGTCAGCATGGTGCTCGCGGATCACCTGTTGAGACAGAAGGCAATCACTTGAAATATCTCAACATCTGACAATGTTGGGTGCAAGAATAAAAAGTATTGACTCTTTTTATACCATTGGTTATACTTATCGACAAATGATGGAGGTATATATCAAATGGCAAATATGAAGACAGCAATATCGATTGAAAAATCTATTTTTGAACAGATGAATGCTCTCGCAAAAAAATCAAAAATATCAAGGAGTCGTTTGTTTGCAATAGCGGCGCGGGAATTCATACAGCGAAATAAAAATATTGATCTGCTAAAATCACTTAATGCTGCATACGAAGATTTGCCTGAAATAGAACCTATTGTGGCTAAAATGCGATCAACTCACTACAAAATAGTTGACAATCAATGGTAATTAATCAAGGCGATGTTTTTTGGATAGATTTTGGCGAACCTGCTGGGTCTGAACCTGGCTACCGGCACCCACATGTTGTTATTCAAAACAATTTGTTTAATCGCAGTCGAATCAATACCGTTGTAGTTTGCGCCCTAACATCCAATTTAGAACGCGCTGCCGCTCCAGGTAATGTATTATTAAATAAAGGCGAAGCCAATTTACTAAAAGGAAGTGTTGTCAATATTTCCCAGGTATTTACAGTTAACAAAAGCGATTTGTCAGAAAAAATCGGAACCCTGTCTAACAAAAGGCTTCATCAAATATTAGAAGGTATAAAACTTCTTACAGAACCTCGTGAAGTTGACTGAAAATAGTAGCAGCACCCAACGCATATGAGCTGCCCTCTTGTTCTTTAGTAAATCGAAGAACCTGCCTTTGTTTCTAAAAGCGTGCTGGGCTGTGAAAGCTTGCTACGAACGCATATTGAAAGTTTCTTACGCCGTTTTGTCTCGTTTGTGAGGCAATGGTCGGCATGGTGCTCGCGGACCACCTGTTAAGACAGAAGGCAATCAGTTGAAATGCCTTAACATCTGACAGTGCCGGGTGCTAAAGGTGGGATCAAATTTTCCGTTGACACTTTCTTGTGTTTGATTTATTACCTTAAACATATCTAATTTTTGTCCATACATTTTACAATCAGTATTTCATGCTCAGGCCATACCGTGAAGATGAAAAAAGCTATTGAGCGAGAGATTAATTATCAACAGAGGGTTGTTTCTCATTCTCAGAAAAGATGTACTATATTGAATATTGAAAACAGGCAAAATTGCCTGTTTGTCGCTTCAATATAGGGATATCAGGCAAAATTGCCTTATATGTAAATGTTCGCGTGGTGACATTACATAAAACCATCTATGATTTGCGTTCTAGGGTCCGACCCAGACCTCTCAGACCAGCAATTAGCCTAATTTCTTCATCCAATGCGCTTTTTCATGCGAATTCCGGCGAAAAATCCCGCTTGACTGAAATACCGATGTTTGTTATCTGTCATTCGATCTTCAGCAAACCCCACGCCTTATTCAGCATTTCCTCCAGATCAATTACGGAGAGGAATTTTTGATCATGTTCAGAGCGCGACAAAAATTTTCATGGCCCTCTTTCTTCATCCTGTGGGTACTCCTCATCGTTGTCTCTTTTATGGGATGCAGCAGCGACTCCGACGGACACGGCAAGCTTGAAACTTCGGTCACTGTTTTTTCGGATGTGCATTTCACGCCCTTTTACGATCCAAGTCTTTTTTTCGATCTGGTAGACGCACCTGTGGCGCAGTGGGCAGACATTTTTGCTCGCTCCACGGTGACCGAGCCTCAGTCATGGGGCAAGGAAACCAACTATCCCCTGTTGGTGAAAACGCTCCAGGCCGTGGGTGAGGCATCAGATAAAAACCCGGTGGTATTGTTTCCGGGGGATATCCTGCCACACAAGTTTCGGGAGACTTTCTTTTCCCTGTACGGAGAGGAGGATGAAGCCGCCGTGAGGTCCTTTGCCTATAAAACGACCTCATTTTTCGTGGAGGAAGCGCGTAAAGCCCTGTCCCGAATACCGGTACTCTTTGTGCTGGGCAATAACGATGCCTATGCCGGGGATTATCTTCTGGTCCCCGATGGGGCCTATCTAGCGGACACCTCAGATCTGTTCTACCAAACCCTGCTGTTGGGCGAAACGGATCAGGAGGAATTCAATAACACGTATCGGACCGGAGGTTATTATCAGGCACAACCCCCTTCGTCCGAGGTCCTTTTTGTATGTCTCAACTCGGTGATGTTTTCCGTCCATTGGTCTGCTGAGGGTGGAGAAGAGGCGGCCATGCGACAACTAAACTGGCTTGAAGAGACGCTTGAAAATGCCCGGCAGCAGGGGAAAAAGGTCTGGATGATCATGCATGTGCCGCCAGGCGCGAGCGTTTATTCAACGGTTTCGAAATACATGGATGATACCGGTCAAATCTCCGATGCGGCGATGATGTGGAAAACATCCTACCAGGAACGTTTTCTGGAAATCATTCGGCCCTACGGCGATACCATTGAAGCCTGTTTTGCGGGACACACCCACATGGATGAGTACCGGATTCTGTTCTACGAATCGGATGGATCACCGGAACCGGTTCTGGTGATTTCCGCGATCAGTCCTCAGTTTGGAAACAATCCCGCTTTCAAGGTTTTCACTGCGGATCAGCTCAACTGGGAACTTCAGGATTACCATTCCGTCGCCTATCCCTTCCAGAACCAGGATTCCGTGTATGAAAGCCTGTACTCCTTTTCCGATGCTTATCAGCTTCACGGCCCTTTGAACAGTGACCTGGTGGAACTTTTTCCGCAGTTGTCTGAGGATGAGGCTCTGAAAACTAATTACATTCATTTCTATTATTCAGACCACGATGCCAGCAATCCCATCAATGAGACCCGGTGGCCAGCCTATTTGTGTGCCGTCGGCAACATGGACAAAACAGCATATATGACATGTGTCAATAATTATCCGTAGACGCATAATGCGAGGCATTCATTCACTGATCAAGACACCGGAATTCCGGGATGTAGACGGGACCAGGCCAACTTAACTTACTGTATTGCATGTGGATATTGCTCTTTTTTTGCCCTATAACGCTCTTTTTATTTTTGATATCAAAATGAGAATCATTCAAATTACACGGTGACATCGCGAACCAAGCGCTGCACCAGACGCCTGAAAGTCCTGCGGTTTTCGCGGAGTCCGGTAGAGGCGCTGGTGAGCTTGTCGTTAGAGGCAAAAGGAAGGCAACGTGGTATCTAAAGAATGGCTTGATAGATTAAATGCGGAGTTCCGTGATGCTGGTATTGACCAGCGACGTAGGCCTGGGGAAGCAGTTCGTCGCTATTCCACAGAGTTCAATACATCAGTAGATCTATCTTCTGATGTCGCTAATACGATATTTGAATGGTTTGAGGCGCATTCGAAACCAGGAGTGCATCAAATCGGAAGTATGTATGAATCAGTCTATTTTTATGACTCCCAGTTCTGGGTTGTATTAATACCTATTGCCTACGGAATGGTGCAATTGAATGTTCTTGATTGTCTCCCTGAAATGCCAGAAGACTTGAAGAAAAAGATGATGGCTGATCAGATGCAAGCTTGGGATTATGCGACATTTTGGGCGGATTGCTTAGATTATGGTATGGGGATAGATGATTTAAGAAAGATGCCAGGGCTGAATGAGTTTGGAACTCAACTTCTCATGTCAGCAGATCAAGAATTAAGGGCGGCAGCATCCATACTTAGTCAACACTGTCCTGATTCTCGCGCAATTCTCAATTGCAGAATGGCGTTAGAGATATTTTTTAAGGCATATATTGCGTTAAAAACTGGTCTTACCAAAAATCAGGCAAAATCAATTGGCCACAACCTTAACATAGGGCTTGATAGATTTATTGATGTTTCAGGATTAGATCATTGGGAAAAAGCACGGGGGATACTTGCGGTGTATCCTGAAATACATGAGCGTTACAAAGAGCAAGACATTACGTTTAATAGGATTTGGGATGGCTATTCCCTTGCTCAATCTGTAGGTGCAGTGATTATCAGGGAATTTACTGATAGAAATACGATAGAGCAAGTAATGGCCTCTAACAAGGCAAATTAACTCGGACCGCAAATTCCGCTGCGCTCCTTTTGCGTCCGGTTATTTGCAACGTTAGGTAAACCCTTCGGGCGGTGAAAGGAAGAATATTATGAGTCAATATGTGTTAAAAGGTCTTGTTCATCCAGAAAGGGCTCCACTTTCTGTAGGTCCTATTAAACGACAGGAGATCATTCATATTACAACAAAAAAACAACTTCAAATAGAGTTGAATATTGTTCTGAATCAAATCACCGTTTGGATAAATTCTGATGAGGAATGGAATCTTTATGATCTGAGAAATATTGCTCGTAATTTTGTCGTTACTGTGTGCTCAGTTTTATCATTCATTCACGGATATTACTACGAAATTGAGATTATACAAATACTCTCAAAAGAAAAGGATATTGACCTTGTTTTTGGAATTGATACTCCATGCATAACAAATAGAGCTCCGGTGGAAAACCTAAGTAAGAACTTCCCCTCAATCTTGGAAAAAACGGGTGGCTCGGAGGGCATATATTACAACCGCTGCTTCAAAGACTTAAACTTAGCTCTTAAGGATACTGAGGACACGGCTTTTTACTGCTTTAGGGCAATTGAAAGCCTTAGAAATCTTTGCGGAGAAAAATTCAATCTCAAAAAAGATTCTGCCCAGTGGGATAAAATCTGGGCCATTACGGGTCTTGATCGTGAATGTATAAAAAAAATCAATGAACATGCCAATGAATCTCGACATGGAGATTTCAAACCTGCTGATGAAAATGACCGAATAGATTTTCTGACAAATACATGGAATATTATTGAGAAGTTCATTGAGAACATCGAAAAATGAATAGTGAAGGCATCAATCAAATGGGAATAAATAGGGACATCACCCTTTTAATACTAGAAGGAATCAGAATGAAACAATTGCTGACTTTAATACTTATCTTGTTTATTATGATCTCGTTTTCGGGATGTTGCATCCCTGATCTTCCAGGCCCTATCGGAATTCCGGGGCTTTAGAAAGAGATGCCACAGAACACTCAAGCGAAAAAGGAATGAATACAAATGATACAAAAGAATACCAGGATCATCATATTCATATCTTTGTCACTGTTTTCCTTGCTGGCATGTACCAGCACAAAAGAACTATACAGGGGGGAAATAGCAAAGCAGGCTGATCGAATTCATATTATTTCAAGCGATACCGGTTCCGGGGTATGGGATACAAACGAATTATCGATTCATTATACCTATACATCGCTACCCGACCATTTGAATCTGACAGGCTATATATCAATCTCAGAATACATAATAAATAGTTATCCGAAAATCCGAAGCTTGAGTGTTCTCGTCAGTTTTCTTGATACCGAGGGAACGGTGATTAGCACACACTATATCAATCCCCTCTACTCTGTGAATTCCAGGCCACCCGAAAAGATTACATTTAACTCAACGGTATCACTTCCTGTCAAAGCCGTTGCCTTTTGTTTTAGTTATTCAGGGGAATTTCAAGGAGACAGCAGAAAGTGGGATTCGCTATATATCGGTAAAGATCCTTTTCGGAATAAATAGGGACTAGCGCCCTTTTAATACATAACCTGGCACTTCACAAGGGCAGCAAGGGCCTTCGGCCCTCGCTGCCTGTGAGTTCCCCCCGCGTTAGTGCTTAAACAAATGATTGAGGAAGAAATAAATGGCTGAGAGTGTTTGTCCTGTATGGGTTGGCTATCTTCTTGCCAGTCCTGTAAGAAAATTATTCCAAAATCCTGAAAAGGTACTCGCTCCATACGTGAAGGACGGGATGAAGATTTTAGATATTGGTTGTGCAATGGGTTTCTTCAGTTTGCCTCTTGCACAGATGATCGGTTCGAACGGGAAGGTCATATGTGTGGATGTGCAGGAGAAGATGATTAAGTCACTCGAAAAACGCGCGCAGAAAGCAGGATTGGCTCATAGAATTGAAACACGCATATGTCACCACAATTCGCTTGGCCTGGATGACCTTAAGGAAAAAATCGATTTCGCTTTCGCATCTGCTGTTGTGCACGAAGTTCCTGATGCCCACGTATTTTTTTCTCAGATATATGAAACGATAAAACCTGCCGGAACATTTCTTGTAGTAGAACCAAAGGGACATGTATCAGAAAAGGATTTTGAAATAACTGTTTCCATTGCTGAACAGAATGGTTTTAATGTAATCGACAGTCCCAGGATAGGTCGCGGCCATACTGTCCTTTTGGGAAAAAATTTTGAAATTTAAGGGAGGTTACGATTTTGGAAAGCCAAATAGAGTTTAACGAGGAACGACTAAGACTGGTTGAAAGATTTAACCAGGAACTACCCGATTTGATGGTTCCGGAATCGGACAAGTGGGAAGTTGTGTATAAAGACGGAGCACTGAGTTGCAAGGTCAAGCGGCTAATGGCCTTAGGAATCGCACTCAGGGCTCGTTGCGCTAATTGCATTGTTGCCCAGGTTATGAGAGCGCTGGAAGCTGGGGCCACGAAAGATGAGATATTAGAAACCATATCAGTGAACGTGGCCATGAGCGGTACCACAGGAATAGCGGAATCTTTGAGGGTACTAAAGCTGCTGGATGAATTAGGCAAGCTATAATTAAGTTGACAACACTGAAACAGGTATGCCGGGCATCGTTTTCCGGCCCCTCACACCATTATATGGCTTCAATAGGCAAGTCAAAATGATACGATATCTTTATACGCAAAAAAAATCATTCCCACTTTATTTTCTTTGTATACTTTTCCTTGTAACGGGTTTGACTTTTTACCCGGTTGGCAAATGCTTTAGCATCTCGAATTCAGATTATTTCTATCGGACACCTCCCAAAATAAGCGACGGTTTGGAGACAGCGTCTATCTACGAAGCGAATATTGATGCTGAAAAACTTGTTGCCCTGATTCATAATGTTCGGAATGGTAGCTATAAGAATATCCATGGCCTGTTGCTAACAATAGGTCCAAATCTTCCAATATTTGCTGAGGATATGCCTGTCCTAAAGAACAGTTGGAGGAAGCTGATTGATAAAGGGGTAAAGAAAATCTATCCTGCTCATGGAAAGCCATTTCCCGTTGAAAAGTTGATGAAAAAAGTAGTTTTATAGAAGATTTCTATCAATAGAAAATAGAGAAAATAGGGTCGGACTCGAATTAATTTCTTAAAACCGGGTTACCTGCGTGGTAACACTTGTCAGGTACTTAATGGGGAGGAGGCATTATTATGAAGAAAGTGATTGTTATGGTGTTCGTTCTATGTCTGATGAATTTTACGTCGGCACCGGCATGTACAACCATGCTCGTTACCAGGGGGGCATCACAGGACGGCTCGGTTATTGTCGCTCATTCGGACGACAGCGAATTGTTCGATCAGCGTCTGGTTTACGTGCCGGCCGCAGATCATAAACCCGGATCACTCCGGCCTGTATATTACGATGCCTCATCTCTGGGCGACAGGCCTGAATATCACGGATATATGCTGCGCCGGTATGTCGGCACTCACCGGGGGCCTACTTATGTCGATCCTAATCAACCGCAGAGCATACCACTCGGTTATATTCCGCAAGTCGAACATACCTATGCCTACTACGATGGCAGCTACGCCATCATGAACGAACATCAGCTTATGTTCGGAGAGTGCACCGATGGAACCAAAATCCAACCCGATCCGGTACCGGGCAAACTTATTTTTTACAGCGCTGAACTGAGCCGTGTTGCGGCGGAACGCTGTAAAACAGCACGCGAGGCAGTTGAACTGATCGGCCATCTTATTGAGACCTACGGCTATTACAGCACGGGCGAGACACTGCCCATAGGTGATACGAAAGAAGGCTGGGTCATAGAAATGGCACCCAGTCCCGAAGGCACGGGCGGACTCTGGGTAGCAAAAAAGGTGCCTGACGGTGAAGTATTCGTAGCCGCAAATGAACTGCGTATTCGCGAAGTTGATCCGGATGATCCCAATATGCTCTATTCCAAAAACCTGCATGCCATTGCCAAAAAACACGGGTGGTGGAAACCGGAAGATGGCAAGCTGGATTGGTTGAGGGCCGTAAGCATGGGAGAATACAGTCACCCCTACTACTCACTGCGCCGGGTCTGGCGTTTGCAGTCGCGGGTGGCGCCTTCGCAGGGAAAATCTCCATGGGTCAAAGATGGCTTCACGAAAGAGTACCCATTTTCTATCAAACCGGATAAGAAACTGAGTACCCGCGACGTCATGAGCCTGTACCGCGATTACTATAAAGGGACCGAGTTTGATAAGTCAAAAGGAGTAACGGCAGGACCGTTCGGCTGCCCTTACCGCTACCCCGGCCCTATGGACGCGGGGGGTGATACAGGTGATCCGAATGCCAAACTGAAAGGTGCGTGGGAACGTCCTATTTCCATCTATCGATGTGGGTTCAGCTATGTCTGCCAGGCACGCGGCTGGTTGCCGGATCCTATCGGGGGGCTGGTCTGGTTCGGTCCGGATGAGCCGATGAGCACTTGCTACGTGCCCTTTTACGCGGGGGTCACAAGCATTGCCGCGCCATATTACACCTGTGACACCACAGCCTTCAGCCAGAAGAGCGCGTGGTGGGCTTTCAATTTTGTGGCCAATTGGGCGGGTCTGAAGTACAGCTATATGATCAAAGATATTCAGCAGAAACAGGACGAAATTGAATTAGCTGAAATTGAGGGAATCAAGAACATGGATGCCCAAGCGCTTGCTCTTTATAAACAGGATCCGGAAAAGGCGCGGCAGTTGCTTACCACATACTGCGAAACACAGGCCAACCAGGTTGTAAAAGACTGGTGGGAATTTGCCTGGATTCTTGTGGCCCGTTATGACGATGGATATGTCAACGCGCCGGGGAAAATGGCCCAGGAAGTCGGTTATCCTAAGGGTTGGTATGATAAATCGGAATGGCACAACGGTCCGACAACTTACCAAAAACAAAAAAATAAACCCACGGAATAAAAATCCGCAGTTTAACGGGGGTCATTTCCCGCTGGTGAGCTTGGTCATTGGGTGCATAAATGGTCAAGGATAGTATATGGCATATCAAGAGATAATAGATCATTTGCATAGCTTGGCTAATCCGGAAATAGCTGAACACTCTCAGCGATTTTTCAAAACCGCAGAGGGTGAATATGGTTTTGGAGATAAATTCCTTGGTATCCGAGTTCCAGTTATCCGTCAAGCAGTCAAAAAGTTTGAAACTACTCCATTGAGTGTCGCAGAAAAACTCTTAAAGTCTGAGTATCACGAAGTTCGGCTATATGCGTTGCTCCTTTTAGTTTTTCGCTTTTCCAAATCCAGCGTCGATAAGCAGGATGAAATCTATCATCTGTATTTGAGTAACACCCAGTATGTAAATAGCTGGGACTTAGTTGATAGTTCAGCCCATCACATTGTCGGCGCTTATTTAGAAAACAAAGATAGATCCGTGTTGTATGATTTATCAAAATCGAATTCACTCTGGGAACGCCGGATAGCAATTATATCAACTTTCTACTTCATTAAGAAGAAGGATTTTGGCGATACATTGCGTATTTCAGAACAATTGCTCAGTGACCGGGAAGACTTAATTCATAAGGCAGTGGGCTGGATGCTTAGAGAAGTTGGAAAACGAGACTTAGCTATAGAAGTCACTTTTTTAAAAACTCATCATCGAAAAATGCCAAGAACAATGCTAAGATACGCAATCGAAAAGTTCAGCAAAGAAGAACGGCAAAAATATTTAAGTGGCAAAGTGTGACGGACACTTGGCAATCGCGCTAAATCGGGGGTTTCACTCAAATTGGCATTAGGCCTAATAGGGATTGAAGAAGATGAAAAGATTACTTTATGGTTATTACGGAACTAGAATTTACCTTCCATTCTCAGGATTATCTAGAAGATGGCGGAGGTTTACCATACGTGTAAAAAAGAAAGAGGGGAGGTTTCTGCAGCAGGTCAAGTTGCCGGAAATTTCATGGAAACGTTGTACCACTCGAAGGATTGCAAGAATATGGGAACATGAACAAGCAAATGGAAATATACGAATAAGTGAGCTTGGTGTGATAAATGTGATTGCAGCAAATTGTGAGGATGAAACAAATATTTTTGAAATAGGTACGTTTGATGGTCGAACCTCATTGAATCTTGCTTTTTCATCACCATCGAACTGTAGCATATACACTCTTGACCTTAGGCCGGAAGATGATACTAAATTTTCGTTAGCTTCAGGCGAGAGTCATATGGTGGAAAAAGAGCAATCAGGTTTGAGGTTTGAAAAATACAGAAAGTCCGATAGATCTATTATTGCAAAAATAAATCAGCTATTTGGTGATTCAGCGTCATTTGATTTTTCTCCGTTCTACAATTCCTGTTCGCTGGTTTTTGTTGATGGTTCACATGCCTATGAATATGCTCTGTCCGATACTCATGCAGCCATGAAAATGGTAAAAAAGGGGGGAGTAATTATATGGCATGACTATGGAATATGGGAAGGTGTGACGAGGGCATTAGAAGAAATTGAGGAAAAAGAAAAAATCGGGTTGAAAAATATTCGCGGCACAAGTCTTGTTTATTGGAAAAAGGAATAAGTGGATGAACACATATGAGCTGCCTCTTGGTTGGCCTGAAAGAGAAAGTGTGAAGCTTTCTTTCCCCGCCAAGTTGGGGTTCCGCTTAACTTGGCATTCGGCATAGAAAGGGAGGATAGAATGGCAGTTATGAAGAAGGTAAAATCCCGTGAGCTATTCATGGGAAAGCTAAGTCATGGTGGTGATTTGTTGAAAGAAATCAATGACCTTTGTCGAAAGGAAAATATTCAGCTTGGACGCATCGAAGCACTCGGAGCCGTTCAGAAGGCCAGCCTCGCATTTTATAATCAGCAAACGCATGAATACCAGTTCTTTGTAATAGATCAACCGCTGGAAATCACTAAACTTGTGGGGAATGTCTCACTTAAAGATGGGACCCCCATTGTCCATGCACATATTACTCTGGCAGACAAAACAGGAAAAACCTATGGTGGTCATCTCGCGCCAGGAACAGTTATTTTCGCATGTGAATTTATACTGGAAGTCTTTGATGGTCCGATTTTTGAGAGAGGATTTGACGAAGAAACCAGCCTACCTTTGTGGACAATATCGGAATGAAAGAAAATAATCAGGGCGTGAAATAGGGTCAGGCTCGATTTATTTGCTTTTCCTACTTATGAACGCTTGAATTGTGAACGAGTCAATAAAAAAACATTGACATAAGAGTGGGATGCTGTTAGTTTGCTTCTGTTTATAGAAACAAGGAGGAAAAAGTGGAACAGATCATGCGGAATATAAACAGTTGGTGGTGGCAGCTCAATACGATGGAGGGGTTTGTCCGCCGCTGAACTATGAAAATATGTGAATAGAGCCGCGGAGAGCTTCTCGGAATTCTCCGCGGCTTTTTTGTTTTAAAGAAATACAATACATAAAAAAGCCGTGAATATTCACGGCTTTTTCTATTTGTGATGAGGAAAATATTACTATGTACTATCCTGCATTTGAGCTGTTCGAAAAACTGACACACAAGGGGAATCTCATTCCCATCTACAGAGAGATCTTTGCAGATATGGACACCCCTGTTTCAATACTTTCGAAATTGAATTCCAGATCGCACGCCTTTCTTCTTGAAAGTGTTGAGGGTGGTGAAAAATGGGGGAGATATACCTTCCTCGGATCGGACCCCAGCGTGATCTTTACGGTAAGGGGCGATGATGTGGTGGTTCGGGAGAAAGGGGAAATCAGCCGCAGCAGGCATAACGGGGAGCCGATGAAATATCTGAAAGAGATACTCGATCGCTACCGGCCCGTTGTCGTTGAAGGTCTCCCCCGCTTTTTCGGAGGCGCGGTTGGATTCCTGAGTTATGACATGGTGCGATATTTCGAGAAACTGCCGTCTGAAAACGAGGATGACCTGCATGGGGATGACGCGGTTTTTCTCGTTACGGATACATTGATAATATTTGACAATGTGCGGCACACCATCAAGATAGTGGCCTGTCTGTTTTCCGAGGGAGGAGAAGATCTCAGGGATAGGTATGAAGAGGGGATAAAGAAAATAGAAGATATTATCGGATTGATTCAATCGCCCGTGGTTAAAAAAGAGATCGAAAATCCTGAAGTCAGCAACGCGCCGCTTATATCCAATATGACACCGGACCATTACAAGGCAATAGTAACAAAGGCCAGGGAATATATTCATGCCGGCGATGTTATCCAGGTTGTCCTGTCCCAGCGTTTTGAAAAGAAAAACGATCTGGACCCGATCGATCTCTACCGCGCTCTTCGCTATATTAATCCCTCTCCATATCTATTTTACCTGAAGATGGAAGACCTTATCCTCATCGGATCTTCTCCCGAGGTTATGGTTCGTCTCGAAGAAGGAACTGTAGAGTTGAGACCGATAGCCGGTACGAGGAAAAGGGGTAAGCATGAGCAGGAAGACCGCCGCCTTGCCGATGAACTCCTGCAGGACCCTAAAGAGAGAGCCGAACACATTATGCTTGTCGATCTGGGAAGAAATGATCTGGGAAGAATCGCGCGCATTGGAAGCGTTCAGGTCACGCAGCTGATGGTTGTGGAACGGTACTCTCACGTGATGCATCTTGTTTCCAATATCAAGGCTCAGTTGGCGCCGGAGAAGGATTGTTTTGATGTTTTGAAGGCAACTTTTCCCGCCGGGACACTGTCTGGCGCTCCAAAGATCAGGGCAATGGAAATCATTGACGAACTTGAACAAAACAGGAGAGGGCCATATGGAGGAGCAGTGGGCTATTTCAGCTATACGGGTAACATGGATCTGTGCATAACCATCCGTACGATGGTGGTGAAAGATGGTAAACTATCTGTCCAGACCGGCGCGGGTATTGTATCGGATTCGAAGCCTGACGACGAGTATGAAGAAACGGTAAATAAGGCCGAAGGAATGATGCAGGCCATCCGGCTGGCAGCATCGGGATTTAAAATAACGAGCAATAACTGGGGAAAATAATGATTTTAATGATCGATAATTATGATTCTTTTACTTACAACCTCGTTCAGTATCTGGGGCAGCTGGGTGAAGAGACCGTCGTTTACCGGAATGACGAAATTGGTATTGAAGAGATTGAGAAGCTGGACCCGGATACGATCTTTCTATCTCCGGGACCCTGCACCCCTAAAGAGGCCGGGATAACGGTTGATGTGATCAGGCATTTTCATACAAAGATTCCCATCATGGGGATATGCCTCGGCCACCAGTCAATAGGCTATGCCTTCGGCGCGGAGGTGATCAGGGCTGACAGAATAATGCACGGGAAGACCTCCGGAGTAATAAATGATGGGCAGACAATTTACAGGGGGGTTTCTTCTCCATTCGCGGCCGCCCGCTATCATTCGCTGATCCTGAACAGGAATTCCATGCCGTCATGTCTTGAAATCAGTGCCGAAACAGAAGAAGGGGAAATAATGGGTATCAGACACCGGGAGTATCAGGTCGAAGGGGTTCAGTTTCATCCCGAATCTATCCTGACGCCGAACGGGAAACGAATTATCGGGAATTTCCTGAAAATGAAGAACAATGAAAATGTTAAATGTTGAATCGTAAATTAGAACCTGTAAACCCCTCGATCTTATTAAAAGAAAGGAGACTTTATATGATCAGAGAAGCGATTGGGAAAATAGTGGATAATGAAAATCTGAAAGAACATGAAATGATGGAAATTATGAATGAAATAATGGAGGGGAACACGACTTCGGCGCAGATTGCCGCCTTTATAACCTCCCTTCGGATTAAAGGGGAAACGGTGGAAGAGGTTACAGGCGCTGCACGTATTATGAGACAGAAGGCAACGAGGATAGATGCCCGTTCGTCGGTTATCGTTGATACCTGTGGAACGGGTGGGGACAATATGAACACCTTCAATATTTCAACCACGGCGGCTTTTATCGTGGCGGCAGCCGGTATTATTGTCGCAAAACATGGGAATAGGGCGGTATCGAGCGGATGCGGAAGCGCGGATGTCCTGGAAGCTTTAGGCGTTAATATAAGCGCGGCGCCTGAAATAGTGGAAGACTGTATCCATGAGATCGGAATCGGCTTTCTTTTTGCCCCCAGACTTCATGCCGCCACGAAATACGCGGTTGGTCCCAGGAGAGAAATCGGAATCAGAACGATATTTAACATGCTTGGGCCTCTGACAAATCCCGCCGGCGCAACGTCTCAGCTTATCGGTGTCTACGACCCTAAACTGACGGAGACATTCGCCGGTGTTCTGAAAAATCTGGGAACGAAGAGGGCTTTTGTCGTACATGGTTCTGATGGGCTTGATGAAGCCACAGTGACCGGTGAAACACGGGTTTCCGAGCTGAAAGACGGGCTGATTACAACCTATAACATCAATCCGGAGGATTATTTTGGTAGAAGTTATCATGCCGAAGACCTTCGCGGCAAAGATGTGTCCTTCAATGCGGAAATAACACGGGGAGTTCTTTCAGGGGAAAATGGCGCTTGTCGAAAGATTGCTCTTTTGAATGCCGGACTGGCAATAGTAGCCGGGGAAAAGGCAGAGACCATACAGGAAGGAATTACTATTGCAGAGGAATGTATCGACAGCGGAGCCGCCATTAAAAAGCTGCGAGATCTGATAAGCCTTTCAAATAGCTGAGGAAGTTCGATGATTTTAGACAGGATTGTAAAAGCCAAGCAGGAAGAGGTTGCATTTCTGAAACAGGGGAAACCGCTCGAACAGATCAGAGATGAGGCATTGAACACTCTTCTTCCCCGTAATTTCGGAGCGGCTGTCGGTGGAACCGGTTGCTCTATCATTGCGGAGATCAAGAGGCGTTCTCCGTCGAAAGGGAGAATAAGGGACGACTTCGATCACATCGATATTGCGTCGTGCTATGAAAACCACGGAGCGGCCGCTATTTCTGTTCTCACCGATCAGAGATTCTTTGAGGGAGAGAGATCATATCTGTCGGAGATCAAAGGGGTAGTGTCTGTTCCTCTTCTCAGAAAAGACTTTATCATAGATTCATATCAGATTTACGAAACAAGGGCCCTGGGAGGGGACGCGCTCCTTCTCATTGCGGGGCTCATGGATCTGAACACCCTGAGAGATTCTATTAGCTTGACTGAATCTCTGGGGCTCTCTCCGCTGGTTGAGGTACATTCCGCCGGGGAAATGGAAAAGGCCCTCGGAGCGGGCGCGAAAATTATAGGAATTAATAACAGGGATCTGAAAACCTTTGAAACCGATCTGAAGGCAAGCATTGATCTCCTGCCCGCTGTCCCGAAAGACAGAACAGTCATCAGTGAAAGCGGCATTCGTACAAGAGGGGACATTGAGATGTTGATGAACAATGGCATTTACACTTTTCTGGTGGGTGAAACCCTGATGGGCGCTGTTGATATCGGCGCAAAACTTGACGAGCTTCTGGGAAGGTAAGGAACAGAAAATGACAGAGATAAAGATATGCGGGATGACGAACCTTGAGGATGCCCGTTTCGCGGCAGAAAGCGGAGTTGATGCGCTGGGATTTATTTTTTATCCCAAAAGTCCCCGGTATATTCAACCGGAAAAGGCAAGGGATATCATTCGAAAACTTTCCCCGGAAGTCGCTAAGACAGGCGTCTTTGTTAACCATGACACTCAGGATATTAAAGAAATAATTGAATATTGCGGCCTGAATTTCATTCAGCTTCACGGCAATGAATCTCCTGAGTACTGCCGGCATTTCCCGGAATCTGTCATAATCAAAGCCCTGTCTCCCCGTACGGAGGAAGATTTAAAGATCCTGGAGGAATACCAGGCAAGAGCAATTCTTGTCGACACGTATGCTCCTGAAAAACATGGTGGAACCGGAAAAGTGTCGAACTGGAAACTGGC
>Ga0307992_1001108_pt1 | contig 16267 bp, 10 predicted proteins | sample EllFjometagen133_FD_203162 | JGI IMG/M metagenome (GOLD analysis project Ga0307992, IMG submission 203162) | Marine microbial communities from Ellis Fjord, Antarctic Ocean - #133 | ecosystem: Environmental > Aquatic > Marine > Unclassified | place: Southern Ocean | collected 2014-10-08
CGGGTGATGATGGTGATCCCATGGATAATGCTGCTGATAATCAGACACTGACTTATCAGATAGATACCGATGCTTTGCATGGTGACATCAATCTGACCGCTGCAACAGGTGGGTTTACCTATACTCCCGATCCTGAGTTTAATGGTACTGATTTATTTAGCTTTACCATCACAGATAATGGTACTGACGGTTCGACAGCTCATCCTCTGACGAGTGAAGCCGCCCAAGTCAGTATCGATGTTAATGCAGTTAACGATAAACCTGTTATCGTAGATATCTCCGATATGACAGTATCAGAAGAAGGTGATTTCAATCTAGCATTATCGGCTAGTGATGTAGATATCCTGACGAATAGCCAGACGCTTAGTTTTACAGCGAGTAGTGCTAACCTGAGTTTGGTTGGTATAAGTATCAGCGGTGATGATGGTAGTGGTTCGGGTCAGCTTAACTTTGACCTGCAGGATGATCAGCATGGTAGCTCAGAGATCACAGTGATCGTAAGTGATAGTGAGATACCATCTTTAAGTGATACGACAGTATTTACGCTCACAGTTGATCCTGTGAACGATATCCCGGTTGCAGACGATCAATCATTTAGCACGTCAGAGGATGAAGCATATAGTGGGACACTGACGGGTGATGATGGTGATCCCATGGATAATGCTGCTGATAATCAGACACTGACTTATCAGATAGATACCGATGCTTTGCATGGTGACATCAATCTGACCGCTGCAACAGGTGGGTTTACCTATACTCCTGATCCTGAGTTTAATGGTACTGATTTGTTCAGCTTTACTATTACTGATAATGGCAATAATGGAGATATCCCACACTATTTAACAAGCACTCCAGGTTTTGTAAACATTGAGGTATTTGCCGTTAATGACAAGCCTGTTCTCGTAGGATTATCCGACACAACGGTGAATGAAGATGAAGACTTTGGTCGGATTCTTTCGGCTAGTGACGTAGATATCGTGACAAATAGCCAGACGCTTAGCTATAGTACCAGTAGTTCTAACCCAAGTATAGCCCTGGTGAACATCCTATCGGATGACGGATTTGGCAGTGGAGAGATCCATGTTGACCTCCAGGATGATCAGCATGGTAGCTCAGAGATCACAGTGATCGTAAGTGATAGTGAGATACCATCTTTAAGTGATACGACAGTATTTACGCTCACAGTTGATCCTGTGAACGATATCCCGGTTGCAGCCGAGCAGTCTTTTAGTACGTCTGAGGATATAGGATACAATGGGACACTGTCTGGTGATGATGGTGATCCCATGGATAATGCAACCGATAACCAAGTTTTAATTTATGAGATAATTACCTCTACAACAATTGGATCGTTGACACTTCAGAATGATACGCTTGGTACTTTTCTTTACTCGCCATTTCCAGATTTCTCGGGATACGAATTCTTTACATATGCAGTCCACGATAGTGGAGTCGGTGTGGGTGATTCTATTCTATATAGCGACACAGTTCAGGTTGATATTACAATTAATCCTGTGAATGATCCACCAGTGGTAGATTATTTTTCACCTTCAGCCGATTCATTGGTCTATACTAATATTGATGGCTATGGTGAGTTTCACATTTATGCCAGAATTTATGATCACGATAGTGACTCCTTAAACATATTGTGGATCGACAGCATAAACGGAACAAGTGCACCCATTTCATCCAGCGGATATTTCTTGGGGGACAGCATTGCTCTTGTTCGACTTGACACCACTCTGTATGCAGGTAGACACGATATTCAGTTATATGCTGAGGACAATGGTGAGCAAAATCCAGATTATACAGAGCTAGTTGATGAAACGATCCATTCTGCTGATACCTTAACCCAAATAAAAATAGGCTTCCCAAGACTCGAACATGAGGATAATCAAGCATTTCTAAATAATGTTGAGTGGAGTCATACTAGAACTTTACTACCACTTACAATCATTAATGGTGAGATTGAAAATACCATTAATGCCCAAAATGGTTTAGCACTAATACTCCCCAGCTCGCAAAATGTGGTTAAGTGGGAATCTGCCACTGAATTTGAAATCTCTCAAGACGGAAAATTGACAAACCCAAGATTGAGTAGTGATTCGACGAAATTTCTTTTTGATGTAGTTGGATCTTGGGCTACTGATGACACCATCACGATTGAAAATTTACATCTGAAAGGATTCTCTGATGTATTGAATCCCTCATGGATTCGTTTGAGCGCTGATGGCAGTGATAATTATGATATTGCAAATGCTCAGTCCATTCATCATTTAAGAGTTGGTGACACACAACTAAATGTTTCTCGACATCATGCTTTTACAATCGGGGACGATCCCAATCGTCTTCTCGATAGCATTAAAATCTGGGAAAATGTAGTCCCCGTAATTAGCAGGAATGTTGGTATCCACCTTAAAATTCCTGACTCTCTTCATCTAAAATGGAATGCTGATGCTGAGTTTGTTTGGATTGATTCAATGGGTGCTCAACGGTTCAATATGTTTGGGAGAGATACAATATTGCAGGACGGCAGTGTTCTCTCTGTAGAAATACTGGCTGATTTGAGCAAAGCTGACACCGTATATTTAAAAGGACCCCTTTTTGAGGACTTTGCTGCTATTTCTGACAGTTCCAGCCTAAGCCTTTCGGTAGTTTATCCAAATCCAGACTCCAGCTATTTATGGCAAAGATCAACTGAAAATACTGTTAGAATTGGAGATCCAAGAATCTTCTCAGTAGAGTCTCACATCTTTATTCGGGATCTCGATACAATGTATTCAGACACCCTTGCACCCATAATAATTAAAGAAAATCAAGAGGTTGCTGCGATACAGGCCACTGAAGATATTTTATTAGCGCTTCCCGATACCTCACAGCTAGTTTGGGATTTATCCCAATTATCCTCAGTTATTTATAATGATAACTTAATCTCAGGTATATCTCTGGATGATCTCCATCATTTACGGATAGATATATCAAGTGATTTAGAACCAGGTGATAGCCTTGTTTTTCGGCAATTGAGAGTGTCAAATATAATTAGTCGACAAGAGCCTGACACACTGCTTATGTCCCTAAACCAGGGCCTCTCTTATAGTCGTGCTGATACAGCCTTCATTGGTGTTGGGGCTCCTTCTATTACATCTATTGATACTCAAAAGTTTTTAATCAATGATATTTCGCAATTTCTGACCCCAATTCAAATTATTGAAGATCAATCTTTGCGAACCATTAGCGATAAATATGGAATTGTACTTCAACTAGATGATTCATTCCCTGTGTATTTTGACTCAACGGTATCGATGTGCTCGATTAGGATTAATGGCAATTCCTCGGAGGCGACAGTTTCAGTAATTGGTGATCCTGATCAGAAAAAAATCCATATCTCCTCACAGCGACTGAATGAAATGAACAGCGGGGACACTTTATTGCTGGAGGACCTAAAAGTGAGTGGGTTTACTTCCTCATTTGGCTTTGCCGAGGGACTCACCATGTTGTCGGTGAAGGGGGCTTCAAGATTCACAGCCCGAGATGCTTCTCCGAAAGCCATTGGGCACCCAGATTTTAATTTTGAAGAGACTATTAGGGCCTTATATGGGGGACTTAATTCTATCGAATTGCCACTATTAAGATTCTCAGATGATCCAGAAGTAAATATTATTCAAGGTATTCATCGAATCAATCTGAAAATTCCTGAGTCAATTCCACTTCGTTGGCAGGAGGTTCCTTTCCTCCAAGTTGAAGGAGCTTACCAAGATATTTCACCTGTACCACAATATTTGAGTGAAAAACAATTAGTAATGGAAATAAATTCCGATTTTGATGGTGATATCATTGGTATTAAAGGTTTGCGAGTTTTTGTGGATGGATATGTGAATGGGGGGGAAATCTGGGGTGGATTAAATGACTCAACATATTTTGATACACTTAGTGGATTTCTTTCAGTAGGTGACATTACTTTTTTAAGCAGCGATTCACTCGATCAAATATTCTTCAAAACGAATACGGACTTCGAATCTCGGACACTTAGTACAATAACCATCGGACAGGGAGATGTGACAATGATAGATTCGAGTCTCGGAATCATTCTCCGAATACCCCCTGATTTGGATGCGTATTGGGATCCAATGGGCATCCCCTCCCTTGAAACATCAGCTTTCAATATGCCTGATTCGGTATGGTATAGCGATAATTATAAGGATATGGGGCTGTATCTCGGAAACTTTCCCTTAAACGAGACCATAAATATTTTAGGTCTTCGCTTCACTGCATTTGATAGTTCAAGTCAGGGAAATTTGCAGCTCGTACTTGATGGTGAGACCAATGGTCTGATAATTAGTGATCCATTTTCAAAAGTTGTTGCTGATCCCCAAGTCTTCTTTTCCGAAAGTAGAACTTATGTATACGGAGACATGGCTGAATTCGCCACATTGCCAGATATTTTCATCCAAGAAGATCCGTATGTATCAGTATTAGGTTCTGCTCATATCCAGGTGGAATTACCGGAGGAGATTGATTGGAGGGGCACAATTCATAATGTTCAGCTTTTGAATCAATTTGGTTCAGTTACTGACATCCAACTCACCTCTATTGGCAAGACGCTCATGATACCTATGGAACTATTCTCGAATGAGTTCCAATTGTCCGCTGGACAATGGTTGAAAATATCTCAATTACATTTGGCCCAAATTAATCAAACAATGAATCGGAAATCAGCAAGTATAGAGATTGAAATTGGGGCACAATCTGTGCCGCTTAATGTTAATACTGATCTTAGTGTGGGTTTGCCAGGCATCGAAATTTCACCTTTAGCAGTGGCTCTCTCATCTGACTACAATTTCACCATCGATCCAATCAAAGTATTTGAATCCGCTATTCCTGTCTACAACACCCATCGGGATGCACTAATTGTAATTCCATCAATTCTACAACCTATCCTAAATTGGTCGATAACTAATGTGGAAATACCCCCCAAAGTTAGTGGCATTGAAGTATTGGGCGATACTATAAAGATTGGCTTTGATCAATCGCTGACAGCAGAAGACACTGTAATTATAGTGGGTCTTAAATATTCAAGCCAACAATACTTTGAATCAAATGCACACGTGATTGATATTGCCAATTCAATTGCTCAGGAACCCCTTGAACTGTCATATAAATTGAATGAAGCGACTCAATTCCAGCCAGTAGCTCGATCAGTAGATTCAATAAGCGTCTTCCCGAAATTATTCTTTCAGGACGCTCAGGTGGTTATGAATAGTGATACTGCAGTAATACATATTCCTCTATTCCCAGGTTTACTGGAGCATGCATCAACATTGCAGGAGGGTATACAGATAGTGTTAGAGGATCTCAGTGGGGAAAATCGCTATGCTATTCTGAATAGCAACAATAATTATCCTCAAGATACCACCAGAGGGTATAGCAATGACATCCCGTTCACCCTTGAAGATCTTTCATTTAAACTATATCCTGAGGATGTCGATCTCATTAATGTTTACTATGATCACGCAAACAGAATAGATGGTGATTTACTTAGACCATATATTATTTCAAATCCCGATGCTCTTATGTACGCCTCTGAAATTTCCGAGCTTTATCGAAGAGTAGCATCCACACAGAGCGTGAATCTCGATTTTGGCTATAATCTAAATTCGTGGGTACTATCACCAGATTCAGCAGCAGTCGGGCTTCGAACATTGTCTCAACTGGCACTGAGTATCTCCGACACGACCTTCCCCAATAACCTACAACTTCGCATCTGGGACAGTCAAAATATTGTCGCTGATACCAACCTGATCCTGAATACATCTACACTTGAGATCGACAATTACTTGCCCGATTTAGCCGATGGTATTTACAACCTGGAAATTGTGGGCAGAATGCCTCCAGGCCAATCCAACCTATTTCCTGTACAAAGACAATTTCAATTCGATAGTTCTACTCCGAATTTTAACCTCGATGAAAATTCTCCAATATTTAGGAATGGTGACGCCGTAGGACGAAATGGGCATGGGCATCAAATTGTTGGGCAGCAGCGTCTCCAGATGGATATTGAGGATAATTTAGGAGCTGACGCCGAGCTGGGTCGAATTGCTCCAATATCCAGTAACTCACTCAAACAGTTTCATATTTCCGATGTTATAGAGATTATTTTTGAGGTTAGGTGGGGAGAGGACGGGATTCAGGCATTTCAAGATACTCTATCGACTAGTATTGCTCCCAACTTATCTGGCATTGATGGATGGACTATCAACTCAAGATTAGACTCATTATTGTTTAGTATTATTGATTCCTCACGAACTGATAAGCTCGAAGCTTTAGAGGCTGAGGAACTAGTCGTGAGTTTGTCGGTGAAGATATCTGATCAGGCTGGGAACACTGACTCATTAAATACAATATTTACATTAGTGCTGAATTCAGATGAAGCACTCTCAGACGAAGTATTTAACTACCCCAACCCTTTTACTCCAAGTCTCAATAGGACTACAAATATTCGATACGTGCTCACCCAAGACGCCTCAGAGGGCATCATTGTTATAATGGATTCCGGAGGAGAAGTGGTATTCCATCAAACTTTGGAATCTGATGATCTAAATATTGGAGTCCATGAGATTGCATGGGATGGAACTAACCTATATGATTTTCAACTCGCTTCTGGAGTCTATTTTGCATACATAAAAATCGCTGATAGTTTCAAACGAATCAAAATACTTTTATTGAATTAAATGATTAACTCTATGAAAAATATAGCGTGTCTTCTACTCATTATCCTGGGACTATCATCGCAGGCTTACAGCTATGAAGGAGCTGCCTCATTTTTAAAACGAGGCATGTCTGCAAGAGCCTTGGGCCTGGGAGGGGCTTATACAGCATTGGTTAACGATCCTTCAGCAGTCTATTGGAATCCAGCAGGGATTGCCAATGGATCAGGCTTTTCCATACAATTGTCTGATCTCAAGGACGCCCAATTCTATTCGAATATTAGTGATGTGAATTATCCTCAGATGGCAATGACGCTATCACCAGGATGGAAATTATTTACTACGGTAACCATTGGGATAGGATTTGGATTTAGTGGCTATTATGTGAATGGGATTGAACAGTACGATGAGCAGTCAAGTTATCTTGGTGATCTCAATTACAGTGAAATGGCTTATTATTTCAGCTATGCGTTCGGTGTGGATAATATCCAGATAGGAATATCATACAAGTATCTACAGCAGGATTTTGGAATCGTTCAAAGGGCATCATCGATTGCCAAGAATATAAAGGGAGCGGACATTGGAATCCGTTATTCACCCTTTCGTTTTTTAATTCTAGCCATCACAATCAACGACAAAATAGAGGTTGGAAGTCTAGAGTATACAGCAAAAGCTGTGACCTCAAGTATGGCTTTTAATTTTTCAAGGCTCTCAATAGCTACCGATTATTCTATAACAGATATCTCGTTTAACAGGATTAGAAGTGGATTAGAGTATCGTATTGGCAATGAGATGCAATATGCTTTTAGACTTGGTGTGCGTGATATTCCGGTCAGAGATGGGAATGAAAGACTTTCTGATATCATTGAATTAAACGCAAAATTAGCTCTCGGATTTGGATATCAATACGACATTGGCAGAAATGGACGTGCTATCATTTTTGATATCGGCATGCAACAGGAAATGAAACCCTCGTTAGTTTCACCATTTTCTAGAATTATCGCAACGACAATCACATTGAAATGATAGATCCTATATTAATGGCTGATGAATAGGAGAGGGTTTGGCTGGATATAAAGCGCACCTAGCCACTGGAATGGGACTTGGAATTGTAGGAGGAGTGTGGGTAGTACTTTCCACCTCTCTATCCTTGATCTATCTCCCAATCATTTTCATGGCTACTGTTATTGGATCATTTCTACCTGATTTGGATAGTGACTCAGGTCGCCCGGTTCGAATGCTTTTCATAACACTAGGGTTAATAGCATCGTTTCTTGCAGGATATTATGTTTTATTCAACATTGAGGCGAATTTATTAAATGCTGTCCTATCATTTATTTCAGCTTTTATATTCGTGAATTTTGTGCTCAAGCGTCTTTTTATGAAATATACTAATCATCGCGGCATATTTCACTCCTTGATCGCGGTCGTCATATTGGTACTTAGCGTTAATAGTGTAATTCTCGGTCTAAACCTGCCGTTGTTTGATTCAATTATTGTATCAAGTGCAATTGGAATTGGCTATTTAAGCCATCTTGTATTGGATGAAATGAATTCCATTGTCAACCTCTCTGGGATACCATTCATTCCAAAAAAATCTTTAGGTACTGCACTCAAAATCAGCACTATTTCATTACGGATGAACACAGTGATCATATTATTATTGACGATATTGATATATGCTAATGTTAAGCTAATCATTCAATAATTAAGTAGTTAAGGAATATTATTTTATCACAGCTTTAACGATGGCATAGAGCTGATTCACAAGAGGAGCTACTCAAAATGAACTTCAGATTAAAAATTCTAAGTAAAAAGTACAATAATATGATCATTAAAACTGTTTGGATATGTTTGATGTTCTCCCTGATACAATGCTCCAAGCATGTGGAATACTCAGAGTTAGTTATGACGGCTGGGGGGATAATGAATACTTCAGATACTAGAGAACCATTCTCTGGGACAGTCAAGTCATTTAATGAGGATGGATCACTTCTACTCGAGGGCGTCTATGCTGAAGGACTACTGCAAGGACAATACATCTTCTACGAAAAGTCTGGGGAGGAAATAAAGAATCAAAATATTTCTGATCTTGTTGTTGCAGGATCCTTGTATAAGGACCCTACAACTTTTTCGTTGTATTCCGGATATGTACATGACTTACATGCTAAGAACGAATTGAAATTAGAGGGATTGTTGATAAAGGGTGCTAGAGAAGATAAATGGACTTGGTATGGATCTGGCGGTAGTGTTGCCCTTGAGTTATGGTATCAGAACGGACTTTGCATCAATGCAGTTGAGGAAAGTGCTTTGCATCTTGGGTTGAGACCGGAAGCTGCCCCTGATTCTATTTATGGATATATCAGGACAGACAGTGTTTATTACTATGGGCATCAATCTCAACCCTATTCTGGTGAAGTTTATGAGTTTGATTCCAGCGGATTACTGCTTTTGACTGCAATATATTCTGGAGGTGAGCTCAGTGATGAATATGTATTCTATGACACACAGGGTCAACCCGTTCCAACTGCACAGTTAGAATCACTGGTCTTTGATACTACCATAAGGAGAGTGGTTAATCCAAATGATGGTAAACCGTATACAGGTTATGCGACACAAAAAAGACAAGATGGTATAGAAAGTAAGTATATACTAGGTATCTATATAGAAGGATTGCAGGAGAAAATGTGGCATTTTGAAAGTGGCTCAAAGGAAGATAAGTTTTCTGTGATGTTCCATTTTTATCATGGTAATAATGGAGTTGCTGCTGCTGAAAATCTCGTTGAATACATGTCTGGAGCCCGATACATGCAAGGACTTGACGGTGCAGGAAATTCATATTTTGCATATGGGAACCTCATGGATGGACTAGATGGACCTTCTTTGGAACTAGATTCTACTAATCGGATGATAGAATATGGTGAATATTCAGGTGATTCAAAAATAGGGGAGTGGATAAAATGGGATGCTGATGAAGGGTATGTTCATTACTATCCTGCAGCTATTTCAGAAGTCGATGCTGCTCTTGGGAGTATTAGAACTCAACTCAGAGTTTATTATGGTGAGAATGGGGAGTACCCAACGATAAAATCAGGAAGTAAAATTGTGGGTGCAAGTTGGAATGATATAAATGCTGGAGAACTAACTGGAAAACATTTCAAAGATTCTGACTATTCCATCTGGTCAAGCAAATCAGCATATAAAATTAGATGCAGGCCAGATCCAAAGACAAAGAATAAATCACGTACGCTCAGCCAGGATGGTAAATTAGCCTTCGAATAATTGAAGGGATAATTGACAAAGCCTTAGGACTGGATAGGTCACTTGTTTTTGACTAATGTAAATGCACAAAGTTCACTCACATTACATCTATCTATGCTCTTTGATGCCACTTTCCTGAGGCTTTCCTTTTGTTTAGCTATACGTATTGACTAGATTTCATGATGTAAATTCGACTACTGGGGGCTAATCTTTGCGATTTCATAATTTGTCAGCAACAAAATCTATTTTTAGATCACTAATCTTAGCTATTTCGCTGAGCGTGCTTCTTTTCGGCAGTTGTACTCAGTTCAAATATCATTTTATTAATCGAGGTAAAACTTGCCTGGTGTTATCTGTTGGAGGTCCAAAAGGATTTGCTCATGCAGGGGCAATTGATGCCTTAAAAGCTAAAGGAATTGATATAGACTGTGTGTATGGCAATAGTATGGGGTCTGTAATTGGAGGGCTTTATGCCTATGCGCCTCAGAAAGACATCTCCAAACAAATTGAAGACACAGTCACCAAATATATTAGCCAATCCAAAGAAGACGCAAAATCGAACGCGATCACAGGATTTTTAGTTGGTGCTGGGATGGCTGTACTTTCAGGTGGAACTTTTGGATGGGAGACAATGTTGGGAAGTGCTGGAATTGGAGCGCTATCCACAGAGAGGTTTGACAATAAACGATTCGAGAAAGTTCTAAATAAGCAGTTTAATTCGGCTAAGATTGAAACTCTTCCCCTAGAATATGCAACATCCTACTTCAAGAAGACCTCAACTGGTGTTGAATTTACTACTGCCTCTTGCGGTAATCTTGCGAAGGCAATTGCAAGAAGCGCTAACAACCCTTTCATTTTCAAGAAAACCAACCTTTCACACATAGACCCAGGTCTGGACAGGGCTGCTTCTGTTCCAGTTGATGATGCCATAAAGCACTTTGAGCCAAAGGTGGTGATCGCCATAAATGTCACAGGTGACCCTGCAGTATATGCTGAAACACGAGGGTGTAAGGTCATAGAAATCATTGTTGAAGTGGCAGAAGTGGAAAATCTAGACACTGAACATTTACATGAACTGTACAACCAGTATTATCAAGCTGGGTATGATGCAGTATTTGATGCTCTTTAAAGCAAAGAGTTCTACTTGTAAGGGGAGTCATATGAAATCAATTCTGTATCTTGTATTGGGATTAACGATAGCCGGCAATGGATACGCGGGAGAAAGCAACACACCCTCAATTACACATTATGGACTTGAATGGAACATGTTTTGGAATGAAGGGGATTCCGATTTGATGGCAGATGGTGAAAACCATGCGAGCGGAAACTTTAAGGTGATCGATGAATTATATTTTGATACAGACTTTTCTTTGCAGTATAGTCTACAAAAGAAGCTAGTGCTGAGATATACATACACTGTTATTCATGAAAAAATAAACAAACCTGTAGGTCCGGATCTTTCCTATAAGTATGGAGATCGATATTCTTCAGATTATAACTGGGAAGAAACTGAATTCGAATATAGGGGGAGCGGCTCAAGAAATAAAGCCCACATACTAAGTGTAGGCTATCCACTTAGATTAACAGATATTGACCTAACTCAATATGGTATGTCTGGAAAATATCCACTCGATATTATTGTATTTGGCGGTATATCATTTACCAATAATTCAAAAATGGATAATTATGTATGGAGTGATGGATTCTCAGATTGGTATTTCGCTGATGAGTATAACTATTACATCGAGAATCGAAAAACAGAGAAAGCTATTAAATTATCATATGGAATCTCAATACCTCTAGGAATACAAACGAGTATCTTTTTCACAGGACATGAATGGCGAATTATGTTTGGTGTTGGTATTTAAAAACTGTGGCTTACGCTTAATTTTTAAGAAATAACTAGGAGGAGAGGATCTATGAAAAAATTCATTTTTATCCCACTGTTGATGCTTGTTTTATGCCAGGTAGCTTTTACACAGGACTACAAAACTACCAAGGATGGATACCTTGCGGCCATTAACAAAGAATATTTCGATAAAATGACCGACCTAGTGGCGGTTAAAGATTATCAAGCAGTACAAGTCCTTATCGGTGCTGGTGTAGTTATTTGGCTGAAGGAAGGGATGAAAGTCCAAATTGTTGATAGCACCTGGACTGGTGCTATCAAAATACGACTCAAAGGGACTGTGGTTGAAGTCTGGACGTATATGGAAGCTGTAGAGTAATAGCTAGTTATCAGTAGGTTCCCAATACGCTCCAGTGATTCTCATAAAAAGTAAGGGTGGACACCTGAAATGAAATATGAACTTCGATCTCTAATAGTAATAACTATGCTCCTCTCTTTTTCGACAACTCATGGTCGACAGAACACTCCTTCAAATGAAATGACCTCTCCCTTTAGCAATTATAAGAAAAGCACATCAAATGTTAATGGGGCGGAGCTATGGATGATAACATGGCTTAAGCACTGGAATATTGGCTTTGGGACAACAATTAGTTCTGATATTCATATTTCTTCTACAACTTTTGATAAATCAGTCTCCTTTCAAGATGGGTACAACGATACATATCGTTTTCAATGGAGTATAAATGAATATAATGGTAACCCCACACAATCACATTTTACTCTCCGATTGCCACTATATTTCAACAGTAAATCATCCACAGGTTTATTCTTCTACCGAAGAGGTTTTGGGGCAGCAATACTCAAAGGAGAGGACTATACAAGTAAACCAAAAAACCAAAATCTCGGAATATTTTATTCGAGGCAAATTACGCCAAAACTGAAAACTACCTTCAGTATTGGGACTGCCAACTATGAGTTAGGCGCAACAATAGGTTCGCTAAAATCTGCATGGTCAGGTGACCCTGGCTACTATCATGAAAATGATAAAAAATTTATAGATATTGGGACAGAAATGTTTTTATCGGGATTTTCTGACAGCTATACTACCTACGTGGTGGATGTCGCATATATGATCTGGGGGGCTATCTTCGCAGAATTGCATTTTTCAACTCACGGGAAGGGCGGTAGCATTTCTCAATTTGATTATGAGCTCGGAGAATATTCTGAGTTTGGTTCGATCACACTTGATAACCCAGTAACGATAGATGATTCATTTGTAATCTCGATCGGAATTGGCATTGGTTACTAGCTTTCAAGAGCAGCAAACAAGTCGTTTATCTTCAAAAACACTATACTCAAGGGTTGAATGATGGGAATACTAAAAAGAGTTACGAAGGCGATATTCAACGAAGTCACTAAGCCCAAATCATTTGCGAAAGGTGAAGAATTTGAGCAATACCTTCGGGATTATATTTTTCCTGAACGGGCCTATCATTTGGAGCACAGAAGCCATGACTATTCCACAAATAGAACAGATTATGTGGCTGATTCTCTTGACCCTGATTTTGTTTTCGTCTCTGTCAAAGGCGAGAAAATGTTCTTTGTCGAAGCAAAGTATCGATCCGATTTCTACCAGGATGCTGTAGAGTGGTGTAAACCCTATCAGTTGAAACGTTACAAAGAGGCTAACAAAGAACTGCCCGTTTTTATTGCACTTGGAGTTGGCGGTACTCCAGACATGCCAGACTACCTCTATATATTCCCAGTGAAACATACGAAGTACCCGAAGCTATTTAGGTCAGTACTAAGGAAAAGTGAAGTAGAGCTCGATAAACCGGTTAAGATCGAAAAGCTCTGGAAGCTCTTGTAGAGGAGTATGACTTACGATGTCTAAGGTAGCACAAAACATTAATATAACTTCAGAATCATTTTCAATTTGGCATCTCGTTAATCTCATTCTTAGCACCTTTGTGCTCGTCTTGCTCTTTATCGAAATTGTGGTTCCTCTTGATCCGGCGACCAAAGAATTATTTAGAGTCGTTGACACTTCAGTGTGCCTGGTATTCTTAGGAGATTTCTTCTACCAGATTATAACCAGAAAAGACAAGCTTGGATATCTCAAATGGGGTTGGATCGATCTAGTCTCTAGTATACCCACGATAGGCATACTCAGAGTAGGGAGATTGGCCAGGATAGCTAGAATAATCAGAGTGTTCAGAGCTGCTCGCCTGAGCAAGGTGTTGATACATGAACTGTATAAGCACAGGACACGGAATATCTTTGTGTCTGTATTGGGTGGTTCTCTTCTATTGGTCTTGGTGGCCACCTTATCTATTAAGATTTTCGAAAAGAATATGGCTACGACAGATGCACTGTGGTGGTCTCTCTATGCGTTATTAACCGGTGAGCTAGGTGAGTACATTCCAAGAACTCTTGAAGGTCGGGTAATTGCAACCCTTTTGATGACAGCGGGTGTGGCTCTATTTGGTACTTTCACAGCTTCTCTAGCAACGTTTTTTCTAGAACCAGAGCAGGAAGAAGACGAACAGCGAGATGTTGAAATTTTGGCTGAAATAAAGAAGCTATCAACAAAAATTGATTCACTTGAAACTGAGATTAAAACAACAAGAAATCGCAACAGAAGTGGCAATGGAGGAAAGAAATGAGTAAGAAAATCACAAGTCTTAAGGGAATGCATATCGACCAGTTCATGGAGATTATCAAAGATAAACAACAACTCTCAGTAAGATCAGCTAGACTTATCCCACTCATCAAGCCTGGTGATGAAATGGCACTCACATCGATTTTCCTCTCAGCTGTGAAACTGGTCAAAGAATTCAGAGATGAGATCTTCACTGAGGTTGGCTTGAGCCGCGCAGGAAAGGTTTATGTATTTACCGAAGTCAGCTTCAAAGAGCTAAATAATGAGCAGCCTGATGGATTGATCATTGTTGTTGGTGGTGGTAAAATTAAAGATGCTGCTTTATTGGAAATGAAAAATAAAAATTCAGTGCTCAAAGAGGATCAGGTGCAATCTTACCTTGCTGTTGCAAAGAAGTATGACATCAAGAAATTCATTACCGTTTCGAATCAATTTGTTTCCTCTCCAACTCAGAGTCCGTTAAATGTTAAGCCGCCAAGGGGTGTTGACCTCTACCATCTTTCATGGTCATACATTTTAACAAAAGCACATATCCTCCTCTTCAAGGATCGTCGAGAAAAGCTTCACATAAAAGACGACGATCAGGTTGAGATCATGAGAGAGGTAGTAAAATATTTCGATCATGAAAAATCAGGAGTGACTGGTTTTACAGTCATGAAGAAAGGCTGGAAGACCGTTACAGAAAAGATTCGTACAGGCAGTGCTATTAAAAAGAGTGATCCTGAACTGATTGAGGCTGTGTCTAGTTGGCTTGAGGAAGAACGTGATATGGCCCTCATGTTAAGTCGTGAACTGGGTGTACTTGTTCAGTCTGGGGTTAAGAAGTTTAAAAATAATCTTAAGGGACGACAAGAGTTCGAAGCAAAAAGCCTACTGGAGGGTAAAAGCCTTTCATCTACACTTTCAGTAGAAGATGCTGCATCTGATGTAATTGTTTCTGCATGCTTTGATACTCGAATTGTTCAAATGGAGGTGTTCTTGACACCGCCAGATGATAAGACAAATCGAGGCAAAATCGGCTGGATTAGAAACCAAATATCAACAGCACAAAAACGAAACCCTGAAGATTTTGAAAAGATTGCAAATGAATTGGCTTTATACATCTATATCAAACGACAAAAAGTCCCAGAAAAAGTTTCGCTAGATAAATTGGAGGATGCCTGGGAAGATTTTAAGGATGTAGATATCAAAGAGTTTGGAATCCGGCAAGTGAAAAGCCTTGGTAGGAATTTTGAGGGTGTACAACGTGTTGTTACTGACATAGAGACCATGCTTCTGTCCTATTACAAGGGGATCGTCCAATATCTGAAACCCTGGGTTAATCCAGCCCCTAAAGTTCCTCAAAAGGAAGAGTCAAAGTCATTAGATAATTTGGACTAGTGGGGAGTGGAAAATATATCGAAGCAGCTCAAGCCTAAGACGCTAGATACATAGTAATACACATAATAAGGGGGGGAGCCCATGAGACACATATCAAGAGTAATCATAGTTACAATCGCAATAATTGGATTCTGTTATGGCCAATCGATTGAGTCACAGATCAGGGAATTTGCGCGAAGTGAATACCCAAATGACTCAAAGATGCAGGAGTATATCTATGATAAACAAATATCTTCGTATCGTTTTATGCTCAGTGTGCCGAATCAAGAAGCTAAGGATATAGCAACAGAGGAATATCCCATTGATTATTCAATGCAAAAGTATGTTTATGACAAACAGCTTGCTGCAAAAAGATATATGGAGTCTGTCTCAGATCGAGAAGTAAAACGTATCGCTTTGCGGGAATACTCA
>Ga0307992_1001109_pt1 | contig 16257 bp, 34 predicted proteins | sample EllFjometagen133_FD_203162 | JGI IMG/M metagenome (GOLD analysis project Ga0307992, IMG submission 203162) | Marine microbial communities from Ellis Fjord, Antarctic Ocean - #133 | ecosystem: Environmental > Aquatic > Marine > Unclassified | place: Southern Ocean | collected 2014-10-08
ATATCCTTTACCAATTGCTTCAAAAATTCCATTTAAAATAAAACTTTTACCCCTTACTATTTGTAATGGGTCAATAACATTTTTTCTGTTTTGTAGAGATATTAATCTACCTTTTTGTGTTTCAAGTTTTACATTTGAACCATCTAATTTTTCAATTGCTACAACATTATCACTTTCAAACACCCACTCATACCCTGGATTTACTTCCGGTATTACAAGATATGCTTTTGGTGAACGCAGTTTAAGAGAATGACCATATTTCTCAAAATCAGAAATATTAACATCAAAATCTTTTCTTATAAATGGGCAACGAATTTTCGGAAAATCATTTAACATTTTAATCAATCTCCTTATGAAATTTAGTTTATAATTCATGACCCAGGTGGGACTCGAACCCACGACACAAAAATTTAGAGTTTTCTGCTCTGCCAACTGAGCTACTGGATCATTTCCCATTAATTAATTATTGACATATATTGAAAGTTTGTTGTGTACATGAAGTACCCATAAAAGAATTCAATATTATGAATGCAAAAATTGTAAGGTATTTTTCTCTTAGTGTTAAATCATTCATATAAGCTTTATATACGATATAAAATAATATAAAAAAGAAAAATATCTTCGTTATTATTAATGATGGTACAACTCCTAAATAACTCATAACCCAATTCATATATGGATTTGTTTCTGTGGCTCCTATATTTAATAAAATTGTTGTGCTATAACAATCATATATATTTAAAAATATTAATAAACTAAATGAAATTAAAATAAATAATCTCATAATAAATTTAACCTTTCGACAAAATGATTATTAATGTCAGTTGCTATTGCTGTGATTTCATTATTTAAATCTGGTTCACGAAATTCTGTAAAATCAATTCCATTTCGTTCGAAGTTTCTTTTTAAAGTTTCTAATTGTTTTAATCCCTTAACTCCCAAGTATATAAGGGTCTCATTTTGCCACCGACGTAAAAATGAGCCGTGAAGCAAATATTCTGCTAACGCATGACCTGCTTGCACGGCTTGCTGTGATGGGGTCAAATCTTTTCTTGTGATAATATAAAGTTTGTTAATCTATGGTTGTTTGTTCATTAGTTTTATCAATTTTTTCTTCCCATTCATTTTTGAGTTTATCAAGAAAATAAGTACTTGGTTTATTATTTCCTCTCGGTTGTTCAATGAGTTCATAGGGAGTTTTGTTAAACATAGTACAATATACAATATGTTGATGTCTGTATTGGCCTTGATTATATTCTAATCTTTCCCAATCAGTCATGTTATTTGTATTTTGATTTTTTGGTTTTCTCCCTGATTTTCCGTTTCTAATTAATAATGCTAATGATTTTTGTTCTTTTTTGATTTTTTTCTTGAGTTCTTTGTAAGTCATGTCACATCTCCTTTAATTCATTAAAATGAAGTTAGTTTCGTTTTTACCAAAAGTCTGTTCATTATAATAAATTTGGAGGACCCCGACATCCCTACGTGTCTGGCCGTGCTACCTAATGCTTTTCGGCCGCCCACTCAGGCAGCTGACATTCTTCATCGTTACAGCATATTTCCCCAATATCTTTATTTTCATTGATATCTGGGGCATCATCATTTTCTGAACGAATGTTGCCGCCAATTGTTTCCTTGTTTATACGAATCATTTTTATAAAACTCCTAAATTTTAATTTTATAATATTGTTCTAAATATAATTAGATGTTAGTTAAGGATTTAGTGCTTTCTCTGCCCTTTTTGATATATTAAATTCATCCATCATTGTAAGTGATAACATTGCTGAATATTTTCGGTAATTTTTAATATGTTGAATGTTTGATCGTAACAATGCATTATTTAATACTGCATTTTTTAACAAGAATTTATAATTTATTTTTTCGAAACAAACAGCTGTGCAGTTTACTTTGATTAAGCAATTATCACATGGATTTTTCATGAGATTTTAACCTTTTCTTTTACGTTAATAACATATATGGTCCAGAGGGTAAGGGTCGAACTTACAACCCCTTTCGGGGACGGATTTACAGTCCGCTGCCTTGCACCACATAGGCGGGCCTCTGGATATTATCTTAAGTGACTATATGATTGTTCGTTTAACATTTTTCTATGTTTGGTTTGTTCTGCTTCTATAATTTTATGTTCTGCTCCAGTTTTGCATAACAAAAGATTCCATTTATGATCATTCCAATTTTCTTTATTGAGATGATGAATTTCACTATCATCAGGTAGATACCAATTTAATTCTGGATGGTATAGTAAATAGAATAATTGTGCTTTTCCTAATCTACCATCTGGGTCTATGCCGTATTGTCTGAATTTTGCTCCACATGCTACACCTATATCAAAATAGTTCTTTGCAGATTTTCTTTCACTACTACAAAATTTAAATGGGCAACTAGAACATCTGATACCTTTTAACTCTCTGACTCTCATATTACAATCAACACATTCAATGTTTCCAAATTTATCATGTTTTAATAATGATAAAATTCCTTTACGATCAATTGTATTTGGATCAATTTTACATTCCATCTTCACGTTTCCTTTCTATTACAGTTCCGGAAATTTTTAACTTTTATTTTTATCTTCTCTTTTTCTTGCCACAGTGTACATTACTACATCATAAAAACTACGAAACTTTATTTTTTTAAATTTTGTTCTGATAAATAAGTAGAAAGGCCCAACTCTTTTTTTTACATAAAATGCATTTGCTTTTTCTATGATTTTATATTTATTATCATTGGTAGTTTTAATTGCTTCCCCGATCCCATGTTGGTGCCCTCCTTGCCAGTTTTATTTTGTTGGCATCATCCTTTCAAAACTATCAGAATTAAGTTTCTCTACTTTTTTTTTGAAGTTTGTTATTATGTTATTGTTAAAATGGTTGTTACATCTTTTTTTACGACTATTAATATCAATTGCTTTATCCATACTTCGATGTCCAAACTTTTCAGGTTCAGCTTCTATTAATTGAAGACATTCTTCATGATAAAATATTCTTCCGTCCACGTCTCCATCTCCATAAGAACCATAACTACAAACCGATGTTATAACACCATCTTTTTTATTACAAAAACAACATTTTATTTTTCCTAATATTAATGCCATTACACTGAATTACCTTTCAATTAAATTGGTAGGGGCAGAGGGGTTTGAACCCACGACTTCCAGTTTGTAGGACTGGCACTCTCCCAATTGAGTTATGCCCCTTCTTTGTATCCTTTTGTTTTAGCCCATTGGTTGAAGGTTTCTGTTTCCGGTGTTAAACTATCTTCTATCCAATGAAACATATGTTTATCTAATATTAGCCCTTTATAATATGATTCTATCATCATTTTAAGTTTTTCATTAAACAATTCAAAAAGTTTTGATGGGATTCCTTTACTGTCATCAATAGATGAAAATCCAATTGAATGTCTATCTTTTTTACACTTACATTTTAATATTAATTTGTTAGGATAATGATAGGTATTATCTATCTCCCATATTTCTATAATTCCAGATATACATCCAAGAGCTGGGCTTATAAAATCCCATTTAATATCAATTCTTATTCCCATAATAAGATCCTTATTCAGATACGAAAACGGATGATGATGTTATTTGATCTGCTCCATTAACACCAATCTCTCTTGTAAAAAATGTATATATCCATCCTTTGTTAACTCTCACGATGGCACAATCGAAGGCATCATCATGACAATGTTTAACTTCATGAAAAGTCATATCAAACAGGTCTTTGGCTGATGGTTCCATAATTCAATCCTTTTTTTAAAAATGGCGGAGGGGACAGGATTCGAACCTGCAAGGCTTTTGACACCCGACTGTTTTCAAAACAGCTGTCACACCATACTTGACCACCCCTCCAAATTATTATTTACCCAATTCCGAAACATACAACCCGTTTATACATATCAGGTTTTTCACATTTTTTATAACATTTCAATTTTCTATTCCATCGAAACCAAACATCATCTGATTCAAAATGATATATACCAGGTAACGATTTTTCAATCACTACATAAGGATAAAATCCTTCCTCATATATATCGCCATCATTATTTTTAACTGATTCAATTGCATGTTTTTTTTCATGAAAAAATCCAACACATCTACATGGCGCATATAGAGAACTACGCAATGTTGTTATAGTATAAATAGCTTTTTTATTTATTTTCATTTTCAAATATCCTTTTGTAATCTTCGTTACTTAGTCATTATACCATTTCAATGATGTTGTTATAAAATTTTTATTTGTATTGAAAACAAATGTTACAGAAGCACCTTTAAATGTTAGTTGATGAATCTCTTGATCTTTGTTTTCAATAAGGATCATATTTGATTTATCATTTTTAAGTATTTTATTTAGTTTATAATATTCTTCCCATGTTATTGATAAGTTAAATCTTTCATTTAATCTTTCATTCAAATGATTAAAGCTGTAGTTTATATCTTTTATAGTTTTCACAAATCTCCAAACACATTGTTTTAACTAAACAAGTTTTGCATTTCCATTTAGTTGAAATATTTCTTAAATAATTGACTATTTCAAGATGTTCATTTCTTGCTGCCCATCTTAAAGCATAATCATCATCTACATGAATATCAGCATCATTTTCAATTAGATATTTAGTTACTTTAAGATGACCATTCATCGATGCGTATCTTAAAGCACAATCATTATCTACATGAATATTAGCGTTATTTTCAACTAAATATTTAATTACTTTAAGATGTCCTTCTTCTGCTGCCCATCTTAAAGCGCAATCATTTCCAGCATGAATATCAGCTCCATTTTTAACTAAATATTTAACTACTTCAAGATGACCACTTCTTGCTGCCCACCTGAAAGCCTGATCTGTTTTATTATGAATATCAGCTCCATTTTTAACTAAATATTTAACTACTTTAAGATGACTATTTCCTGCTGCCCACCTGAAAGCCTGATCTGCTTTATTATGAATATCAGCTCCATTTCTAACTAAATATTTAACTGCTTCAAGATTCCCATTTCTACAAGCATTAACTAATTCATTTTGTGAACTCAATTGTTTTTCCTTTTTATTTACAATTTATAGTTTTCACAAACCTCCAAACACATTGTTTTAACTAAACAAGTTTTGCATTTCCATTCAGTTGAAATATTTCTTAAATAAATGACTAATTCAAGATGTCCATTTTTTGTTGCATATCTTAAAGTATAATCGTTTTTAGCATAAATATCAGCTCCATTTTTAACTAAATATTTAATTACTTTAAGATGACCTTCTTCTGCTGCCCATCTTAAAGCACAATTATCATAAGCATGAATAACTGCTCCATTTTTAACTAAACATTTAACTACTTCAAGATGATCACCCATTGCTGCCCATCTTAAAGCACAATCATTTCCAGCATGAATATCATCTCTATTTTTAACTAAACATTTAACTAATTTTAAATTTCCATTTGCACATGCATCAATTAATTTGTCTTCTGAAGTCAATTGTTTTCCTTTTAATATGCATCTTCTAATATCATAATTGCAAATTTTTCAATTGGACCAAGATCGTCAATTCCTTGTTGTGCCATCATGATTCTGTTAGATAAATTATTTTTTAATTCATCAACAAATTCTCCCGTTAGTTCTATAAATGAATTTGGAAGATTTGGATGAATTATAACATTGCCATTAGTAGGCACTCTTCTAAAATAATCAAAATTATCAATAAATTCTTTTGTGGTCATTTTATCTGACATTCATTGTTCCTTTTTTTTGGTGGTGGAAATTCTTATACCAACCATTTTAAAGTCAAAACTAAAATGGTCATATGAATTGCTTGATCTAACCCAATAACAGTAAAGAACCATTTTATTTGCTTTTTTTCATGTAAGGCGGATGTAATTTTTGATGTTACAAAGTCAACTGTAAAATGAAGAAGACCATTTGTAAGAGCAAATATCCATCCAAACCAGAGAAACGGCAATGAATAAACTAAACAATGCCATGATAGAGCTTTAATATTTTTACTTTTGTTCATGGACATATATTCAGTTTGGAAAAGAAAGTCTGCTACAAAATGTAGCCAAAATATAATGATTATATTAGTTAACATATTTCACCTTTTTACTTTTTCTTTTTTTGTTCCTTCCATTCATGTTTTGGGCAATATTTCCACCCATCTTCACTAACCAGTTCATTTGCCAGTTCGCCACTTACACGGCGAATCTTTCCATGTTTTTTAATACATTTCATCAAGATCTCCTTTCATTATACGTGGTATGCTCGACATTCAGATAGTTGTTTATCAATGGGCATGGACATGTTATAAACTTCGTCAATACCTTGCATACTTGCGTTGTCGATTCGTTCAATTTCTTTTTGTACATCTTTATCTGATGTAACATATATAGGATAGTTATCATGATCATATCTATCAACTGCTACGATGAGATGAGTTGCGTTGTCTTTTTTTGCTTCATCAAGCCAGCGTTTTATATCTTGTAATGTTGCACTCATGATACTCCTTTTTAAAAATTAAAAATGGAAAGTGAGTTATGGGACTCGAACCCATGCGGGCGCTTATGCGTGTAGTATCCATGGTTTACCGCAGTTCACGTTATTCTCTGACCCTTATTCAGGCGCTCTACCACTGAGCTAAACTCAAATTCCAAAATGGCGGTGAGTACAGGGCTCGAACCTGTACAGCTTTTACACTGGACGGTTTAGCAAACCGCTCCTTTAACCATTCGGGCAACTCACCTTGTTTTTTATGCGTTCTTTTCCTTCTGTGAGAGCTTCTATAAATCCATCGATGTTACTTTCATTCTTTAACATAAAAGATTCTTCAAGCTCAATATTTCCTGTGAATAGCATTTTTAATGAGCATGTGATTCTTCTCCATGCACGTTGAATCCAATTGCTTTTCCCCCAATTAGAATTCCACATAACATTTTTATGAAAGTTTAAAAAAATAAATTCGGGGCATGCTTTGTCAAATTCAAACTCAATAGTAACATCATCTTCACTGGAACCACAATCACACGCAACACGATAATATATAGAGTCATCAAATTCGTTTAATTTCATTACATGGGTGTTTATCATTATTGTCCTTTGTATGGATGAAAGGAGAGGAACACTAAAAACTTCAATGTTCCTCTCCATATTATGTGGTAGCGGCGGTCGGGATCGAACCGACAAATCGTGGGTTATGAGCCCAGATGGGCACCTGCCTCACCGCGTTAGTTATTTGGTTTTAGCATATTCTTTTACTTTTTTTGATATTAATTTCTTAGTTTTTTCAGAATGACTTCTTCCTCTAAAAGCGAAATTTGGTGTTTTCCAATGACAATTTAAACAAAGAAATTGTATATTGTCTCTTGACCAATTATTATGATTTCCATCTATATGATGAAATTGAAAAGGCCCTTTACCACTTACTGGATCTGTATATTCATATCCACAAATTTGACATTTATTTTTATTTTCAATAACTAATTGTTTTTTAATTAATCGAACTGGCCATTCTTCAAATGGAGTTGAATCCATTATATACACATCTTTTTTTTTATGGAATTTATTTTGCCCTTTTCTACAAATTTCTCCAAAATTATCTGGTAGATTTCTTTTAAATGATATCCAATTTGAAACTGGAATATTATTCTTATTCTTATAATTTAATTCTTTAGAAATTTTTCTTTTTATATTTGGGCATAAAGAACTATTTTTATTACAACACCATTTTCCATTTTTTAGTTGATATTTAGCTTCTTGCCCACACCCATAGTCACATAATTTTAATAAACCACCTTTTATACATCTGTTTCCTTTTAATCTTTTAAATACTTTTTGATTTATTTTTTGGCGTTTATTTAAGGTAGAAAAACTTCTTGCACACTTTGGTGAACAAAATCTTCCTGAAGCATAACTACCATCATGCTCTTTTTTACATTTTTCACATAACATTATAGTCGAACCCTCTTTTATTTTTTGTTCTGAAATATTTTGGGTTCGACTATAAAAAATGGTAGCCGAGATCGGACTCGAACCGATACGGGAGTTACCCATGAATTCTTAAGACTCATGCGGCTACCAATTACGCCACTCGGCCACAATATATTAACCCTTTTGTTCTTTAAATAACTTTGATGATTGTAATTAAAATAGATAATATTGAAAATATTACACTCGCTGAAATAAATCTCTGATACTTAATATTACCATCTATATCACAATAACTTAAATAATTTATTTTGTTTTCACACACCTTAGAGCAACATGATGAGATCAAACATTTTTTACATGGATCCTTAATAAAGAAAATGTAAATAAATAAACGAAGAGGACTTTTTGGTCTGAATCTGACAGCATAATTATTTATCATCACTGACCAATTCGAATGATGCTTTAAAGTCAGATGAAAACATTATTTCACTATTATCAAAATGGTATATGTTACCATCATCATCCTTGTAGGATGTACTGCCCGGTTTTGTAGATTCCATTTCATAAAGAATAGTTCCTTTTTTAATAGGACCTCCAACCATTGGGTATTCTTCTACAACTTTAATTGTTTGCATATAATTCCTTTCAAAATATAAATTGGAAGACCCGCCTGGATTTGAACCAGGAAAATACGAGGTCCAAGGCCTCGCGCCCTACCATTGAGCTACGGGTCTATTTATTAGGCAAATACCATTTGTGAACTGACCTCGGCATCTACCAATTTCATTTCCTCATCACAATCAGGACACATTGGAGTGCCATTTTCGATTGCTTCAGAGATTGAGCATTGTGTTGTTCTTTCACATTTTTCACATTCAAAATTCACGTCGATTTTTGTTGTTGATACTTGTTGCATTCCCATGTTAGTTCCCCTTTTCTTGTTTTAGTTTTTTGTTCTTGGTTGGACTCCCAGATGGGATTCGAACCCACATATAGGTTTTCACCAGACAGATTAGAAGTCTGTTGCTGTTCCATTCAGCTACTGGGAGATTTTTCTTTGTGGATTTGCCCTATAATATTCTCGTTGAATTTTTCTTTCATTCCCTCTATTTCCTATTCTATAAGTTTTTGTGAGTGAATGACAATTTGGGCAAACTAAATCTAAATTTTCTGGTTTGTTATTTTGCCATATACCATCTTTATGGTGAAGTTCAAGAGGAATTTTATCTGTATGTATATTAACTACTTTCCAACCACATCTATGACATTGTTCCCCTTTTTGTTCTATTAACCATTTTTTCATAAAATAACTTGGCATGGTATATTTTTGAGGGTTTGATAACCAATCATTTACTTTTTCTTTATAGTGAAATTTATGCATACATCTTATAGAACAAAATTTTGGACTTGTTATTTCAATATGACAATTTAAACATTTCTTTTTAAAAAAGTCCTTTTTGTTTCCACCTTGTGTTTTACTTATTTTTCTTCTAGTTTCTATAGATTGTTTTCTTCCAATTAAAGTTACTTGTGCAGAACAAGAAGATGAACAAAATTTAATTTGTTCAGGTTCGGTTAGTAATTTTCCACATTTTGGATTTTGACAATATCGACGTCCTTTACAATGCGGTTTATGCATTTCATAATGTTGTTGTTTTTCAAATTCTCTACCACAATCACACTTAACCATAGTTAATCCCTAGTAGCCTTTTTATATTTTGTTCTTAAAAATAAGCTTGACTACGGGGGCAAATTAATTACCACCAAACGGAAGGAAATTCTATAATTCGATAAACACCAGGTTCATCGTTTGGTTTCCTATATGTTATTTGATAATATTTGCTCCCAAAATGCATAAGCCAAATTGTACATACAAAAGCAATATTTAAATATATTGATATGGTATAGTATATAGTTAGTAATTCAACAAACCACATGTAAAAACATAATCCTAAAGCAATTTCTAATAGTATTATATTCCAAAATATTATATTGCTCATTTATATCTCCTATATTTTAATAATCATTCCAAAATCGTATAGGGTTATTATAAATCCCCATATAGCAAATAGATAAAATAAGAATTTTATAAATATATTTTTTGCGTTTGATGTTCCCCACCATATTCCATTAAGTAAACAAAACATTGAAATGAGTGGATGAAATAATTTAATATAATACACTTTTACACCTTTTTTAATGAATGGAGCCACTGAGAGGAATCGAACCCCCGACGTTCTCATTACAAGTGAGACGCTCTGGCCTGCTGAGCTACAGTGGCTTATAAATTATTTAGCAAATCTTTAATCTTGTTTTCAATTTCAATTTTATCAAAATCATGTTGTTTTCCATCTCTCCAACTTGTTGAATGAATAATCCATTGAGCAATTGATGATAATTCAATAAGAATATGTATGAACTCAAAACATGTTTTTTTCCCGTAGTCGCTACTTCTGAAAGTTGCAAAAATAGACCATCCCATATTTGCCCATGCTTCAATTAATCCTTTTTTATATGATTTTTCGGATTGATCCCATTTTCCAAGACCAAGCATAAAATAATATAAGTTATGTTTTTTTATTTGATCATCAATTTTTATTTTATCTTTACAAATAGGAGAAACTAAGCATTCTTTACATGGAATTGACAATTGAATAAACCTTTCACTTGCCATGATGTTTCCTATATAACTTTTGTTTAAAAGTTGGTGCCTGCGGAGGGAATCGAACCCACACGGTGTTAACCACTAGTTCCTAAAACTAGCGCGCCTACCTAATTACGCCACGCAGGCATTAAAAATTATTTATCATTGTCATCAGGAGGAGGAGTTGGATTTACTTCTATATCGAATTCATCAACATCATCTGAATCATCATCTGAATCATCATCTGAATCATCAACGATTTCATTTTCGTAAATGTCTTCTGTAACAACCATTTCGCTGATTTTAATTGTAGTGAAATTTGATTTGGCGATTTCTGTTTTTGATATGTTGATTTCAGCACTGATCTGTGCTTTATCTACTTCGAGCCCTTTTATTTTACTTGTCATTTCGTCCATATAGGTATTCAAATCATCAACTATTTTTTTCAATGGCGCTACAAGAGTTGCATAATTCTTTGGTCCGTTAAACAATATCATTGAAAGATTCCTTTCGAATTTTAAAAGTGGTCGGGACAACAGGATTTGAACCTGCGACTTCGAGTACCCAAAACTCGCGCTCTTCCAGGCTGAGCTATATCCCGACAATAGATTAAATTTACGTTTCCTTATTTTGTTCTAAAAAATAAAATTGAAAAATACAAGAATCATTCTCAAATTTTCCATATTGGATCAATTAATAATGATCCGATTGACATTCCTTTTGCTTTTTCTTTTAGATCGATTCCTTTACGGTCAATTGTTAATATAATACCATCTGTCATTGAATCATATCCAGCGATTGTATATTGATGTTCACCTTTCATAACATTTTTTGGGACTGCAATCATCCCGCATACTGCGAATAAATCTCTTGTGGTCATATCCAGTTCTATAGCTGGGCTTCTATATCTAAGGAACAACTGACCAGAGAAAATAAAATTTCTATCCATTGCATGTAACTTGTTTAACATGTAATAATAATACCTCCTTTTAATTTAAGTTATTGTTTAAATTTTTTGAATGGTTTGAATGGTTTAAATAATATGGGGAACGGATTGTCCTTGGGCTTGCCGCCGGTACATAAATGCTTCCGGCTAGCTACGGGCGCTGAGGTAGTTTGCCCCTGATAAAGCCAGCCAGGGATGCAAAGCTTGCCCCCGGCGATGGGGGAATGCAAAGCTTGCCCGGGCTGGGCAGAGATGGGCATGAACATAACTCCTCAATGGACCGAACAGGATGGGCACGCAGTACGGCATAAAGTTTATGTACCGTAGGCGCGGCAAAATCAAAGCGGGCGATCAGTATGGCCCCCAATGACCTGAACTCCGGTCGAATGCGCAGATTTCGAACCATACCGTTTACAGTGTTTGTGTTCTAGACCACTAGGTACTGTCACCTATCGTTTTTTTGGCTTCTCATATTATCTTTGTGTCCCCGGGACAATTTTTGTGAGCGCTTTTTCTCACGGATAACATATGATAATCGAAGATCCAGTTGCCACATTTTTACAAACTAGAAAACCCCATATATTTAAACCAAACATTCCATTCAGTAATTTATATATATAGATACGTTAGTTAAAAATGAGAACAAAGTCATATGAAAAATTAAAATAATAGTGAGATGATTATTTTTTATTTGGTAACAAAAAAATAAAAAGGAGTTAATATTATTATGACTGAAAAATTATGTCAGTGTGGATGTCTTAACTCTGTTACAAAAAAATCAAATAAATATATTCGTGGGCATAATAGAAAAAATAAAAAAATAAGTAATGAGCATAAACAAAAACTTTTAAATTCTAATATCGGAAGACAAAAAACTCAAGAAGAAAAAATTAAAATTTCTAAAAGCATAAAAAGAATATATAATGATCCTGAAAGTATTTATAATAAAAATAAAAAAGAAATAAGTGAAAAACAAAGTGAATCCCAAATTAACGCATGGAAAAAGGATACACATAAAGCTAAAACAAAAGAGTGTAAAAAAAGACAAAAGGATATAAATTTAAAAAATCGAAAACTTGGTATTTATGATACTGTAGAATATAAAAATAAAGTAAGTAAAAAACATAAGGAACTTTGGAATGATCCAAATAGTGCTTATAATTCAAAAGAAAGATCTAATAAAATAAGTAAAAGTATGAAAAAATTATTTTTAGATGAAAATTATTTAAAAAAATATAGAAAAGGATTAAAGACAGCTCCAAATAAATCAGAAAATAAAATCATTAAAATTTTAAAAACTATTGATTATCATAGATTTGAATTTGTTGGAGATTTTTCTATATGGATTGGAGGTAAAAATCCAGATTTTTTAGATAAACGTAATAATAAAATTATCGAAATGTTTGGAGATTATTGGCATTCTGAAAAAATGACTGGCTTAACAAAAAATAAGCATGAAAATAAAAGAAAAGACCATTTTATAAAATTTGGTTATTCTACATTAATAATTTGGGAACATGAATTAAAAAATATTGATAGATTAACAAATAAAATTTTGAATTTTTTGGAGGTGTAAAATATGAGTGATATTGTAATTATATCACCACATTGTGATGATGAGTGTATCGGAACGTATGAAGTTTTAATGAATAAAAATAATTCTCATATTGTAATTATTTATTCAAGTAGTGCAGAACAAGCTAGGAGAGAAGAAGCTATTAAACTAAGAGAACATTATCCTAACATCAGAGCTCAACTATTTCAAAAATCAATCGCCCCCACGATGTTATCTAATCCAAATATTACATTTTATTTTCCAAATCCAGTAACTGAAATTCATCCTTTACATAGAGAATTGGGAGCAGTTGGGGAAGTAATGGCAAGAGAAGGAAAAGATGTTATTTTTTATACAACCATTATGAATGTTCCTTATATTCATGAAATTGATTTGCCAGATAAAAAAGAAGATATATTGAATAAAATATATCCAAGTCAAAAGTCTTTGTGGGAATATGAAAAGAAATTTATTTTATTTGAAGGTAGATGTAAATGGATGTTTTAATTCTTAATATTATAAAAAACTAATTATGGAGGGTTAAACATGAGCAACGGACCAGTTTTAGTTAGTTCAAAATATCTTGATTTAAAGAAACACAACCGGTTACATATAGAATTTACAAAAAAGGATTGGTGCACATATAAAGGAGTTTGTATGGTTAGTCGTATTGTAGGTAATGAAAATAATGTTTGTCTTATATGCAAGTATAGAAAACCTTTGGACATACCAAAAATATTGGAGGATTTAAATAATGGACGTATTGAACATGGAAGATCAGCCTGATGGTTCTGTCATTTTAGAAATTGAAATGACTATTGAAGAACAAAATATGCTTATCAAATATGCAATATTAGATCTGGTAAAAAAAGAAATAAAAGGAAGAAAATGTTTTAATTGTAGTGGTTATATTAGTGAAAAGGTATTAAAGGAATATCCTGATACTGAAATATGTGGTGCGTGTATAGATTTGGAACTGAAAGGAGATTAGTATGAGAATAATTTTTGTTCCCCAATTTCCAAGCGGCCTCAGATATCAAGAATGGTGGTTCATAGAGTTTCCAAAACAATTTAGAGATCGTGGATTTGAGGTGTTAACTCTTGGTGAAAAATATATAGATGTTATTAAATGTCGTCGAAGCGCATTAGATATGTTTTCTCCTATTAACCAAGCAATTGAGTTTGAAACAGAACAGATTAGAGAATATATGATGCTTGATATAAAAGATGATGATATTCTTTTCTTAGCTGATATAAGTTTTCCAGGTATTTTTGCAAGCGTTTTATATCACAAAGAATGTCCGAAGTCATATGCGTTCTGCCATGCAACAAGTTTAAATAAACGTGATTATTTTGCAAGCGTCAGATATTCAAAATTCCCTGTTGAGTCATCACATTCGTTTATGTTTGATACTGTTTTTGTTGGAAGTGTGTACCATCGAAATAAACTTCGAGCTATAGATGATAGATATTGGAGAAATACAAAAGTAACTTATTTACCATTTCAACCACCATATATGAAAGTATCTGGATATGAAAAGACAATTGATATTATGTCAGCATCACGCCCATCGCCACAGAAAGTTGATTCCGAGTTAGAAACCTGGCTTGAAAATAAAACTAATATTAAAATTGAAAGACCGATCAGTAATACATGGGATCAATATTCATGTAATTTACAAAAGTCCAAAATATTATTACTGACTGCATTTGAGGATACATTTGGGTATCAAATCGTTGATGCAATAACAAATGGATGTATCCCAATTGCTAGAAATTCATTATCATATCCTGAGTTGTTACCAAGAGAATATTTATATGAAAATCAAGATGAATTATTATCTCTTGTTAATAAAGTTTTAAATTCAGAATTGCCAGTCCCTGAGTTGTTATGTAAGGAACAAATGAATAAATTTTATGATGTCATTTGTAATGAAATGACTGGGGAGGTGGACCATCCCTTTTAGAACATTTAATAATTTGAAAGGAAATGAAAGGAGGATAAAATGGGAGGTGTTGCGAAGAATAAAAAGCGAGTAAAAGAAAGAACTGAGTTGGGACCTTGCCGTATTAGTTCAGATTATTTAAATGGTTTAACAGAAGATCAATATAGACAACAGTATAATAATGACTATTCCTTGGGTATAGTTTATGCGTTGCATAGATTTACACCCAAAGAAAAATTGTCATATAAAGATATTTCAATGAGAATAGGATATGGTTGGAGAACAATTAAAAATGGAATGGAAGGTATTAGACATCGAGGACTTCTGAAAACTTCAGTACAAAAAGTGACATATAGATTTTTTGGAGCTGATAAAACAAAGACAAGATTTTATTTGAACAATCCTCAATTATCAGAGCTAGATTATAAAACTTTAATAACAAGCTATTCATCTACGAACACACCAACCTTACCAAACAAAAGTGAGCAAGATTTACTAGATGTTCTTAATGATCTTTATAAGGGAAAGTTTAGATTTAGTGGAGCACGTTGTTATCATAATAGAATAGGGAAAAAATATCCGGATATACAACATATTAAGCATCCTATTGTTGTTGATCATTTTGGAAGTCGTTTTCATCCAAAAGAAGAAGAATATAAACGTATAAAATATTTAAAGTCTTATGGATATTATGCTCATATTATATGGGATTTTAATAAAAAAGATTATAACAAAATAATAAAAATGAAGGAGTTTATAGATAATGCCATTCAAAACATTTAATAATTGGTTGTTTGATGGGAGAAAAGATACTCCAATTCCAAAGCCAAAAAAGAATGATGATGGAAAAGTTATTGTACCGGATTTGTTAAAGTATAACAGTCCTATTACACATACATTTTTATTAGCAATGTTTCTTAAGCATGGTCCGTTGAATCATTATTTAAATGAGTATTTTAATAATATAAATGTTCGTTATTTATTAAGAGAAGAATTGTTTATATTTATTAAGAAATGTGTTCAACAATTCAAAATTCAAAAATCGCAAATTACATTTTATCCACGTCAAGCACGAGTTATGTTATATGAAAAATTAAGAGAACGAATGGCAATATTGAAAAATGATGATGTTTATTTGTTATGTGATTTAGTTGAAAAGTCAGATAATAAGAAAGCTATTTATGATTCTCTTGGTTTAGATAAACCATTAAAAACAAAATTAAAAAAGGCAAAAA